>Ga0247833_1004553_pt1 | contig 17082 bp, 11 predicted proteins | sample LaCruzMarch2015__7_FD_187117 | JGI IMG/M metagenome (GOLD analysis project Ga0247833, IMG submission 187117) | Freshwater microbial communities from meromictic Lake La Cruz, Castile-La Mancha, Spain - LaCruzMarch2015_8m | ecosystem: Environmental > Aquatic > Freshwater > Lake | place: Spain...
GCTCACCGGGGTGCTTTTTGACCTCGCCGCTCTGCCAGGGGCCGGCCTTCGGCACCCGCTTGCGGCCATCAACGTTGACGCCGTTGGTGCCGACGGGAGCGCCGCTGCCGTCGACCTTCACCGCCAGCATCTGGCGGGCGATGTCTTTGAGGGCAGGGAGGTCGGCGTTCGTGAGGCCGGCGCGGGCCGTGAGGGAGGTCGAGGCGTTGCTGGCCTCGGGGACGCGGACGTTGCCGCGGATCTGGGCCCGGCTGGAGTCGATGCACGTCTCGTCGGTCTCGAAGTCACAGAGGAGCCCGATGAGCTCGGGGCAGCCCGGCAAGAACGACAGGCCAACGACGGCGGTCAGGGGCAGCAGGCGACGGGAACGCAGCATGGGAGACCTCAATGAGCGCAATCAAGCGCCTTCAACGAAGAACGACGAGACCATAGCCGAGCACAGACGTGGCCGCACCCGGTGTCATTGACGGCGACGGCATGATGCAGGTCACGCGGGGGCGGTGGACAGCGACCAAATGGCCTGGCCCACGACGGACCCGGGGACGGTGGCGAAGACCGGGGCCCCCGGGGCCTGCAGGAGCACGAAGCGGATCCCGCTGGCGTCGCCCTTCTTGTCGCGGCCACAGGCGGCCACCAGGGTGTCGACGACGTCAGCGCCGAGCGGCGGCAACGACGGCGGCGCCAGCCTGGCGATGACGGCCCGGGCGCAGTTGGCGGATTCGACGTCGAGACCGGCGACCTCGACCGACAGCCACAGGGCCGCCCGCAGGCCGTGGAGCACGGCATCGCCATGGGCGATGCCGAGGACGCTCTCGAGGGCGTGGCCGACGGTGTGGCCCAGGTTCAGGGCGTGGCGCAGATGGGTTTCGTGCAGGTCGCTCGTGACGACGGCCTGCTTGTAGCCCCGGCTGCGGGCGATGGCGGTGGCGTCGACGGCGATGGCGTCTTCAAGGTCACCAGCCCCCCACAGCAGGGCGTGCTTGAGCATCTCGGCCCGCCCGTGACGCCGCAGGTCGTCGTCGTTGGTCTGCACAAAGCCCGGCCACACGCAGGTGCTGCGGGGGGCGTGGATGACGCCGGCGGCGTTTCTCGTCACAGCACCATCAACCAGGACGTCGACGGCGGTCTTGCCGCCGATGCCGGCGTCCACCATGGCGAGCAACGTCGTTGGCACCGCGCGCCAGGGCGTGCCCCGGTGGTGCAGGGCGGCTGCCAGCCCCACCACGTCGAGCAGCACACCTCCACCCACAGCGACCACCATGTCGCTGCGACGCACACCTTCGCGCACCAGCACCGACAAGATGGCCTCGACGGTGGCGAGGCGTTTGTCGGCGGGGGTGAGGGCCAGCACGAGGTCCGTGCGGGGCAACCGGTCGGCCACGACGGCTTCGGCGATGACGAAGGAGCGGCCGGAAAAAGCGGGGTCGTCGAGCTGGAGCAGGTCGCTCACGTCGTGGTCGGGCTGGTGGGGCAGGCGCCAGCGACGGATGGCGTCGACGAGGGCAACAACAACGTCGTCGACGGGACCGCTGGCAACGACGGCGGCGCCCCCCAGGCGGGTGCGCGTGTCGGGACGCCTCCCCTCGCGGGCGGCGTAGATGGCGGGCCAGCCCGACGGCGACGACGACGACAGCCACGGTCGGGGGCTTGTCTGCAGGCGGGCCAGGCACACGTCGGCAGGGGCGTGCAGGTGCACGAGCAGGGCACGCTGCAGCAGGGGCGCGTTTTCGTCGACGTCGACGATGCCGGCGCCGGCGGCGATGACGACTGCGCCTTCGGTCAAGGCTTGCGCGAGGGCGAGGTGTTCGCGCAGGCGGAAGCGCAGCTCGCCGTCGATGCTGAAGCGGTCGGCGCCCGCCCGCTCGTCGAGGTCGATGAACGTGAAGCCCAGGCGGGTGGCCAGGGCGCGGCCCACGGTGCTCTTGCCCACGCCGGGGGGGCCAAGCAGCACCACCGGCGGCACCAGCGGGACGAGCCTCGTGACCGGCATCGTCGGCATTGTTGTCGTCGTCGGAGGCGCGGTCACCGCGCGGCGCCGTGGCCGGTCATGGCGGCGGCGCGGGCCCGGCGGCCGGCGAGGTGTTCCTGCAGCTGGCTCAGGGAGTCACCACCGAGGTCGCTCAGCAGAGCGTCGGCGAGGGTCAAGCACACCATGGCTTCGGCGACGACGGCGGCGGCGGGGACGGCGCAGACATCGGAGCGCTCGACGAGGCCGCGGTCGGCGAGGCCGGTGACGATGTCGAAGGAGGGCAAGCCACCGGGAACCGTCGAAAACGGCTTCATCGTCGCCACCAGCCGCAGCTCTTCGCCCGTGCTCATGCCGCCCTCGAGGCCGCCGGCGCGGTTGGTGCTGCGATGGGGGCCGCTGGCGTCGACGACAAAGCTGTCGTGGGCCCGGGTGCCGGGCAGGGTGCCGGCCTGGACGCCGACACCGACTTCGACGGCCTTGATGGCCTGGATCGACGACACCGCCATCGACAACTGCGCCGACAACCGGCGGTCCCATTGGGTGTGGCTGCCGAGGCCCACGGGGAGCCCGCTGGCCCGAACCACGAAGCGCCCACCGAGGGTGTCGCCGGACTTCTTCGCCTCGTCGATGCGGGCCACCATGCGGGCGCCGAGGACGTCGTCAAGGCAGCGGACGGGGGAGGCGTCGGCGCGGGCGCTGGCGGCTTTCACGTCGTCGACGTCAATGATGGCATCGACAGCGTCCCCGCTCACGTCGGCGATGGCGATGACGTCGCTGCCGACCTCGATGCCGCACGCCGACAGCAAGGCCCGGGCCACCGTCGACAGGGCCACCCGCATGGCGGTTTCGCGGGCGGAGGCCCGCTCCAGCACATCGCGGACGTCGTCGAGGTCGTATTTGATGAGGCCGGCGAGGTCGGCGTGGCCGGGGCGGGGCACGGTCTTCTTGACGACGTCATTGCCCGTCGTGCCCATGCCCGTGGGCCACACCGCCAGCACGTCGGACCAGCGGGCGGCCTCGGCGTTTCGGAGCAGCATGGCGATGGGGGCGCCAGTGGTTGTGCCGAAGCGGACGCCGCCAACAATCTCAAGGTCGTCTTTCTCGAGGGCCTGGCGGGGGCTGCGGCCGTGGCCGTGTCGTCGTCGGGCGAGTTGGTGGGCGATGGCATCGCGGTCGAGGTGCAGGCCCGCGGGCACGCCATCGAGGATGCCCGTCAGCATGGGCCCATGGCTCTCGCCAGCGGTGAGGAAACGAAGTCGCTGCACGGCGTCTGTCTACCGTTGTGTCGGCGTCGGGTCCATCAGGGCGCGCCCAATTGGGTGGCGACCGCCGCCAACTGGGCCACGAAGCCGGGCCAGCTCTCGTCGACGCAGCCGGGATCGTCGACGGCGACGTCCGTCGGGACGGGATGTTTCATCGCGCCCAGCACCGCGGCCATCATGCCGATGCGGTGATCGTGGTCGGTGACGATGGGGGCCTCGGGAATTCGCCCCGGCCCGGGGACCACCCGCAGGCCATCGTCGTCGACGAACTCCACGCCGGCGCCAAACGCCCGCAGGACGTCGACGATGCGGGCCAGGCGGTCGCTCTCTTTGACCCGCAGCTCGGCGAGGCCCCGGAGCGTCGATGGCGCCGTCCCCCGGGTGCAGAGGGCCGCCAGGATGGGAACCTCATCGACGAGATCGGGGATCTCCCGGGCTCCGACGTCGACGGCACCAAGCAGCCCCGGGCCGGTGGTGACCGTCGCCGTACGCAGGCCGTGGGCAACGACGATGGTGTCGACGTCGATGTCGACATGGGCGCCAAACCTGGTCAGCACGTCGAGGAAGCCCCGCCGTTCAGCATCGATGACGAGGTTGTCGATGCGCAGCCGGGGGTTCGACGACGAGTTCGACGACGACATTGGCAGCGACGCCGACAGCGCCTGCAGGAAGGCCGCCGCCGAGGGATCTGCCGGCACGGTGAACCGGAAGGCCCCGATGGGGGCGGGCACCAGCCGGGTGCGGCGGGTGCGGCCGGTGACGGGGCAGGGGTCATCGTCGACGACCACCGAGCCCAGGCGGGCCAGCAGGTGCTCGGTGTGGCGACGACCGGGCAGCGCGGACCAGATGGTGACGGGGATGGCGGCCGCCGTGGCCGCGAGCATGACGGCGGCGCGAACCTGGGCGCTGTCGCCCGGCCTGATGGTGGCGTCGACGAGAGGACCGTCGCCGGCGACGACGTGGGCCGGCAGGTGGCCGTCGGTGGTGACGATGACGTCGCGGCCAAAGAGGGCCCGCAGGGGATCGGCCACGCGCCCCATGGGACGACGAGACAACATCGTCGACCCCACCAGCGTGGCGTCGATGCCGCGGCCGCCGAGGAGTCCCATCAGCAGGCGCACCAGGGTGGCGCTGCCGCCGCAGTCGATGGTGGTCCCGGTGTGCAGGCGGTGGGGAGGCACCACGACGACGGCGAGACGACCGCAGTCGACGTCGCGGGCCGGCGCCAGGGGTGTGACCGTGACGTGGGCCCCCAGCACCCGCAGGGCCTCAAGGGTGGCGGCCGTGATGCGCCCATGGGGCACGTTGTCGAGGTGACAGGGGCCGTCAGCCAGCAGCGTCAGCAACAGGGCCCGGATGGCCAGGGATTTGTCGCCGGGGACCGTCGCCGTGATGGTGGTGGCCGCCAACGACGACACTCAGGCTGCCGGCGTCAGCTGGATCCCGAGGCGCTCGAGGCCATCGAGGACCTGCTGGGCCACTTCACTGGCCCGCTGTCCGAGGGGCAAGCGCAAATCGACGGCGGGGATATTGTCGAAAGCGTCGTCGTGGCTGATCACGAGGACCCGGGGACGATGGGGCAGGCCGCCGAGGCGCGTGAAGCTCTGCAGGTTGCCCTCGTCCCGGCGAGGGCGCACAAAGACGATGGCGTCGACGTCGCCAATGCCCTTGAGGCGCATGGCGGCGCTGGCGCTGTCGGCCTCGATGAGTTCGGAAAAACGCTCGGCCAGGTGTTGACGCAGGCGGATGCGGGCCCGTTCGTCCTCGACGACGAGAGCGATGGACGAGGGGCGGGCCACGCGCACCCGGGTGGCCTCTTCGGACATCCCGACGACCTTTTCGCTGACCTGGGAGGCCAGGCTGTCGGCGCCGCTGACGGAGCCAAAGACGTCGCCGCCGTCGTCGTTGAGCTGAAACGGCATGACCGATGCGGCCACCTGGGTCGCTCCGCTTTCGCCGAGATCGACGCCCATTTCCTTGAGGGCACCCTGCAGGGCAGCCAGGGAGACCAGGTCATCGCCGCCGTCGTCGTCGTCGGCGCGAGCGGCACCGGCGTCGGCAAACCCGCCATCTCCGTCATCTCCGCCATCACCCGGAGCGTCGTCGTCATCGAGCTCGTCGAGAAGACTGTTCTGCGTCGAGGCGCGCAGTTCGTGCACGTCGATGCTCTGCAGGCTGATGAGACTGGCTTCGCTGCCGGCGTTGGTATCGCCCTCGGCGCTGGCGTCCTCGGAGTCACCCACCCGGGGGGGCTCGGTGGCGACGGGCTGGAGTCGGGGCGGCGCCAGCGTCGGGGCCGCGCTGCTCCGTGCCGTCTGGCTCCCGGTGACCTCGAGGGCGGCCCGCAACACCTGGATATGCTGCCTGACGGCGGCCAGCTCGACCTGCAGGGCCTCGGCATGGGCTTCGAGGCGCCGGAGCTCCTCTTCGCTCTCGACGTCTTCGAAGGCGGCTGTCACAGGCGGCTGCAGGGCGGGCTGTCGTGGCACATTGGCAGTGCCGTCGTCGAAGCCGTCGGCCTCGTCGAGCATCGATGCCAGGTCGCGCTCCGCCACCGGGGCGCTCACGGCGCCCGTATGGGGACCATGACCGGCGTGGGCGAAGGGAACGCTATCGTCGTCGTCGTCAGGCAGGACTGCGACGACGTGGGCGGCCATGGGCAGCGGAGCCTGGACTGGTTCGACGCGGGGAGCGGCGAAATCGCCGGCCTTCAACCGGGCCAGCAGCGCTTCGTCCACCACGAGGGCCTTGGTCTTGCCGTCGTCGAAATCGTCGTTGGTGGCCTGCATGGTGTTCGTCGGGGCGTTGCCGGTGGGCTCCATGTCGAAGTCGTTGTCGTTGTCATTGTCCTGCGCTGCCATGAGCCCGGGCTGCTGGTAGGCCGATGTCGGGGCTGCCGACGGCAGATCGGCGGAGTCGTCGAAGCCAGCGTTCACCGACGTCGGTGACGTGGCGAACGGGTTCTCTGGCTCGCTTGCACCAGGCGCCCGGTTGCCATTGTCGAGGGCGGCAAGAAGATCGTCGTCTTCGTCGTCGTCGACGTGCTCGTGCTGATCATGCAACAACGAACGCTGGGACGGTGGCACGGCCGTGGCAGCACCGGCCACGGGCCGGGTCGCTGTGGACTCGGGACCGTCAAAGGCGTCCTCGGCGCCAAACCGGCGCACCGTGGGCACGGCTTCCGTCGGAGGCGACAGCGGGTCGTCGTCGTCGAACTCGTCGAGCAGGGCGCCACGGGCGGGCTTTGGGGCACTGTCGGTTCGGGCCTTGGCTGCTGCCTGCTGCATGGCCTCTTTGGCGTTGAACGGCATCTTGAGGGTGCCCAGATCGTCGTCGTCGTCGAAGTCACTTGGCTCTGGTCGTGGTGGTGGCGGTGGCTGCTTGCGCGGCGGCGGTAGCACCCCGGCCATGGTGGGCTCAGCCTCGTCGGACGCGAGGGGAGCGTCTTCGTCGGAGTCCTCCAGGCCGAGGTCGTCGTCGCCGAGGGCCGCCTGCAGCTCGTCGAGCTCTTCCTGCGAGAGGCTGGGCTCGCCGGCCACCGAGGCCAGCCGGGCCATGGTGGCGACGAGCTGTTGGGCCTCATTGGGCGTTGCTTCGTCGGGGGCCATCATCGAGCGACGCTGTGCGGGGGGCAACGCCCGTCCGGCGACTTCCTCGACGACGAGGTCGCCGTTGCCGTCGATGACGACGCCCACTGCGACGCCGTCAACCTGCATGGTGCCGCGGGCAAACGGATCGGGGGCCGCGATGCGGGCCTTGAAGCCGAGGCGCCGCAAGGTCGCCAGGGCGGCCCTGGTTTGTTCCTTGAGGTCGTCGATGGCGACCCCGATGGCCTGGCACAGGGCGTCGTCATCTTTGACGTCGGGGAGCCACAGCTTGCCGCAGGCGGCGAGTTCCGGCGGGCTCTTGAAGGCGATGGCGTCGGCCTGCAGCGAGAAGGCGCCGACCCCATCCAGATCACCGCCAAAGATCGACCCGAGCTGCAGGGTGTGCAGGTCGACAGACCACGAACCGTCCCGTTGTCGGACGGCGCCAAGAGTCTGCAGAACGTCGACCAGCCGGGCCATTGTCATCACTCTAGCGTCAGGAAGCCCCGGCAGCGAAAAAACGCCCACCACCAGGCGTTGTCAGGCGGCAGCGTCATCGAAAACGGCCCGGAGAGCGGCAGGGGCTTCCTCCAGATCGAGGGTGAGCTCATCATCCACCGCCGCCAGCAGCACCAGGGCCGCGGCCAGCCGGCTCGCTGGAACCTGGGAATCGCACATGGCGACCAGCGCGTCGCAAAGGGCTTGGCTCCCGATAGGCATGGGAAAGACCCTAGCTCCAAGGCGCGATCCGTCAACGTGCTTGACAACAGCGTCGTCGAATGGATTAACTGCGCACACCAATCCGACATAGCTCAGTTGGTAGAGCATGTGACTGTTAATCACAGGGTCCTTGGTTCGAGCCCAAGTGTCGGAGCCAAACGGGGTCGCGGAAACGCGACCCCGTTTCCTATTTTGGTGGTCTCCCCAGGAAGTAGGGGCAAATAAGTGGATGGCGCGGCCCTGCCATCGACAGGCCCGCTTCGCCAGCCAAGGGGTGGGCCAGATCTCTGCCAACATGGGGAACGAGACCCGAAATCGGAGCCCATCCGGCGATTTGCGAAAGCTCCAGAGGTCGCCTACACCTCATCAGACTCACGATTTGGGGAGGTCCGCATGCGCCTGCAACTGGGTTCACTCTTGGTGCTGACGGCAATCAGCACCGCGGCCTGTCGGCCAGAATGCCAATCCGACGCAGACTGCGACGAAGGCTTCTTCTGCCCTGCCATCGAAGAAGACCTGGTTTCCACCTGCATCCCGATCGCAAGTGAGGGCGAAGGAGAAGGTGAGGGTGAAGGAGAAGGTGAGGGCGAAGGAGAAGGTGAGGGCGAAGGAGAAGGTGAGGGCGAAGGAGAAGGCGAGTCGCGCCCGACGGTTCAGGTCGGCGGCGCCGAAGTCGATCTTGCTGCCGGCGGCGTGACCACTGGCGCCACGCTGGTGGTGTCACCCGGAGCGGGCTGCGCGATTGACAGCGTCGTCGGGGTCGATGGCGACAACGTCGTGACCGCCCAGTCGGTGACCATCGCCCAGACCGGCGAAGGCTGTGCAGCGTCGACGACAGTGAACGTGGCATCCGTGACCTTGTCGTTGCCAACGGCGGGTGAGCTGGCCGACGGCCACATTGCGTTCGACACCGTCGTCGCTGTTGGCGGAACCGCCGGCCTGGTGGTGACCAGGGCCCATTGCGGCGCTCCCGGTGCGTTGTCGACGCCGCCGCCGGTTGGGGCCACGCAAACGTCGACGGTGTCGTGCCCGGCAGAGGCCCTGTACCTCGGTCCCGATCCGACAGCGTCGATCGACCTGACGGTGCTCATTCAGGCCTGGTCGACGACGGCGCCGCAGTCGGCGGGAACAGTGGATCTCGCCGGGCAGCTCTCGAAGTCGCCGCAGACCATGAGCGTGACTGCGTCCAGGTCATCGTCCTGCGTCGTCACCGGGCAAGGGGCAGCGAACGTCGATGCCAACGTGCCATCCGACGTGACCGTGGCCATCGGTGCCGTGGCCGATGTTGCCGACGTTGAAATCACCTGCACAGCAACGGTCGGAGGTGGCGCCGCGTCGACGACGGCGAACCTCGACGTCCAACCCGAACTCTTTCAATTGGCCGACGCCCGCGCCGTCGGTGGCAATGTCAACCTGCTGTGGCTGGCCGCAGGCATCAGCGACGCCACGTGTCCGGCAGTCGCGCCCCTCGCCACAGACCCGCCCGACCTGAAGGCCTCGGTCGACTCGGGCTTGCAGGTCGTGTCGACGTTGGTGACCGCAGGGACGACGTCGTTCATTCCTGACTGCAACGGCGCGACCCTGCCGGCAGTCGGCTTGCAGTTCGGGAACGCTACGACGACTCTGCCGAACACGGTTGACGTGCTGGTGGGGAACCTGACCGTCACCAACCTCGCCGGAAACAACTTCAACCAAAACAACCTGAAATTCGTCACTGGCCTCATGGAGGTTGTTGGCATCACGGGCGGCGATTCTTCGGTCAGCGTTTCATCCCTGCGGCGTATTGGCGGCCGACTCGGGCTCGGTGGTCTGAACGAAGCAGCCAATGATACATTGATCAACGTGAACCTGTCTAAGCTCCAAAGCATCGGCGGCGGGCTTCAGGTTCAGAATAACAATACATTAAATTCGTTGAGCCTGACGGCGCTCCAAAGCATCGGCGGCGGGCTTCAGGTTCAGAATAACAATACATTAAATTCGTTGAGCCTGACGGCGCTCCAAAGCATCGGCGGCGGGCTGACCATCAGCCTCAACCCGGAACTCCAGATCTTCGATGCATCGCTCTTGCGGTTCGTGCCTCCGGTTGCGGGTACCGATGTTGTGATGGACGATAATGCGAAGCTGGATTGCAGTATCATTGAGGCGTTTGTTTGTGGCTTGGAGCCGAATCCGGTGGAAGCTGATACACGCCGCAATGATTCTGATGGTAATAATGGCACGGCTGAGGCGAACTGCGTGATTCCAAATGATTGCGTTGGATGAGCGGCCGCAGAGGGGCGGCGCTTTGGCCGCCCCGGCGTGGCCGCGCCCGCACGATTTTCATGAGCTGTGACCCGAAGGACCCGATGTCGACGCTGCGCTGTGCCCTGTGGACCCTTGTGCTGTTGTCGTCGACGTCGGCGTTGGCGGCAGGAAACCTCTATGCCGTGATGCCGACCCAGGGCGTTGGTGCCGCCGCTGAGGTTTTCCTGGTGGGGCAGACCATGCACCTGGCGCTGCAGGAGCAGTCCCTGGCGCTTGTTCCAGTCAAGTCCATCGAGGCTGGGGTCGCCGCCGAGGTTGCGGCCTGTGGGCAGTCGGTGGTGGCCTGCGGTCGGTTGGTCGGCGCGCGGACGGGGGCCACCCATGTGGTGCTGAGCGAGCTGTGGGACCAGGCCGGGCTGATGGAGCTGAAGGTGGCGATCGTCGACGTGCGAACGGACCTCGCGCCACAGTGGCATTCCCATCGGACGGCGAACCCGGCCGAACTGGGTCCGTTGGCGAAGTGGGCGGTGCTGGACCTCGTCGTACCAGCTGCAGTGGCGGGTCGTTTGGCGATCGAGAAACTCGAAGCCGGCGCGGACATCGTCGTCAATGGCATGGTGCGCGACCGGACGCCGATGATCGCACCGCTCAAACTCATCGCGGGCCGTCACGACGTCGAGATTCGCCTTGGGACCAAGACACCATTCCGTCAGAGCGTTGTGATTGAGGCCGAACGCACCACGGTCCTCAACGTCTGCGTCCGCGGGGACGCGCTGAGCGTGGACTGCGCCGAGGCAGCGCCATTTCCCGTGCTGACGACGGTGGGCGGCGTTGCCGTCGTCGCCGCCGCTGCCAGCGGTGGTGTGGCGTTGCTGTCGTTCATGTGGGCCGAAGACGCCCACAACGCGTTCATCGCCGACCAATCGAAAGGCGACGACAGCCCCCGTCTGCAAACCATTGGCGCCGTCGCCGGCGTCACCGCCGGCGTGTTGGTGGTGGGTGGTGCCGCGGCCATCACGGTCGGTCTGCTGACCGAGTGAGCTATCCTGGCAACGTCAGCGCTTCGCCTGTGCGATTCGTTCGAGCTCGGCTGCGACCTCAGCCTTCTTGAGGCGCCGAACGATGCCTGCGGCTGCGCCACCGCCGATTCGAGCAGGCCTCGATCGCGCAGCCCCTCCGCCCCGCCGTAGACCTCGAGCTGGGTCGCGTGCATCTCGATGATGTCCTCGACGTCGAGGAACAGCGGCTCGTTGGAAGTCACTTGGCGAGCTTCCGCAACGTTTCGTCATGGACGGCCATCATTCGCTTCGTCGACTCGCGGATGCGGTCTTTCGCGCTGAGCTGTGCCGGCCGAATGATGAGGGCTTCGCCGTCGGTCGTGATCTCGAGCGGCGTATCCTTGGTGATGGCCAGCAGGTCCAGGATCGGGCGCTCGATGATGAGCCCGAGGCTGTTGCCGATGGCAGAAAGCTTCTTGATCATGAGCACCTCGTTATACGTTCGTACGAACGGAAATATAACGCCTGTAGCACGGAAGCGCCAGCGGGGCGCCTCTCGATGTCTCCCTCTAGAGCAATAGTTCATTATTATTCAGGTATTTGGCAAGACGGTGCGGTCGGCGACCACGCCTTTTCATCAGGCCCGCAACCCCTGTTACAGCCGACAAATCTGGCCGGTGTTCACGAGGCAGGGCGCGCCTGGGAGTTCTTGCGGATACGAAGCAGCTGGGTGAGGTCGGAGACATGAGCAGAAGACACCACCCCCATTCGAAGCCGGCCCGAGACGACGTTGACACGGCGCTCGCGGCATTGCCCGCCGACGCTCTCCGCGAGGTTGTGCGCGAGATGCTGCTGGAGCTGGATGGCAAGGCCCACGCCCGCGTGATCAACGGCTTGATTCAGCGAGCGGCTCGCAGCGGCTCCGGCTGGGCGCCAGGGGCTGTTGATGACGAGCAGGTTGCGGAGGTGCTCGCCTTCACGAAGGCCGCAGAGCGCGTTGGCCGCGCCGACCCCTCGGTCATTGACGAGTACCTTCGACGCGGGTCGGCTGCGTTCCTCCGAAAGAACTACGCCGCCGCCCGGCAGATTCTTGGTGCCCTGCTACGGCCCATTGGCGACGGGGAAATCGACCTGGGGCAGGACGAAATGGCGGAGGAGATGCTCGGCGCCGACACTGGTCAATGCGCGGCGCAGTACGTCGTGTCGGCCTACATGCTCTCGCCGCCCGCGGACCGCGCCGCCGCCGTCCGCACGGCGATCGCCGAAGTGCAGGAACTCGGTCACTTCTGGGAGCCCATCCGGGAGCTGGAGCGGGTCGCCGTGGAGCCGCTGCCAGGCCTCAAGGACTTTCTCTCCGAATGGCGGGCGCTCATCGTGCAGAAGCCTGCCAGCGGGCGCAGGAGTGACTGGGACACGGAGGAGGATCGATGGCTCCGCGAAGTCGTCCAACGTCTGGAGGGCTCGGAAGGGCTGGCAAAGGTCGCGCGGACGACGAAGCGTGCCGACGATCTTCGCGCGTGGTGCACAAGCCTCGTCGACGCCCGTGACTGGCCAGCCGCGCTGCCGGCGTTCGAGGAGGCAGCCGGGATCGTGGTGGACACGGACCACGCGCGAGCTGAGCTGCTCGACGGCGCCGCGCTGGCGGCTCAGCGCCTCGGGCACAAAGACCTTTCGGCATGGCTTGAGCGCGCATGGCGCGCCGGTCCGAGCATGCTGCGCCTTCGCCGCTGGCTCGGGTCTGCAGACAGCAAGGCCAGCTTGCTGAAACGAGCGTCGGAGGCGCTTCTCGCCTGTCCAACGCAAGCCGCCAGGGAGCGCGCATTCCTCCACATGCTGATGGGCGAGTTCGAGATGGCCGCGAAGCTCCTCGCGGTGGCGCCCGGGCTTGGGTGGTCCAATGGGGAGCACCCCGGGCACCTGCTGTTCCCGCTGTTCACGCGGCTCCTGGGCGGAAAGAAGAAGACGACCGCACCGCGCACCGCGCTGCGCCAGCATATGGACCTCGACGAACTTGACGAGCTCGATGACCTCGATGACCTCGATGACCTCGATGCCCTTGACGACGGGCCGCACCTCGCGGCGCCCGAGGTCGATGCGCTTCTTGAGCTGGCAGGCATTGCCACCATCCAGAACCCTCAAGCCCGGAACGCCGTCATGGCGGCCATGCGAAAGGCAGCCGAGAACCGGCTGGCCGGCGTCACCGAAGAGAAGCGGCGCCGCCACTATGGCGAGGCGGCAGTGCTGGTCGGGGCCTGTGTCTCGTCTGACGCCTCGCAGGACACCGCTCGTTGGGCTGCTTCGCTGAGGACCGAGTACAAGCGGTTCCCCGCGCTCCGCGCCGAGCTCGATCGAGTCCTGGGGGTATCATGAGAGCGAAGCCATCTGGAGCCAACGTCGAACCCCATGCCTGGGAGTTCAAGGCGCGCTTCCGCCGGCACGCGTTCGGTTGGAAATCACAGCCCGCCATCACGCGCATCAAGCAGGCCGTGGCCGAGATCAAGAAGGTCGCGAAGAAGGACGTGCTGCTTGCTGCGGAGGGTGCGGTCGCCTTTCTCGAACGCGTGTCACCGGCACTCGAGCAGGTCGACAGCTCGTCGGGTTCAGTCGGGACCGCGGTGAACAATGCCATCGCCGAGGTGGTGCCGATCATCGCGAACGCGCCTGCCGACGCCAAAACACGCGACGCGTGGCTGGAGCGGTTGTTTGACGCCTACCAGGACGACGGCATCCCGTACATCGAGGCGCTCGGTGACCACTGGGGCACGCTGTGCGGGTCGAAGGAGGTCGCCTCGGCCTGGGGGGATCGACTCATCGACAGCGTGCGGCTGTCATGGAGCCCGGACACCCCGTGGGGTTTCTTCAAGGCGACGACCAACTGCCTCAGCGCCCTGGTCGCCGCGGAACGTTACGACGACGTGCTCGCCGTGCTTGAGCTGGCTCCATACAAGATGTGGCACTACCGCCAGTACGGGGTGAAGGCGCTCGCGGCCAAGGGCAAGACCGCCGAGGCCATTGCCTACGCCGAGGAAGGGCGGGGTCGCAACGACAGCCCTGTCGCCATCGCCCGCGGCTGCGAGGAAGTGCTGCTGTCTGCCGGGCTCATCGACGACGCGTATCGGCGCTATGGGCTCCAGGCACATGCGTGTGGCACCTATCTCGCGACCTTCCGTGCTGTCGCGAAGACGTATCCGCACAAGGCAGCGGCTGACGTTCTCGCCGACCTCGTGACGACCACGCCTGGCGACGAGGGCAAGTGGTTCGCGGCCGCGAAGGATGCAGGGCTCTACGATGAAGCGCTCACCCTCGCGAGCCGCACGCCGACGGATCCGAAGACACTGGCGCGAGCAGCGCGCGACTACGCCGAGAAGCAACCGGCCTTCGCGGTCGGTGCGGGGCTGCTGTCGCTCGCCTGGCTTGTCCAGGGATACGGCTACGAGATCACCAGCATCGACGTCTGGGACGCCTACCGCGCGACCCTTGCGGCCGCTGAGCGCTACGGCGGCGCTGCTGAGGTGAAGGAGCGTGTGCGCAAGCTGGTCGCCGCAGAGGGCGCGGGCGAGCGATTCGTGACGAAGGTCCTCGGCAAGGAACTCGGGCTGTAATCCCGAGAGCTCCTTGATCTTCGGCCACGGAGTGGGCTCGCTCGAAGAGCTCTGGGATGTCCTCTGCCCCTCGCCCACAGGGGAACCCTTCGGGCCCCGGGGCGGCGTGGGTTCCACTCGCTGACAAGTGCTTGAATATGAGAGACTATTTGGCCCAGAAGGGCGGCAGCACGCCATCGTTGGGCGCTCAACGCAGAACACCGCTGTCGAGGGCGCATTGCCCCTGGGCGAGCCGACCGATACCGCCGTCCGATGGCGCCTCCTGAAGACCTTCTGCTTGTCTCGACGAAGAATCACGTCACGACGATCACCATGAACGACTCCCGGCGGCTCAACGGCTGGACCGACGGCATGATGCGCGCGCTGTCAGGGGCCATGGGCCGGGCCGCCGCTGACGACGACACGAGGGCTCTCGTTCTCACCGGGACCGGGCGCTACTACAGCGCGGGCGTCAACCTGGGCGGCACCCTCAAGCTGGGCCATCCGCAGGTGCTTCACGATGAGATCATCAAGCACAACCAGGCCTTGTTCGACCTCTTCATCGACTTCCCAAAGCCCATCCTGATTGCGGTCAACGGACCGGCCATCGGGGCGCCGGTGACGTCGGCGACGCTGTGCGACGGCATCGTGGCCGCCGAATCGGCGACGTTCCTGACGCCGTTTTCCCGTCTGGGCGTGCCCCCGGAAGGCTGCTCAAGCGTCCATTTCGAGCGGCTGATGAACGCCGACGTCGCCCACCGGATGCTTGGGCCCGAAGGCTGGAAGCCGACGGCGCGAGAAGCCCTCGACGTCGGGCTCATCACGGCCGTCGTCCCCGATGCCCAATTGGCCGAAGAAGCCCAGCGCCTCGCCGAGAGCTGGGTGAAGGACGGGAAGGCGCGCAGCTACCGTGGGGGCGCCACCCGCGACGAGCTCAAGGGGATCAACGCCCGGGAGTCGGTGGCGTTGGCGATGGCGTTTCTGAGCCCGCCGTTTCTGAAGGGACAGCTGAAGTTCCTGATGAGCAAGAAGAAGCACGGCCCGGCGCTGATGTTCTTGTCGCTGTTGGTGACGCGCCCCCTGTGGTCGCGGCTGCTCCGCGACTGACGGGGCCCCCCGCGGGCGCTGCTGGTGGCGACGAGACCGAACGTCGTGAATCGATCACCCAACGTCGGAAACCGTCTGTATAGTCCGCCGATGCTTCCGTCCCCGGGCGGCGTCATCGCCGTCGTCGTCGTCATCGTGGCCGCCATCATCAGCGGTCGTTCGTCGTTGCTCTCCAATCCCGGCCCCGAGTCGGGGATGGTGCTCGCTGTCGTCGGGGGCCTTGCCATTGCCCTCGCCGGCGCGGTCCTTGGGGCCAGACGTCAGCGGGGCGGCTTCGTCGGCGATTGGCGCTCAGGGCTCCTGGTGGGGGCGGTCTCGTTCGTCGTGTTCTGGGTGGCCACGGCCATCGGCGCCGCGGTGTCGCCGTCGTGCTCCCAAAGCGTGGGCCGGGTGCCCATGGCCATCATGTCGCTGCCGGTGCTGGCGTTGCAGGCGGCGGTTGGGCCCTTCATCGGGCGACTCGTGGGCAAGGGGCGGCGGGCCTTCCTCGTGTGCCTGCTCGTGCAGGCGGTGAGTCTGGTCAGCATCGGCCTGACGCTGATGGACGAGCCGGGCTTTCGGGTGGCGTCGCACTTCTTCGTCGTCATCAGCGGCGATCTCCTCGCTGGTGCTTCTCTGCCGTCGGCAGCCATCGGGTTTCGCGTCGCCACCATGCTGCTGGCCATCACGATTGCCCTGGTGGGGGCGGCCCTGTGGCCCGCCGAAAAGACCCGCGGCCTGGTGTCGGGTGCGGCCTCTGACGGAGCTCGCGTCTGGGCCCTCGCCGTCGTGTGCGGCATCGCCTTCGTCGTCGCCCACAACCAGGCCAGGAGTGCGCTCATCCCCGGCCGGGCCGCCATGGAAGAGGCGTATTCCCTTGAGAAACGGCGGGGCACCATCGTCGTCCACGCCGATCCGTTGCGGACCACGCCCCGCGAGGTCGACGGCCTGCTGGCCGAAGCGACGTTGTGGCGCGAGCGCCTTGCCTCACGCCTGGGGCCCATCAGCAGCGACGACATCCACATCTGGGCCCATCCGGATCGTGCCCAGATGGCCCGCTACACGGGGGCGTACAACGTCGACTTCGCCATGCCCTGGCGTCGTGAGTTGCACATCAACAGCCCCATCGTGCCCCACAAGAGCCTGGGCCATGAGTTGGCCCACGTCGTCGTCGGCGAGCGCTCGAACACCCTGTTGCGGGTGCCTTCTCGTCTGGTCGTCATGTACAACGCCGCGGTCACCGAAGGCGTGGCCATGGCGCTGACCCCGGAGCTCGTCGTCAACGAGGGGCTGACCTTGCGGGAGCAAGCGGCCGCCATGCGCCGGGCCAAGAAGGCCCCGGACCTGTCGCGTTTGTTCTCGTTCATGAGCTTCTTTGGCGAAGAGCCCGGTCGGGCCTACGTCGCCGCCGGCGCCCTCATCGAGAGCATCGTCGCCGAGTCCGCCGGCGATGGCCCCGGTGCCATCGAGCGCCTGTACGCGGGGACGGGGAGCCTGGCGGCCGTCACCGACGACGAGGCCAACCTGATTGCCCAGCACGAGCAGGCCCTGGATGCCTTGCCGTTGCCGCCGGATGCCGTCTCGTATGCGGCTGCCCGCTTCAAGCGGCCGAGCATCCTCGAGGAGATCTGCGAC
>Ga0247833_1004573_pt1 | contig 17021 bp, 18 predicted proteins | sample LaCruzMarch2015__7_FD_187117 | JGI IMG/M metagenome (GOLD analysis project Ga0247833, IMG submission 187117) | Freshwater microbial communities from meromictic Lake La Cruz, Castile-La Mancha, Spain - LaCruzMarch2015_8m | ecosystem: Environmental > Aquatic > Freshwater > Lake | place: Spain...
ATCTCACCGAAGTCGGTGAGAAGTCAACGGAGGTTTCCACCGACCTGCTCGCACAGCAGGAAGTGCGCGAGGCTGTAGAATATGTCAAGGAATCGGGATTCAGCGAGGGCGAGCTGGCCGCCTATGAAAAATACTGGGACGGCGTGAGCGTCGAGCGCACGCTCCTCGCTGACGCCATCGCCGAGGGGCGTGCCGAAGGCAAGCTACTCGGGCAACAAGTGGCGGTTCTCAAAATGTTGCGCAAGGGACTCGGAGTTCAAGAGGTCGCCGATCTGCTTGAGATCGAGGCCGAAGAAGTTCTCCGGCTTTCGAGATTGCTCGCGGAGTTCGGCCCCGCTGCCGAAGAACATTGCGCCCGTTGAGATTCTAAAAAATTACAAAATCGTCGAGAGACGAGAGACCAGCGTCGAGCGCGTTTGCAGCGGCGTGTCTATAACCGCCGACTCCTTCTGATGCTCGCAGAGCGCCTCTTTGTAGCGGTGTGTCTATGACCGCCGACTCTTGGTGCCCGCCGAGAGCCCCTTGTAGCGGCGTGTCTATGACCGCCGACTCCTTCTGATGCTCGCAGAGCGCCTCTCGAAGCGGATTGGAGCCCGGCAAGGACAAAGCGGGCCATCTGCGCGTCATTATCCTTCGGTTCTCTTGGTGGCAGGATGCCTGTGAACCGGCCTTGCAGTTCCTCGTATTTCGGCAGCATCGGGTTTGAGAAGCCAGAGAATCCCCCAGCGACATCCCGCTCGATCATTAAGAATTGCTGGGCACTGAGCCCCTTGATTTCACCCGAGATGGCAACCAACTCCACACGGTCGCGAGACTGTGATGGCGGACAATTCATGATGTCCTGCCCTGGGGTTTTTGCAAATACCGCCCCGGATTCCAGAATCATGCAAACGGCATCGGCCCGGTAGCCCACAGGCAGCATTCTCGCCGCATCAGCAAACTGATCTTTCTCACTCTCAGTTCCGATCTTTGAAGGTGACATAAGGAAGATGCCGTCCTTGGTCAGCGCCATTGCGCTTGGCGGCACATGACCGTGTTCACGCAGATCCCACTCCGCATAGTGGCAGGCTTGGTTGGAAGCCATCGTCAAAGGCGAATAGCAAAATACCTCAGATTCACTTATCAAAACAAAAAAAGCAGGAGTTGAATGCACTGCGCTCGACGCTCATTTGAAGAATAAAGCGAGAAGTTGCAATGCGCGCCGAATCGAAGACTTAAAAAAACGATTTGCCCATCCAAGACGCTGCGCTATGTTTGGCAACTATTTTAAGTGAACAGGCTGCCTTTACCTCTTTTGCATCTAGCAGTTTTTGCATACTTCCTTGCAAACGCCTTCGGGGCAACTTTTGGAAACTTCACTTATACCGAAGCATCTGGACAAATCACCATTACAGACTACTCAACGAGCGCCTCGGGCCTAGTCGAGATACCAGCACAAATCAATGGCACGCCGGTCACAAAGATCGGGGATTGGGCCTTTGATGGATGCAATGCGATTACTGCAATCTCGATACCGTCATCCGTGACTCAAATTGGCGGCTGGGCTTTTCAAAATTGCAGCGCTCTTTCCTCGATATCAATTCCGAGCGGCGCAGTCAGCATCGGCCAATGGACATTCAATGGATGCTCAAGCCTGAGTTCCGTTTCACTCCCGAATTCGCTGACTTCTATCGGAGGATGGGCATTCCAAAACTGCTCAGCCCTGACGAAGGTAGTCTTGCCTCCCGATCTCACAGCGATCGCAGATTGGACCTTCAATGGATGTAGCGCCCTGACTTCCGTCACGATTGGGTCAAAAGTGGTGAGCATCGGCGCATACGCCTTCCAAGGTTGTCGTTCAATATCAGGCATCGTCCTTCCAGTCGGTCTCACAAGCATTGGAGCCTGGGCATTCAACGGATGCAGCTCGCTGACATCCGCCACCATTCCATCCACGGTTGCGAGCATCGGTGGATGGGCATTCCAGAATTGTTCGGCTCTCACCTCCATTTCCTTGCCAGCCGGTTTCACGGCCATCTCCGAGTGGACTTTCAACGGCTGCTCCGCACTGACCGCTGTGCAAATTCCCTCCACGCTCACCACGATTGGAGCCTATGCATTTCAGGGATGTCGCAGCCTGTCTGCGATGACAATACCGCAAGGGGTGACAAATATCGGCGCATGGGCCTTTCAGGACTGCAGGTCTCTTTCAAGTCTCACACTCCCTTCGACGGTGGCAAGCATTGGTGGCTGGGCTTTTCAAAATTGTTCTTCTCTTACCATCGTCGTTCTGCCGCCTGATCTCACATCCATCCAGGAGTGGACCTTCAATGGGTGCACGGCTCTCACGGAGGTGCAAATTCCCCCCGGGCTGACAGCCATCGGAGGCTACGCATTTCAGAATTGCTCAGCGCTCCTATTCATCGAAATCCCACCCACGGTCGTTGTGATCGGGCAATGGGCTTTCAGTGGCTGCTCCAATCTTGCTCGGGTCAATCTTCCCGCCAATTTAATCAGCCTGGGAGCGTATGCATTCAACTGGTGCACCAGCCTGATAGCCATTGATCTTCCCCCCAAAATGACATCCATCGCTGAGTGGACATTCAACACGTGCCGGTCGCTAATCGATGTTTCGATCCCCGATGGAGTGACCAACATCGGAGCTTATGCGTTCAACTGGTGCACCTCGACCCGAAAGCTGGTTGTGCCCTCCAGCGTCACCAGCATTGGGGCTTACGCCTTCGCCAATTGCTCTCTGTTCACCGAAATTCACTTTCTCGGCTCAGCACCAGCTACAGACAACGCTGCTTTCACTGGCTCAAGCTCTGTGACTGTTTATCGATTCGACGATCTTGCCGGATTCACGACACCAACTTGGAAATCCAGGCCTGTGGCTTCCATGGGGCCATCGTCCGATCTTTCCCGCTGGGCCCTGCGACAAGGCTATCCCTTCGATGTGAATTTCGGATGGCAACCGCACAACGATGGCAAGGCCCTTCTTCTGGCCTACGCCTTCGGGTTGGACTCGAGCAGGAACTTTTCCTCGCATTTGCCAAAACCCGAGATTGCCAACTCGCGCTTGAATCTACGCTTCTATTCGGGCAGTCCCGATGCCCTCTACACGGTGCAAACAAGCACCGATCTGATTGATTGGACGACTACGGGAGTGGAGATGTCATTGGCAGACACCCAGAACTTCCGCACGGCCTCAGTCCCTGTTGAAGGCGGGAAAAAATTTCTCCGGATTGTGGTTTCGGAGCGGTAGTCCTCCTCACCCTATGATGAAGGCGTTCAGAAGCCTCGCCTGCTTTTGGAATATTGACTGGTCCTCTGCCAAGCAGCCTTCAAGGCCGGTCTTGAAGAGTTGTGCAGCGATGCGATGGGCTGTGTAGAGACCTCCTCGCATGTTTTTACCTGTTGGGCGCTTGCGGTCCCAGTTGTAGAGCCCCTGAACAGCATCTAAGAGTTCCATCTCATCATAGCTTCCATCTTCATACTCGATGCGGATTTTTGAAACTGCTGGGTGATTCTGTGTGGATGTATCACTCACGGGTTTATTTAAATTGGGGTAATGCTCGGCGAAAAGGTTTGCTGGCCCGTCGTGTGGCTCGCGTGAAATTTGTCCAGCGTCCGCCGGGTGAGGTAGGATGTGGCTCTGCAGGCAACTCTCCTCCTCCACCACCCTCCGAGTCACCACCCTTTGGCGCCATCCACGCGACCAAGTAGAGTATCCCCACAAGCAGCAGCAGCGGCCATGCGGGAACGAAAAATGCCGCAAAAAAGAATATGGGCTTGAGCACAAGTGCGAGATCAAAAACTTGCCGGCTCACTTCCTTCGTGGGCGGTGGGAAAAATGGGCGTTGTAGAGCAGGCTCCAAAATTCCTCGTAGGGTTCGAGCTTGGCTTTTTGATGGGGTGTCGCCTTGATCATGTCCTTGAAGTTGTCGTAGTCGATCAAGGCTGAGAGCTTGGCCATCACCGCGTCCATCTCCTCTTGGGTGTTCAGATACACGCGATATGGATAGTCACTGTGAGCGTATTCGTGAAGCACGGGACGCTTGGCCAGATCGGTAGAGACGAGTTCAGCGAAGCGTTTGAGGTCGTCCTTGTCGCGGCCACGAATGTTGAAAACAGCTGGGTCGTCCGGGTTGAGGTGAGAGGGTTTTTTAGTGATCGAATAGAATCCGATTTTGGTTAGAATCCACATGCTGAAAATGTATCACTATCCGGAATAATAGAAAGCCTCTTGAGCGCCTTACTGCCTTGCTCAGCGGCGTTTTCAGTAGATATGTCAAACCCTCATTTCACCTTCAGAAAAGCACTCACTTTTTGTGCTTGCTCACAGCTGTTTTCGGATACCTTTTCCCCATGAATAAATTGCCTCCTGGAAACCCCGGCGATCTCCAACGACGCCTCTTTCAAATCTCCGAAACACTCTCCCTCGAAGAGCGCAATCTTCGCAATAATCCCTCTGGACTCTCTCGCGCTGCTGATTTCATCGAGGAGTTTTTTTCACGGTCTGGATTCAGCGTTTCGCGCCAGACTTTCCAAGTCGATCGCTTTGATTGCCACAACCTCGAAGCCGTGCCTCGCGACTTTTGCGGACTGCAGGAACCCCACTGGATTCTCGGGGCGCACTATGACTCGGCTCCGGGCACATTCGGTGCAGATGACAACATATCAGCCGTAGCCATCCTTCTGGAAACAGCCCGCCTCCTCGCGCAATCGCCCAACCCACCGAGGAACATCCGCTTCGTCGCCTACACCAACGAAGAGCCTCCCCATTTCATGAACGAGTCGATGGGCAGTCGCGTCCATGCCACATCCTGCCGAAAAAACGGCGACAACCTCCAAGGCATGATCTGCCTCGAAAGCCTCGGGTATTATTCAAACAAGCCCGGTTCGCAGGAGTTGCCCACGCTTTACGGCATGCCCGAGAACGCAGAGGATCTCATGCGCTCAAGAGGAATTATTCCAACCACTGGCAATTACATCGCGATCGTTGGCGACAAATCCTCGGAGGCCCTTCTTACGCGCTTTGACGCCGCATTTTCACCCGGACTTTCAATGCCCACCCTCCCTGTCCTCATGCCCGAAATGCGCTTCTCCGACCACCTCTGTTACTGGGACGAGGGCTTCCCCGCCTTGATGCTCACCGACACCGCCCTCTTCCGAAACCCAAACTACCACCGACACACCGACACCGTGGAGACGCTGGATTTCGGGGCCATGGCATCGATCACAAAAAACCTGGTCTCGGCGATGCAAACTCTCTCGCTGTAGATCAACGAACGGGCGTTGCACTGTTGTAGTTAGACTGCATTCGACTTCGCCCCTGTCGCGCCCGCGAGCAGTTCCGCAAGACTTTGTGGCGAGTGGATGCATACGCCAGCGATGGTTTGGCCGTAGAGTCGGCCGAAATGAGTTTTGTCGCCTGTAATGAGGGCGTCGCACTGGTGCTGGATTGCCGAGGCGAGCACAGGGCGGTCTTTTTCCGGCAGGAGCAGGGCAAGGCTTGGCGTGGATAAGGAGGGAGGGCTCGCGAGGCGGGAGATGCCGCGCAGACGATTCTCGAAATCGGGCAGTGCGGAGGGGAATTTTTGTTCCAAATTTCGACGGGCCTCGGCGATCACATACTCGTCGGCGATGCATTCATGGCCGCACGCTTGGATTTCCTCGACGAGTCGGCGGATGGCTCCGGGGGATTTGGCCGCAGAGAAAAGGATGTTGGCGTCGAGGAAAACACGCATCAGCTACGGGGTCGCGAGGGATTGGTGTGTTTTAAACCAGTCGGCCAACTCGGCTTCGGCCTGGTCGAACTCGGCGATTCGCTCGTCCGAATAAATTTCGATGGGCACGGTGACTGCTGGACGCAGGAGAATGCCTTCCGGCGTGGTTTCTGCAATGATGTTATCTTGTGGTCGTATTCCTGCGGCCTCGCGCATCTTCGCCGGCAAGGCAATGAGTCCGCGACCGGATACAGAGAGAGTGGCTTTCATCGTTCAAATATTGCAGAAATGCAGAAAGTCTGCAAATTAAATCTCGGCTCGCTCTGCAGGATAAGCTCAGGCCAAAAAAACCAAAATTCCGACCTTTTGCCTGTCACACCTCGGGCGAAGAGTCGCTGAGTCTCGTTTTCCATCTTCCAGTAGTAAACTTCCGAACTGAGCCCCTCCATTTCCGTCCGGTTTGTTCACGCTCCCTGATCTGACCGGTTGTCTCTGTGGCGCAGTATTCGGTAAATGCTCGAATGAACTGACGCAAGGGCGGTGGCAAAATCCACAGCGGTCCGAGTGGGTGGAGTCGAGGAAATGAAAGCGCATCGACAAAAATGTCGTGAAGAACACGAGCCAGTTCATCCTCGTTCTGATGTTTTTCGCCAAGCGATGCCCAGAAGATTTCCCACCCGAAGCCTTCAAACACAGGCACCGCGGGTGGGGATAGGGCGCACAGGGCCAAATCCATTGGGGTCAGGCAGATGAATTCGCCTGGAAAATACAGCGACCCAATCTTGCTCTGGTGATGCGATGCCACTGCCGCGAGAGACACTTGAATGCGTGCTCCCTTTCTACGGCTTAGAGAGGGATAGGTGACGCGGAGATCCGTCCTTTCAAGCACGTCCTCCGCCAGCGGGGCAAACCGTGCCCGCTGTTCGAGTTCATTCAAGACGTCACACATCAGGTGCTCGAAGCGCCCGCCGATTCCCTCGTGATCATATCGCGCCGTCGAGGAAAGCTTTGAATAGCCAGCAATGTAAGTCGTCTCCATGTATCTTAGACTGCAAATGTTTGATTCGAGCTTCTGAAGTGCCGAGCAGACCAAGTGATCGGAGTATGTTCCGGCCAGATTCTCATCCTCAAAATCAAACCACATTCCCCATCGGCGAGCCGATACCGCCTGGTCGTCGCGAATGGGCACATCCCCTTGATGGTGTCTCACCAGCAAGGGGCGTATTTTTCCCAGACTGATTCCCGCCTTTGCGGGGAAACATTTTTTGGGAGGTTGCAGCAATGCCTGAAGCGTCTGCACGAAGATTGCGTTCCAGCTCTGCCGGAACTCACGGTCGTGCTTCATATTCGCCGCAGCTATCTCCTGATAACGGGACACGAGGGATTCCCCGAATTTCTCCTTCAGCTCGGGCCTTTGAAGCAGCTCCGCGAGTGATCCATCGTGCAGGGCGGCTTCGAGTTCGGGGATCGTTCTGGCCACCCAAGCAGCGACAAGGCTGGGGGTATCCGCATCTCGGGTATCGCCCACGTTTGCTGAATCTGTGCTGTCGATGTTCATGCTTTGGGCATCCGCTCATTGAGTGCCTCTAATCGGCGTTCCCGTAGGGTGCCGTTGATGACCGGGCACTTGTGCGACCGGCGCGGTGGAAACCGGGCCATCAGGCGAGTGAAGAGAGGGAATGCTGTTTCAGAAAACCCTGCTTGTAATGATGGCTGATGGAGCGACATCATTGGCAGAAATGACCGTTGTCGTCTTGCAGGATGCTGTGGTGGAAGGAGGCGAGGAGCCCAGCGTCGAGCAATTGCCGGATACGAGGACCGAGACGCGCGTAGCCTATGCAACGTGGGTAGGTTGCGCAGTTGCAAAGTTCGCATGGTTCGCAAAAGCGAGGGGGAAAAACTCGCAGGCTATTGCAAAAAACTTTGGATTTTTTGATGAGTTAATTCAGGAATTCCAAATTGCTTCATTTTTAATACTATAAAAATCTCAAATTCATGGAAATCTTTTTGTTTTGACATTTTTGTAATCTTAATTTTTTTAATACGCCGCGCAACCATCCATGAAACAATCGAAAAGTTTTTTTTCGAATGTTGCGAGCATGTAATCAAGACATCCTCAACCAAAGAATAATACTTTTTTCGTTCAAGTAAATTAGTTTTACTTGTAAGTTCACACAAGGCAGAAAAGTGCTGAATGATTTGCTTGCGGCATTGAACAGTTAATTTAGTTCGGTGCAAGTTATGCAATGGATTATCACAAACAAGAACTGATTTCTGATGTTTGAAGATTCCCAGTGAGGAATCCCTATTTACCGGCTTGTATTCAAAAATATTTCTTTTCATAAAAATAAACTTATATAATTAATTTTGAATATTTTAAATTTATTAAAAACCATCAAGTATTTTCTTGTGCTTAGCTGATCTTCGATTTCCTTTATTTTATTGCTCCACAGAGGCATCCACCATTTCAGGAACATAAATTCTTCGGAGCGGAAGGACGCCTTTGAAGCGGGAGTCGAATTGCTCGTAGTGGCGAAAGATCAGATCGACCAGTTCGTCTCCGTCGATGAGGCGAAGGTTCGGCTTGCCTTGCTCGAAACTTCGACATTGTGGAGAATAGTTTCCGAGAGTAAAAAATAGACCGTATTCGCCGGGGGAAAGTTTTCCGAATAGCGCGGAGACATCCTTGTCGGTCACGGTGCCATCTCCGCTTTTGACTTGGACTTTGATGATTGGTGGCTCGATGCCGAGTTGGTCTTTGTGGGCTATCACATCAACGCTTGGTTCGTTTTTCCGAGCGAGTCGGGCTTGGTAGCCCATGCATTCGAGGAGATGCTTGATGAAACTTTCCAACGGCAGGCCTTTGAGTTCCTGAGACAGACGTTTAAGGACAAAATCGCGGGTGGTCTCTTCAATGTCGGCCGCTACATTGGGAATGGAAAAATCTTCAGAAACCGGCGTAGGGGCGGCTTTGCCTTCCAGCGCGGTGCGATATTCATCGGCATAGGTTTTTATCTGGAAAAAACTGAGCGCACTGCCAACTTCGTAGAGTGCGCCTTGGGTAAAAAACTTTCGATCAAAAGATTTTAGCCATTTCACACGACGCTGGTTTGGATAGTTCGCAAGGGGCTCCTGCCGATACTCATACGAGCTGGAAACAATCCCTATGTGTATTTTGCGTTCATGCTTGTGAGGGAATACGACCAAATCGCCGTCTTTCATTTCATGAACGAATCGAAATAATTGCCCCGCATTGTTGGGTATGGCACCTGGCTTTATGTAAGGATAAGCTTGTCCCACCGCCGCTTTGAATGCCTCACGAGTCTTACCGAGCTTGGACAAGTCGCCTACGGCTTGCCAGCCGAGAGCCACACAATTTTTGGTGAGAAAGAGGGATGCCGCATCACCAGTCTTACCTGCGTGGATGCCCCAAATGGCAGTAGTAGAGTCAATTTTTGCTTTCATCATTTTTCATTAGAAGACCATCCAGCAGCTCACTTTCATTATCTATCCGACGGGTGTTTTTTACCTTTACCGGGGTGGTGGATTTTTCTTCGGCGGCGCGTTGGTGGTTGAGGGTGAGGAGGCGGGTGAGGAGGGTTTTGCGGGCGGTGGGGGAGATGGTGTAGCGGGTGCGGTCGTTTTCGGGGAGGGTTTCGACTTCTTGGAAATCGTGGGCAAGGGGGAGGTCTTGCCAGCCGTAGGCGTTGAGGACGGCTTGGTCGAGGGCCATATGGAGGGTGCGGAGGGTCTCGATGCTGGTGCGGGCTTCTTCGGGGGTGAGGCTTCCGGCGAGGGGTCGGTGCTCGGCGGGGATTTCGTTGAGCCAATCGCCCGACTTGGCGCGCTTGGCATGGAGGGCGGCGATGCGGGCTTCGAGGTCGGGGGCGTGGAAGAGGTTGTAGATATCCGTCAACCCGAGCCAGAGGCGGAGCATGAGGTTGCGGCGGTGTTCGTGGTAGCGTTCGCCGATGGCGGCGAGGTCGGGTTTCGGGGTCTGCCACTGCCCGGCGGGGAAGGCGAAGGTTTCAAAGCAGTCCGAGGGGGAGTAGCGGAGCCTTGTTTCCAACGCGCCGCTGTATTTGCGCGCCCAGACTTCGTGGATGGTGGATTGGACGACGGCGTAGTGATCCCAGCGGTCGGTGGTGAAAATGAATAGTGCGTGGGAGAACACGCGTTGGACAGGAGATGGCGAAAAATTGAGGTATTTGGTTGTCGCTGCTGCTACAAAGCAGCGGGGGATGGCGGAGATGCCACGATACATCTCCGTTCGCGGTCTTAGAAATCGCCACCAAAACTCTTTTCCACCAGGATCTTTTTGGGCAAGGCGTTCTGCCCTTACTTTGTTTTCAACAATTGAAAAAGGGGCCTGATATGCCTTGGCCTTTTCTTGGGACCAGTCCCTGAAGTTGATGATACTGCGGCTGGGTGACTGGTCAGGGTTGTTATTCAGTTCCTGCCCGTTGATGAGAGGGAAGATGACCTCGTGGTTTTTGGAGTCGGAGCGTTTGAGGGATTCCGCCTCGTCATGCGTGAGCAGAAAGCCATCGCCGAGGAAAATGGAGCCTTGAAAAACCTTGCTGGCATTATGCGGGAGGTCGATTGGCTCTCCGGCATCGGTGGAATCCTCGAAAAAAGGGCTGACCAGCGGGACGGGTTTATTGTCGAGCCAGCAGGTTTGTTTCCACGGCCCTCGGTGAATCGAGACGAGCGAAACAACAAGATTCGCCACGCCTGGCCATTTGATTCCCCGCACCGCCATGTTGATCGAGCCGCCTGCCGTGATGACTTGTTCGAGGCCGTCCTTACGCACATCGCCGTCTTTGATCGAGTTGGTGGTGATGAAGGCAGTGAAGCCGTTCGGGCTTAGAAGGGAATAGATGCGGCGCAGGAAGAAGACGACCAACTCGCTGAGGCCGGTGGGTGCGAATTGCCAGCGCACATATTCGCAGAAGGCATGGCCGTAGGTGCCGCTTAAGGCTTGCCCACCCAGATACGGCGGATTCCCCAGAATGCAGTCGAAGCCGCCATTGGCAATGATGTCGGGAAATTCGAGGAACCAATGGAAGGCTTTTTTGCGTTGGGCGAGTGCCCATGCGGCAGCGGTGGCCTGACTTTGGAGGTGACGACCGGCGAGGTAGTGGCGGAAGGTGGCGTCGGTGATGAGGCGGTCTTTGTTTCCAGCGGTTTTGGGGAGGTAAAACTGGGCGATGGGGATGGCTGCGAGTTGGCGCAGGAGGAGTGCGTCGGCGCTTTGGAGTTTCTCGTAGCGGGATTTTTTATCGGCGATCTCGGCAGGCGTGGTCTCGGGGAGGTTGGTGATGCCTACGAGGTCGGAGGCGAGGGTTTGGCACTTGGAGCGGAGGTCGGGCGAGAGGCTTTGCTGACCGGCCTTGTGGTAGGCGCGCTCGGTTTTGTTGGTTTTGCGGAAGGCAGCGGCGATCTCCTTGTCATCACCGGGGAGGGTTTTGAAGGCTTCGTCGGGGATGCCTTTTTCGAGTTCGTCGCGGGTCACGAAGCCGACGATGGCGTTGCCGCATTTGATGTGGTGGTCGAGGAAATTGAGGGGTTCGCCAGGCGTGTGGGCTTCCAGCCAGAGGGCGACCTTGCAAAGCTCGACGGCGAGCGGGTTGAGGTCCACGCCGTAGATGCAGTGGCGGATGACATCGCGAATGGCCTCGCGGAAGGCGGCGGGGCTGGGTTGGTCATCACCGGTGCGGATAATGGCAAGCTCCGTGGCGATGCGGCGGGCGGCGGCGAGGAGGATGTGGCCGGAGCCGCAGGAGATGTCGGCGACCCGTAGGGAGAGAAGCGCAGCTTCTGAAGTCTGAATGATGAAGGAGGAAGTATGAAGGTGCTTGGGGGTGGCTTCGATTTTTGAACGGGCGTCCTTGAGGCGCTGTTCGATCAAGTGGTCGAGCGAGTGCTTGATGAGGGGCTGGACGAGTTCGTCGGGGGTGTAATGGGAGCCGGTGGCGGCGCGGGCGTCGCCTTGGGCAAAGGCGAAGTGCCATTTGCCTTCGATGAGAGTGACTTGGGGCTCGAACTCCAGCAGGCCTTGATAGACGGAGCCAAACTCCTCGACATTGAGCGCGCCGTAATTGACCCGCATGAGCTGGCCGGTGACGGGATTGGTGAACAGCGTGAGCTGGCGCAGGGCGCTGAGGAAGGTGGCGTTGTCGAGAGCGCATTCCTCCAGAGGCCCAAGGGAGCCGGAGCCGAAGAGGTCGCCACCAAGCGGGGCGATGCCTAGCTTTAGGCCGCGACCGGATTCATCGACAAGGCGGAAGAGGGCGATAAGGGCGAGCCAGGCATCGTGGTGGCGGGCATCGGCGAAGCGGGATTTCTCGGCGAGGCGGCGCAGGCGGCCGAGGGAGTAGCCGAGATCGTAGATGTCGCGCAGGCGTTTGTCGGTGCCGGGCATGAGCGCGAGGCCACGCTCTTCAACGACCATGAGGAAGAGGAGACGGTAGATGAGCCGGAGGAGATAGGTGTAGAGAAAGGATGAAGTATGAAGGTTGAAGGATGAAGAGGGGTCGCCGTTTGCGGTGGCCGATGAGGTGCGGACCCACTCGCGGAGCTTGTCGTTCGCAGGGTGGCTCAAGAGTCCGTTGGCGACTTTTTCGATGACTTCCTGCACGGCACGGCTCAGGCCGTCGCGAATGCGGGAGCCGGAGTCGAGGGAGTCTTGGTGGTAAATCTCGATGGGTGCCTCGGCGACGGCGTCTTGTTTAACCGGCAGGCGGGAGGCGTGGAGCAGGCGGTAGAGCAGCGCAAAGTCGGCGAAGAGTTCCTCAGAGAAAATGCGGTCGAGGTCGAACTCGATGAAGGTGAGTTTAACGAGGCGGGAGGAATCGCGGAGGAGGCGGATCTGGCGGCCGTTGGAGACGATGCCGTAGAGGTGCTCGGTGAGATTGAGGTATTCCTGCACCAGACCGTGCGGGGACATGCGGGGGGCATTCGGCACGGTGCTGCGGCGGTCGAGGGACTCGAAGCAGCCGATGAGGTGGATGGGCAGGCCGTCGCGTGCTGTGTCGCGATGGGAGATGCGGTAGGTTTTCCCTTGGATGGTCTCGGAGTCGGCAAGCGTGAGCTGGTAGCCGAGGAGGCCGAGGAACGGGACGAGCCATTGGTTGCGGGTCTCGGTGGTGCCGGTCGCCCCCTCGCGCAGGCGGCTGATCTTGGTCTGGTAGGCGGTCCAATACGCTCGGGCGGCGGCCCAGGCATCCGCGATCTCGTCCTTGACCTTGGCGGTGGGATCGAGGCCGAAATCCTTGGCGGACTGGTGCGACTTCTCGCCGCGCTCGATGGCATCGAGAATGTCAGCGGAGAGGACGGAGCCTTCGAGTCGGATGGAAGGGTGCATGGGAAATTATGAAGGAGGAAGGATGAATTATGAAATTGTGGGCGGGGGATTTTTTGTGTTTTTGGAGATGGTGGTGAGGATGGCGAGGAGTTGGTTGGTTTCGTCTTGGAGGGGGGCGAGTTTGGCGGGTTTTACGATGCCGGATTCGGTGAGGAGTTCGAGCCAGTAGGCGGTTTCGTCCAATTCCTTCAGGCAGTCGCCGATTTTGGAGATAAATTCGGCTTTGGAACGGGAACGATGGGCCTCCCGGTAGTTGGCGCCTACGGATGTGCCAGACCGAAGCACCTGCTTGCCGAGAACCCGTGCTTCGTCTGTTTTCGGCAAAGTCACAAACATCCGAACAATCCGAAGACCAAAAAGCTTTGTCCGCTCTCTCAACTCAAACGGCGGCGAACCTTCATCATTCATAATTCATAATTCATAATTTACAGAGTTCATGCTTCATCTTTTTCTTCAATTGTAATATGATGGAATAAAAGGATTTATTTTTTGATTGTGTCTTTTCTTTGCGTTTTGTGCGATTGGGAATCGAGTTATTAGCCACTTTTTTGTGCGATTGAATAAAGGGTGTGGCGGTGGGCGGTGGGGTTACTCTGCCGTCTTCGCTGTGCCGCACGAGAGGAGCCAGACCAAGGCATAGACCAGCGCGATGCCGATCAGGATTGGGTTGGCTCCGATCGCGAACGAGGCGATGAAGAAGACGGCGAAGATGGTGAAGATGGCGAGGTTTTTCATTTTCTTTCTTCGTAGTAGGTGAAGCCTGTTTCGTATTTCGCGACATCTGGAAGAAACTGCCATGTCTTCCCCGTGAGTCGGAGTGCTGGTTCTATGCTGATCCATGCGGGCTCTTGCACATCGTGGTATTCCTCCATCTTTATTTCCAGCATATGGACTTCGTCTGTGGTTAGGGGGTAGCTTGCTATGTCGAGGTAGTTTTGAATTTCCTCTGGAATAGTCACGCTGCTGTGGGCGTGTTTTTCCCTTTGGTCTTTTGGTATTCTGGAAATATCTACAGGAAGGTCGGCGTCTTTTATGATCCGCCTCTCCCAGTCGCGTTTCCTTGCTTCGGGCTTCTGGTTCGTCTTCTCGGAGAAAAAAATCGAGGCAAGCAGTGGGTCGCAGTCCAGATTCATGTAGAAGAGCGCTCGGGTCTCTGCCTCTGCCTTTTGATCAGAGTCTAGGCCCACAAATTGCGCCGCCCATTCGCAGTTTGAGCATACGACCTGCCCAGCGCCTGCGATCTCGTTGGATAGGATGTGGCTTCCGCAGTTCGGGCACTTGGCGTCGAGGTGGTTTTTTGAGCCTTTTGGCAAGGCGATAGCTGTTGGTGGATTTTTCATGCTTGGTGCAGGTAGTAGAAGCCTGTCTCGTATTTGGCCACCTCGGGGATGAAGAAGTAGGTTTTCCCTGTCTTATCCATGGTGATGTCCATGATAATCGTCTCGGCTTTGGTTCGATGGTATTTCTCCATTTCTGTGAGGATCATGTTCCTTTCGTCGTCTCCGAGGGGGAAGGTGCAGCCTTGTATGTAGCGGGCTATGTGCTCGGGAACGAATAGCTGGCTGTGGTCATGGAGATGGTGCTCTGCAGGGTCGATCTGCGAGAGGTCGAGCGGCGGCACGGCCTCTTGCACTTTTTTCTCTTCCCTTTGTTTTTGGCGCGCTGCCCAGGAGTAGTTATCTTGGTGCATGTCAAAGATGTCTTGAGCGATTTTCAGGGCTTCGGGGTCTTTTATGCTCTTGGCGAGCTTTCGGGCGCTCTCTTGTTCTTCTGGTGTCATATTATTTTTTCTTGTTTTGGTGCGGATTTTGGCGGTGAGGTCTTTGATGTTGGCGGAGGTCACGACTTCGCTTCGGCCTCGGAGGCTTCCTTGTCGGTCTTGACCTCGGCGATGGGATCGAGGCCGAAATCCTTGGCGGACTGGTGCGACTTCTCGCCGCGCTCAATGGCATCGAGGATGTCAGCGGAGAGGACGGATTCTTCGAGTTGGATGGAACAGTGAAGCATGGGAAATTATGAAGTGGCTGCGGATTCCAGTTCCTGGGCTTTGATCCAGTAGGCGAAAGCTGCCAGGTCGGTTGTTTTGAATCGGTTGAGATTTTCCCAAGGCGCGTCCAGTTTGGCCCATCGCAAGTCTTCGGGATTGGGTTCACTGGAAACAAAGGCAGGTAGATCGAGATTCGTCGCACCACGCTTGAGGGCCGATGCCACCAGTGCGGCGATGCCTGCCGCATCTCGGGCTTGGGCGATTTGGAACGATTCACTGAAAAGGTGGCTGTCTAATGCGCGAATGCCCTTGCGGAAGAAGATGGTCTTTTCGTTTTCCTTCGGCGGAGGTTCATCCACTCGGCTCACCCAGTGGGCTGCATCCTGCGTATCCGCCAACGCCTCGGCCAACCCGCAATCCAACGCCCGGTATTTCACTTGCTCGGCATGCACGGCCCGGTAGGTCGCATTGGTTTCCGCAATGTTTCCCGCCATTCTGGCCAGCACGGAGATGTCGAAGAGGTGCTTCACTACTTTGATAGGGCGTTGTTCGGAAGGCTCGCCGGTGGAAGCCACCGAGGGCTGGTAAGGGAAGCCAATAGTCGATGGAGCGAAGGCAGCCATCTTGTCTCCCAGTAGGCTCGACGGGCTTGGGAGCAATACAGAAACCTCCTCATCCACTTCAAAAAAGCTCGTCCGCACGGTGCATGATTCCACAGAGGCATATGGACTCTCCGCCACGATCACATCCAGTTGGATCGCCTGACCGGTCGCCCCGTCGAAGGCCGATTCATAGACCACCCGAAAATGTCGGGTTGGCGGTGCTTCGCGGTCGCGATGTTCCTGATGCTCCCAACCCAAGAACGGATGCCCCACTACTTTGTCCAGCACCTCCTCCAACTTCTCTTGAGAAGCAAGGCACAGGATGTCCACATCGATCGACAAACGCCGGGGTTTATCCGTGAGCAGGAGAAGCGAAGTGCCGCCTTTAAAAATGAACTCCAACCCCGCTTTTTTCAAACGCCCGACCAATTCCAAGGCCAGCACGCACTTTTCGAGATTGCGGACATCTCTTGCCTTAAGTGCATTCGCTTGCTCGCGAAGCCAATCCTTGGAAAAGCAGGCTGGTGAAATCATGCCACAACCTCCACAAAAAACCTACTAAGTGAGAATTTTTTAGTTTTTCGGAGATAGTAGGTCGAAAAAAATGCAAAAATATTCCCAGTAGGTGATTGCATAATCAAAAAACTACTTTCTCGGAATTTCTTCATTTTTCCGAGATCGTGGGTTTTACGGGACGGCCCATAATGTCTTCCATTTTGATTCCGTGCCGCTTCATCATTTTAACCATCAAACCGAGGTCGAAGCATCGTTCGGACATCCACCTGCGGCTGGCTGCCTGCCGATCAGCTTCGTCGAGAATGCCCAGCCTTCGGTTTTCCAGCAGCAATTCGATGAGCATCCGCTCAGGCGTCATCTCACCCAACTCGCGCCGCACACCGCGCACGACGACCTGCTTTTCACCAGAGACGAAATCCGCTCCACTTTTTTTTGTGGGATTCACCACCACAGCCCAGCCGCTCTGCCGCAAAAACGCCGCCACATCCGACACTGTATCGCTCGGCACATTTACAAAGAGCGTTTCCTTGCCCAGCGTGTGCTCCAGCCACGGATTGATCTGGGCTGTGGACCACACGGCTTGCGGCAGAAGAGGGAAACGCTTGGCGAGAAGTTTGCCCAGGGCCGCTACAGGCTCGGAGTCGATTACCGCCCGCTCGGCAATGGGCGAATACCAACCACGACCGGCCGAATAAATTTCGCCATTGGCCATCACTTCAGAGAGGTAGCCGCGCAGGGTGTTCGGCGAAACCTCAAGCATACGCACACGCACCCAAGCCAGTGAGACATAACGATGCTTTGCCGCCGCTTTCCCGAGAATTTGGGAAAGGGTAGCTTTGGCG
>Ga0247833_1004588_pt1 | contig 16981 bp, 15 predicted proteins | sample LaCruzMarch2015__7_FD_187117 | JGI IMG/M metagenome (GOLD analysis project Ga0247833, IMG submission 187117) | Freshwater microbial communities from meromictic Lake La Cruz, Castile-La Mancha, Spain - LaCruzMarch2015_8m | ecosystem: Environmental > Aquatic > Freshwater > Lake | place: Spain...
GGCCTGGATTCGGTTTTTCTGCGTTTTCGTTTTCCCCTGGGCCGAGGCTGCGCGCAATTCATCGAGCGTCATCGAAGTCGTTTTCAAGCCAGTCATGGTAGGCGATCCTTTCTATTTCACTCGCGGCTCTGAAGCTGATGATCCTCATCGAGTTTTCTCGTGAGACATGCACCACAGTCAATACCGCCAACTCATCGAACACATAGGCCAATGATTGGGTCCGTAGCTCTCGGTTTCGCACGCACGGCACGTCAAGGCGGTACGGACTGTCCAGCACTGCAACGGCGTCAACAAAGTCCAAACCGTGCTTGTCCAAATTGGTTTGCTGTTTTTTGGGGTCCCAAAGTATGTGCATTTCGATTGATTTATTGTAGTAACGAAAATTTTGAAGTCAACCCGCGGAAATTGCATGAAGTGCCTTGAGTGAAAATTTGGCCTGTATAAATGTTGCCTTTGTAATTCAAATAACGCATTGGAGGATACGATGAAACCTGATCTGGAGGGGGTCTGCAAATACGGATGCCCAAACCTTTTTTGAGCGAGAGAGCCGATGACCTTTTTGAACAAACCCGTCCGCGAAGCTGCCCGCCGCAGCGTGCTGTGCTGGCTGGCCACGGTGGATGCCGATGGACAGCCCAATGTTTCGCCCAAAGAGGTTTGGGCCATTGCGGATGATGCGCATGTGGTGGTGGCGAACATCGCCTCACCCATGTCGGCCCGCAACATCGTGCAGCAGCCGCAGGTGTGTTTGAGCTTTGTGGATGTGTTCGTGCAAAAGGGCTTCAAGCTCAAGGGCTCGGCGCATGAGGTGCTTGCCGATGATTCTGCATTTGCCCGCTGGGCCGCACCGCTGTTGACCATGGTGGGCAAGCGCTTTGTCATCCACAGCGTTCTGGTCATTCGCGTCTCATCGGTTGCCTCAATCGTGGCACCGAGTTACCGCTTTTATCCAGACGAAATCACCGAGGCGACGCAGGTGGCCACGGCCATGAAGGCTTACAAGGTCCATCCAGCACCCCAAGAGAAACCATGAGTTCAATCACTATCCGTCAAGCTGTGCTGGCTGACCTCGATGCGGTGGCCATCTTGTTTGATGCTTATCGCCAGTTTTATGGTCAGACCAGCGATGAAGCTGCGGCCAAGACTTTTCTGCAAGCACGCTTTGAGCACGGGCAATCGGTGGTGCTGTTGGCCGAGTCACAAGGGCAGGCCGTGGGTTTCACGCAGCTGTACCCGAGCTTTTCTTCGGTGTCGATGGCGCGGGTGTTTGTGCTCAACGATCTCTTCGTGGCACCCACGGCCAGGCGACTGGGCGTGGGCGAGGCCTTGTTGGCAGCTGCAGCGGACCATTCACGCCAACTGGGCGCTGTACGCTTGTCCTTGAACACGGATGTGCAGAACTTGCCTGCACAAGCCTTGTACGAGTCCATGGGCTGGGCGCGCGATCAAAAGTTCTATGCCTACCACTTGAGCCTGAATTCGTAAGGGTCAGGTGATCTGAGAATATGTTTCTCAGCACGCGATGCCATGCCTGCAAGGGAGATGGACCCCCGGTCTTCGCCCGGGGTGACAGGTAGAGAACTCACACGTGGTGACAAAAAGAGAAATCGCCTGGGGGGACAGACAAAGTCTTCGCCAGGGGTGAAGTACAAAGGCTTTGCCCGGGTTGTGATTCAAGGGTCACTTGGCCTTAGGATGCACATGATTGTTCAAATGAATTCAGCCAAGTTCCCAGGAGATGCCCATGACAACGCAAGGTTTTGTGGTGACCCACGCCAAAGATGCGCAGTTCGAGCGCGGTCTGCGCTCGTTTTTTGAGTACCGTGATTTGGGGCTCAATCAGGCCACGCAAGGGCGTGTCACGGCCAGTGTGATCCGCGCCGCCGGGGGGCATGACTTTTCCAGTCAACCTCACATGCACCACACCGAGTTGCAGCTGGTCTATGTGCTCAAGGGCTGGATCGAGTTTGAATACGAAGGGCAGGGCGCGGTTCGGCTGGAAGCGGGTTCGTGTGTGCACCAGCCGCCGGGCATCCGCCACCGGGAACTGGGGCACAGCGAAGATCTGGAATTGCTCGAAGTCGTGCTGCCCGCCGACTTCAAGACCGAGACGGTCGACAGCGTCAACCCCTGAATGCCAAGCTGGTCGGCGTCACATTCGGGTTCAGGGTGACTCAGGGCTTGAAAAAGAAGTCTCCCAAGGATTGGTCGTACAAGGCCGGTGTTTGCTCATGCCCAACAGAACGCGCCAATCGCGCAACTTCGGTGCGGACTGTGCGCAAAACGCGATCTACAGACACACCCGGTTTTTCCATTTCGCGCAAAAAAAGGCGAGTAAACAAGCCATTGGGCTCCTTGTCATCGGCGCCCAACTTGTCCAAGGCTTGTTGCCCCGTGCCGGCAGAAAAAATGACCATCTGTCCGGTCGCGGCCGTTGTGGGAGCCAGCCCGCGTCCACCCAGGGTGCGGCCTGCAACTTTGAAGGGGTTGTCACGGCAGGCATCCACAATCATCAGCAAAAAACCTGTCCGCCGCTCTTGCATGTCATCCAGTATGCGCTGCATCTGAATGGCTTCGTCTCGGACTTGTTCTTCGTTTTGTCCTGCAATGTCAACAGGCAACAGGTAATTGGTGGTGCCGATTTGCACGCCGTGTCCAGCGTAAAAAACCACCACCTCATCCCCTCCCTCCACGCTGGATTTGAAGTTTCGCAGCGTCTCTTTCAAGCCGCGCTCGGTTTGGTCCAGGGCCAGCGTCACATTGAAGCCCAGGGTTTGCAAAGACTGGCTCATGGCGCGGGCGTCTGCACGCGCATTGTCCAGCCGGGTCACGTGTCGGTACAGGTCATTGCCAATGACCAGTGCCTTGCGTTTGCCAGTGGGGGGCGCAGGTTCGATGCGCTGAGGGCGCTGAAGTTCTTGTGACCGTTGCTGAGCCAGGGTTTGCTGCTGCAACAAGTCAGCTTGCCGCTTTTGCTCGGCCACACTGATTTCGGCCAAGCGCTGTGCATCTTGCAAGCGTTGCGTTTCTGCCTGAGCCAGTTGTTGACGCAATTGTGTCAACTCCTGTGCTCTTTGATCGGCCAAAGCTTGTAGCCTTTGCGCTTCAAGATTGACGACCACCGGGGCAGAAAGAACTGCTGTAACAGCAGGCGATGGTATTGGTGTAAGTGTTGGTGTTGGTATTGGTATTGACGCGGCTGCCATTGTTTCAGGCGGGGCAGACGGGCTGACCGAGACAGGCGGTGGTGATGTCGCAGACAAGGGTGAATCAGCAGAAGCTATAGCGGGGGTCGCGCTGCCGCTCAAAATGGCCATGACTTCGTCGGTGCTGATGAGGTCGGCGGCCACAAAGCTGGACCTCAAGGCGCCATAACCCCTGTTGGCTTTTTTTCCAATCACCTGGGTCACCACGCCCTTGGAAGATAAGTCCATGACGTCTTTGTTGACAGTTTTGAAGAAGGTCCCTGTCGTGACTTCTAAAGAGACAAGGCCAAGGCCGACTTCAAAAAGAAACAAGGCTGGAAAACTGATTTGGCGTGGGAGTTCACGCTGATCCACGGCGATTGAAAATTCATCGCGCGAGCCTTCAACCTTGAAAGTCACCAAGCCAATGTTGGCAAGAAATCGGGTGTTGATGGCTTTCTGTGAGCGCAGTTGACGGACAAGCTCAACCCCTTCTTTGGAGTCGATCGGTTGCGCAGAGTAAAAAACGTCCCAAGTGAGAACTGACGGACCAACAGTCGATACGGCACTGGATAAAAATTGGCCCTTTTCTATTTTTGAACCCGGCTCTGGGCTGGTGCGCAAATTCCAGTTCATTACAGAACTCAGCAGCGAATAAAGCCCATGGCCATGGTCGATCACAAAACCCGACTCCAATCGACTCAAAATGCCCCGGTACAACAAAACGCCGTCCGCGGGTGCCCGTATAGGCTCCAGCCCTGAAACTTCGAATGCGGTGGTTGGGGTATTGGAATAATTCGACGGAGTGCGTATCAGGTCAGTGTTGATGTTGACGGGTGAGCTCCAGCGCTCGGGCAGCAGGGGGTCGGGTACCAGCGGGATGGGGACCAGTGGGTCGGGTACCCGTGGGGAACTGCGCTCGGCGTCCACGGCCAACAGCGTGTTCGTGACTGGACTGCCTGCGCTTGTTTGTGCGGAGGCGGCCTGGACAGCCAAACAGGCGCACAGAAAGAATGCACACCACTGCAGCAAACGGCCCAAGTTCAGCATCGAAATCCTTTTTTGCAGCGGTGCGCCATCAGTTCACATCGAACTCGACCGTTCGATTGCCTTTGCGACCCGCGCTGTCTTCCACCACCATCGTGAGTTTGTGTCGACCTTTCGGCAAGCTGGCTTCTTGAACAAAAACGCCCAGCTCTGAGACTTTGGCCACGCTCAGCAAACGCTTGGTGATGTCCAGGCCAAAAGCGCCATACAACACCCGAAAACTTTCCGGTTTGACGGTGCTGGGTGCTTTGGGCTGAAACCTCAACTCGATGCTGGTGGGGCTACTGACCGGCGTGGACAGCTTGGGCGCGGTCAACTCAATCGTGGGGGCATCTTGTACGGCTACGGATTTGCTGGTGAATTGAGGTGGGGCATTGTGGGATGCCAGCATCTCTTCCGCCGTGACCAAAAAGGGCCCAGCCCAGGCGCTCAGGCTGAAAGAACTGAAAAGGATTGCAAGGATATTTTTCATGGGAGCGCAGTGATTTTGACGCGGCGATTTTCCGCCGCGTTGGGTTTTTGGGGCAACAGAAGTTCAGAAAAACCTTTGCCCTCGACGCCCAATCGCTGTGGGTCAATGCCTTGGGCAGAAAGGTAAGTCGCCACCGATTGAGCGCGACTTTGGCTCAAGCGCAGGTTGTAAGCTTGCGAGCCTTGTGCGTCTGTGTGGCCTTCGATCTTGAAGTTGAATTGGCTCAACCTGTCGCTTTTCATGGCCGTGATCAAGTTGTCCAGCAGCGGCTTGCTGGGCTCTTGCAGTTTTGCAGAGTCCAGCTCAAAGCGGATCACGAGGTCAACACTTTTGGCCTGGGGCACCAGATTGCGCCCACCCAGGCTGCGGGTCATGGGTTGGTTGGTGGGCGCCAACTTTTCCAATAATTCTGCGGCGGTGGCGTTGTGCAAAGGCGCGGTCGATTGACTGAACGCCGAAGAACCGATCAACAACAAAACAAGCAACGATTTCATTTGACTTCCTTGACCGAAATGAGTTTGGCGCCAAAGCTTTCAGAGCCACCGTTCTGTGTTTCGCGTGTCAAAAACTGGATCAACTCTGAGCGCCCCCCCAAGTTGTTCAAGGCGTATGTGAATGGCTCGTTGGCGGTGGGCTCGGACAGGGTCAAGCCACTGAGCCGTCTTGGACTGTCTGCCACCATGACCAGCAAGTGGTTGGTCCCCACGGGCCCAGCGGCTTTGACTTCCCAGTGTGGTTTGGGAATGCGCAAGGTTTGCCCTGCCTTGATGGCGTTGTCTTTGTCCAAACCGTTGGGGTAAAGGACATAAAAGCTTTTGGCATCGCTGCCCAACAAGATCAAGTAAACATGGCCATCGTGGCTGGACTTGATATCCAGCCCCAAACTGTCGCGGCCGATTTTTAAACTCGGTTTTTGAAGGCTGACAGTGACCACCCGCCTTGGGTTTCTCTGCTGTTCAATGTCTTTGAGCGTGGCCAAAGACGCCATGGCAGCTTCCGTTGAGGGCGGGGCGCTGGGCACCGGTGTGGACGACAACGGGGCAGGCGTGATGGACACGGCTGCCGCTGGTGGCGGGCTTTGAACAATAACAGGAACAGGAACAGGAACAGGAGGTGTGGGCTGAACGGCCACCGATGGCGCTGCTGGTGTGGTTGTGGCCGGTGGTGGGCTGGGGTTGGCAGCGGGCATGGCTGGCGATGCGGCTGGCGCAGGGATACTGGCTTGCGCCACAACAGCGGTCTGCGGGGCAGGCCTTTGGACAGAAGGCCTGATCACAGGAATCAAATTGCGGTTGCCCGAGACAGTGACGTGGTGGGGCGAAAAGTGAGTATTGCCTTTCAACGTGGCGTTGATCTGACTTTGGGCGCACTGCTGAATCTCATCCATCGAGACGGCGCCCGAACTGTTCAGGTCCTTGGCTTTGCCCAGCAAGCAGTCACGCATCGCCTGGGTGGCTAAACCACCCTTGTCGGGCTGGTCCAAGCTGACCTCATCCGGGCGCGATGAAGTGATTTGGACAAAATTTTCCTGGATGCCACCGATTCGCGTGACTTCATTGAGCAGAGATCGTGTCTTCATGTTGGACACGACTTCGCAAGAATTGGCGGGTCGATCGGATTTGCTGAAAAATTTCGGGGTCAATTGATTTTGGAGCAAACGCCGCGACAAGGCTTGAGGCGGCACAACGCCCTCTGAATGGCAGGCATCGATCAGGGTCACGAACTTGTCGGCAGAGGTGGCCAGTTTTTTGGTGGCATTGGCAAACTCTTGGTGGCTGATGGTTCCGCCCTCATAGGTCAACAGACCCTCAACACAGTCAGAGCCAATTTGTTGGCGCGTTCCGTGCCCTGAAAAATAGACAAAAGCCCGTGAACCCTCCCCGGTCTTTTCGCCCAATTTCTTCAGAGCCGCCAAAATATTCGCCTTGGTGGCCTCGGCATCTCTGAGGTAAACAATGTTGGCGCTGGGGATGTCCATGGCGGTCGCTATTTTTGACGCGCTCACCATGTCGTGTTTCACGCCCAGCAGACTCGAGGGGCCTGTGTACCCATACTCTCCCACCCCGATGATCAAGGCGGTTCGGTTGGACGTGGCTTGGGCGCAAGCCATTTGTGCCGACATGAGGACGGCCAAAAGCCAAAAATTTTTCATGAATTTAGGGAGCACGTTGAATGAACTGGATGTTGCTGATCAAGACTTCGCCTTTGGGGTTTCGCTCCAGGACAATGACCACGTTTTTACCTTTGGCTGCGCTGTAAATTTGTTCGGATTTGAACTGGGCGAAGGACTTCAGGCTGGAGATCAAAGAGCCAAGCAAGCCGATGGCCGCCAATGGGCTTCTTGCGACCAATTCGTTGGCTGGGGGCTCAACCAAAACTTTCCCGCCCTCAGCTTCGACCACGGAAATCCATTTTTGCAAACGTTCCGGAACTTGGTTGGGGCTGACCTTCTCGTAAAACGCAATTTGAACCGGTGTTTTTTGGGCAACAAGCGATGCTGACAAATCCCGGTCAAATTTTCCGATGTCCACAAAATTGATTTTTGATTGGGCGCTGGTGGGCGCAACGGGTTCGGTCAAGGGCACACGGGGTGCGCAGCCCAGCAGGACTGTGGTCAAGACAATGACCGTGATTTTTTTCAGCATGGTGGCTTTCGAGGGTGGATGGTTTGCCGTGGAGGACGAGGAGGCTGCAAATCTCAGCGCTTTAAAAAATACTCACCCACGACTTGGTCATAGATGGCCGGAACTTGGTCATGTCCCACGGTCTTGGCCAAATTGACCACTTCGGTTCGGACGTTGCGCAAAATTCGGTCGACGCTGATCCCGGGTTTTTGCATTTCCTTGAGAAAAACGCGGGTAAACAAACCATTTTTCTCGGGGTCGTTGGGGCCCAATTTGTCCAGAGCTTGCTGTCCAGTCCCCGCCGAGAAAATCACCATTTGTCCTGTGGCTGCGTTCGTTGGCGCCAGACCTCTGGAACCCAATGAACGACCTGAACCTTTGAAGGGGTTGTCTCGGCAGGCATCCAGCATGGCCAAGGTGAACTTGGCTCTCTTTTCGGTCATGTCATCCAGGATGCGCTGCAACTGGATGGATTCATCGCGGATTTGTTCTTCGTTTTCACCCGTGATGTCCACCGGCAGCAGGTAATTGGTGCCTGCCAATTGCACGCCATGGCCAGCGAAAAAAATGATCACCTCGTCGCCACCCTCAACGCGTGATTTGAATTGCCGCAAAGCGGCCCGCATGTTGCGTTCACGCAGGTCCAATTCCAGTTGCACCTGAAAACCCATGTCGCTCAGGCTGCGTGCCATGGCCTGCGCATCTTCCCGGGCGTTGAGCAACCTGGGCACGCTTTGGTAGTTGTCGTTGCCGATCACCAATGCCCGACGTGTCGGCACCGTGGGCGCCAGTGGTGGGTTCACGATGGGGGTGGGTTTTTGTGCTTGAGTCAGTTGTTCCAGCATCAGGCGTTGACGGGCCACTTCTTCTCTGAGCGCTTGTGCTTCAGCTTGCGCTTTTTGGATGCGATCGTCTTCTGGTGGCGGGGCCGATGGCAGAGTGACTTGTGGTGGTGCCAATGGCTGAGCAACTTGAGGTGGGGCCAATAGCTGAGTGACTTGAGCTGGTGGTGTCGGCGTGACGACATCGGCGCTGGGTTTTAAAGGCGCGGGGGTGGGGTCCTGAGAACTGTTGGTTGATGCGGACACTTCAATGGGCTGCGCAGCAACAGGCGCGCGGGCCAAGCTGTTCACCGCCGAGGTGGTCACGTCATGTTTTCCAAATACAAAATCACCATTGGGGAGTTTTTTCACATAGTGTGTGATTGCATCCCCCGTCGAAACGAAGGTTTTGATTTGGCGCTCAGTTTTGAAAAAATTCCCAGAGGTAATTTTGAAGCCGTACTCACCGGCGGGCATCAGGTAGGCGTACTCCCAACTGATGGGTGACGAGGTCGAGTTTTGGAGGCGTTGAACGGTGAAGGCGTTGACGTCTTTTTTCAACTCAAAATCCTTGCCCAGTTCAAATGAGCCCACTTCAAGTGCCCTTTTGATGTCGATTTGTTTTCTCGTTTGCAACCACTTGATCGTCTCGGAAATGTGCTCCGTTTTCGAATTGTTCAACTGGGCATGGCTGAGTTTTTTCTGCAATTCTAAAAATTCGTCTGCTTGCAGTTGATAAACATCCCAATTCAAAAGTCGTTTAAATTGGGCCGGCCCACCTGCACGCATCGTTGACAAGAGTTTTCCTTTTTTGACGGGTTGGCCAACCTCAATGTTGGCGGTGCCTTCCCATTCAAACGTGCTGTAGAGAAGTGAAATCAGCCCATCCGCGTGCTGCAGCATGAAACCAGTTTGAAAGAAGCCAAACCCGCCCTTGTAGATCAAGGTTCCGTCAGCAGGTGGCGTGACGAGATCGTATGCATTTAGGGCCAATTGAAGGCCTGCTTGATCCCCGGTGCCTTTGAGCGTGGTCACCATCCCATTCGCATCGACCGTTGTGGGCAGTCCCCAACCTTGTGCTTTCAAATCCGCAGCAAAAACGGGCTGGGTCCAAATCAACATCAAACCTGCGACAAGGCGGATAAAAAAACGATGCAAAAAGAAGGCAGACATAGGGGAAGCGAACCTTTTTTATGGGTGTTCAAAATTTAATTTTGAGAACATAACGGCTGTTGGGCATTGGAACAGGGCTCCGCGTGTTGATGATGCGCGTTTGGGCGTTGATTTTTCCATGGCGCTCGCTCTTTGACCATATCAGGCTATTTGCTTCAATTATCGTATCAATAGCAATTTTGGCGAATCCTTTCGCGCATGTTCGCCGGGCGCTGCAAAGACGCTAAGCTCAGGCCCCTTGGAATCTTGAAAAGTTTTCAAGGGATGGCTTTTTGTAGGAGCCCACGCTGTGGGCGATGGGCGTGGAACACGCCCTGCAAACCATCGCCCACAGGGGTGGGCTCCCACAAAGGCAACAATAGCCGCATGGCCGCCACCCACATGGGCCATTCAAACTTCATCGGGCCGGATCCATAAGCTCAGGCCCTTGGAGTCTTGAAAAGTATTCAAGGGATGGCTTTTTGTAGGAGCCCACCCTGTGGGCGATGGGCGTGGAACACGCCCTGCAAACCATCGCCCACAGGGGTGGGCTCCCACAAAGACAACAATAGCCGCATGGCCGCCACCCACATGGGCCATTCAAACTTCATTGGGCCGGATCCATAAGCTCAGGCCTTCCAAATAAAGGTGCTCCTCGATGTTCCGCAGTTTTTTTCTCTCTCGCCGCTGGGCCTTGTGGGCCTGGGGTGGTTTGTTGGTATTGGTGGCGCTGGTGTTCATCACCGTGCAGCAGACCGTCAAACTCAACGCCTGGTACGGCGAGTTTTATGACCTGTTGCAAAAGCCCGAGCAGGCCGGGGGGCTGGAGAAGTTCTGGGGTTTCATGTGGCAGTTTGCATGGATCGCCTTTCCTTTCATGTTGCTGCGCAGCCTCGAGACGTATCTGGCTTCCCACTTCGCTTTTCGATGGCGTCAGGCTTTGACCGAAGATTACTTGCCGCGCTGGCAGGGCACCCAGACCAGCGTAGAGGGTGCGTCGCAGCGCATTCAGGAAGACTGCATGCGCTTTGCCCGCCAGACCGAAAATTTGGGGCTGGGCTTGGTTCGGGCGGTGCTCACTTTGCTGTCGTTCATCCCGATTCTGTGGGCGCTGTCCACGGGCATGGCCATTGTCTGGTTGCAGTTTGAAGGTTCGCTGTTTTGGGTGGCGCTGGTCACGGCTTTGGGCGGCACCGCCATTTCGTGGTTTGTGGGCATTCGCCTGCCCGGGCTGGAATACAACAACCAGCGCACCGAGGCGGCGTTGCGCAAGGACCTGGTGTACGCCGAAGACGAGCGCGGCCGCATGCATCTGCCCACGGTGCTCGAGTTGTTCACGGGGGTTCGGCTGAACAATTTCCGGCTGTTCAACCACTACGCTTACTTTCACCTGTGGAGCAATTTTTACAGCCAGACGATGGTGATTTTCCCGTACCTGTTGATGGGACCGTCCTTGTTCACCGGTGTGATCACCTTGGGTGTGATCCAGCAGGTGGGCAATGCATTTGGCAAGGTGAACGACGCTTTTTCCTACCTGATCGAGCGCTGGACCGACATCACCGAGCTGCGCTCGATCTACAAGCGCTTGTCAGAATTCGAAAAGGCGTTGGCTTAGTCCGATGCCCTGCAATCATTTTTAGATTCTTTTGTTTTCAAATTAAAAGTCCGTGGGTACACTTAAAGACCGTCTCAACCTTCAAGGCAGGTCTCACATGCAATCCGCTTCACGTTTTTTTCGCAATACACCCCTGGTTCAGCGTCTGCAGCAAGCCACGCTGATCTGCGCCATGGGCTGTGCGCTGGCCTGGGTCACGCCTGTTTGGGCGCAAACCGGGTGGCGCTCCGTCTCCAATGCGCCTTCTGGCCCCGCTGTGATGGTGACACCGATTCCCGAGGCCGCCGCCCCCCAGCCCAAAGCGAAGGCCGAAGGCGGATTGCAAATGTTTGGCGTGACCTTGAGCACGGCCACGCGAGCTGAGTTGCGTCAAGCCATCCGAGACGAGGGCTTGAAGCCCCAGCGAGAGGACGATGCCTTCCAGGAAGACATCTACGAAGCCCTCAACTGGATGCCAGGCTTGCTTCAAATGAAATTCAGCTACGCCCCACAGGGTCAAAGGCTGGCGCGGGTGGACTACGTGTTCATGACGTTTTCCGACAACGCGCATGTGGAAGATGTGAAGCTGCGCATCGAGGGCCGCTTTGGACGCCCCCAGAGCGTGTCGGGCCGCGAACAAAGCGGGCCGTATCAAGCGATTTGGCGTTTGCCTGACCAGATGGAAATCTTCGTCGCGCGTGAATGGCCCCAAAAAACCACCCAGCTGCGCTTCACCAACCTGCCCGTTTGGGGTCAGATGCGGCCCGATTCTGTGCGTGAGAGCGGACAGGCCGTCAGGCGCGAGAAAAACCAAAACAACCAGGCTTTGCCCTTCTGGGTTGCGCGCTGACAGTGGCTGGGGCCCCCAGGCGCAGCCGGGCGGGTGACCCCAAACCCCTCAGATGGCCGCTGCCGCAATATCGTTCGGCAAAGGGGTCAGTTGGGCAATGGCCAGCAGGGCTTCGGCATCGGTCCGGTACAGCCAAAGGTGCGGGCCCTCCGTCAGCTCGCCTGCCCGGCGCAAAGTGGTCTCCACCGGCAGCTTCATCCCACTGATGTGCAAGCTGATGCCCCGGCTGGCCAACTGACGGTGCAACTGACCGAAGGTTTCAACACCGGTCACGTCGATCCGGTTGATGGGCTGGGCAAACAGGCAAACATGCCGCACATCGGGGTGGTTGGCCAGGTGATCGGTGATGGCGCGGTCAAAGTCGCTGGCGGCGGCAAAGTCCAGCTCCGCGTCCAAGCGCATCGCATACAAGTGCGGTGCCAGCGGGGGCAACTTCCAAAGGTGGCGGTCGCGCAGACTGCCATCAGCGTGCAGGCCCACTTCGATGATGCGCGGGTGCAAGCGGGTGTGCAAAAAGTGGCTTAAGCCCACCAGCACCCCGGTCATCACCCCCCAGTAAATGCGCGGCGCGGTCAACAAGGTCATGGCAAACGTGATGCCCGCCGTCATGGTCTCGATGCGGCCCACGCGCCAAACGGCCAAAAACTGGCGGGGCTGAAACAAGTTCAGCACGGCCACGATCACGGCGGCCGACATCACCGAGCGCGGCACAAATTGCAGCGCCGGCATGAGGATCAGCAAAGCCAGCAGCACAAAGCCCACCGAGGCCACCACCGCCCAACCCGAACGCGCACCGGCATACAGCATCAGGGCCGAGCGTGAAAACGAGGTGCTGGTGGCAAAGCTGCCCGAAAAAGCCGAGGCCAGCTTGGCCAACCCTTGGCTGAAGAGCTCGGTGCTGTCATCCCAGCGCTTGCCGTCGCGGCGGCATTCGATGCGGGCACTGGACGCCGTCTCCAAAAAGCTCACCAACGCGATCACCAAGGCAGGCACCCACAGCTGGTTGATCATGTCCAGCCCAGGCCATTGGGGCCAATAAAAATCCGGCAGGCCCGAGGGCAGCAAACCCACCACCGCGCCGTGGTCCTGGTAATCGGTGGCATAGGCCACGGCCGAGGCCACGCCCATCACGATCATGATGCCGGGCCAACGCGGCTTGAAGTGGCGCAGCAGCAGCAACACTGCCAGACTGCCCAGCCCAAACCACGCTGGCCAGCCGCTGAGCCAAACTGGCCAGCTTTGTACATCCCAGCTCCAGGCTTTGACGCCGAGCAAACCGGGCACTTGCGACGCCATGATGAGCAAAGACGCAGCCTGGGTGAAACCCATCATCACCGGGGCACTGACCAGATTGATCAACCAACCGTAGTGGCCCAGCCCCAGCAGCAGTTGAATGGCCCCCGACAGCAGCGACAACCACACCGCCAGAGCCACCCATTCGGCAGAGCCGGGTTCTGCCATGCCGGTGAGCGAGGCACCAATCAGCACGCACGTAAGCGCAGCCGGCCCCACTGACAGGCGGTTGGCGCTGCCAAACAGCACGGCCAACAGCGCCGGGATCAAGCAGGTGTAAAGCCCGGTGACCAGCGGCATGCCTGCCAGGCCCGCATAGGCCACTGCTTGGGGAATCATCACCAGCGCCACCGTCAAACCCGCCACCACTTCGGTGCGGGCCTGAGGCGCGGTCAATCGCGGCCATTGGCGGAATGTCAAAAATCGTTGCATGGGCTAGGGCATCGGACCAAACACCCATCTTAATGGCCTTTAAGCCGGCGAATTGCCCCCGACTTGATCACCCCCACCGACTATTTCTTGTAGCAGCCCACCCCATGGGCGATGGTCCCCTGTCTTCGTACGAGCCCACCCCATGGGCGATGGGCCCTGAATTTGTGAGAGCCCACCCTGTGGGCGATGGCCCGCGTACCGCCACATCAAACCATCGCCCACAGGGGTGAACTCCTACAAACAGTAGGTCATCCCGGGCCCTCTTAAATGTCACCCCAGCCTCCGAGCCGGGGTCCATTTCTCCTGTGGGCCACCGACGCCTTGGTCAGACAGTTAAAGCACCGATGTTTCAAACTGACAGTGATGGCACTTGTGATGTTTTTTAAGAAAAAAACACAAATACTTGCAAATTATTCGAGGGGTATGCCAATTGGGGGTTTGTTGTTGACGAAATAGTAGATATCTTCAGTTTGAATTGATTAAACCATTAATTTCTAGAGCAAAGTGAAACCACTTTTTTCGTACTAATTTGGCTTTATCGACAAAAAACCGAGATTTATCCATGAAAAAATCAGTAATCACAGTTTTTTCCGCATTTGCGGTCGCCCTCCTCCTAACAGGCTGTGCACAAACCAAGGTGAGCGCCCCGCAAGAGGTCAAAAAAGCCCCACTTAGCGTTGCCAAAATAGACTCATTGGGTGGGGGATTCCAGGTGCCTGGTGGCATCAGTGCGGCGCAAAGCCGGGTGGTCTTTTACCGTGCTGCGCAAAGCGCTCTGACGGGAGCCACCAGCATCTTCATGGATGGCCGCTACCACGCATCTCTGGAGCCGGGTGCCTGGAGTGCGCTTTGCTACAAGACCGGGCCTGTCGAGTTGGGTGCGCGTCAAATGCGGGTGGGCACTCAGCCCAAAGACCTGCCAGACACCATCACCGCCATGTCACTGATGCCCGGTCAGACGCATTACGTGCGTGTGCAGCAAAGTGCCGACAAGCCTGTGCTGCAACCCGTGGCGGCCGCGCAAGCCGTGCAAGAGTTGGCCGGCACGCGTCAGCAGATGCACACCATCTCGAGGGTTGAACAAGTCTGCCAAGAGGGCGTTGCACCGGCCATCGCACCCGCACCGGTCACCGAGCGCATCACCTTGCCCGCTGACACCTTGTTTGCATTTGACCGATCCGATGAACAAGCCATGACCGGTGCAGGCGTTCAAGCCATAGACCGACTGATGGGGCGCTTGCGCGGCGATTTTGCCCAAATCGATCACCTGCATGTCATTGGTCATGCCGACCCCTTGGGTCAGCCAGAGCGCAATGAAAAATTGGCGCAAGACCGTGCCCAAACGGTGCGCGATTACATCGTCAGCAGGGGTATGCAGGATGTGCGCATCACCACCGAGGGCCGCGGCTCCAGAGAACCCGTGGTGACCACTTGCGCCCGCAAAGCCACGCCAGCCAGCATTGCCTGCAATTTGCCCAACCGCCGGGTGGTGTTGGTGGTCACGGGCCAGCGCCGCTGAGCGGCCCCCACAACCCCACGCGCAGTCACACACAACCTTTACTGAATAAAAGTCCTCATCATGGCTAAAACCTACAAAGTCATCGTCAAAGCTGGCAACGAACAATCCCAGACCATCGATGTCAGGCAAGGCGCAGGAGACAGTGGGCAGCCGGTGCGCATCAAGGCGCAAGCCGGTGCCAAATACCAGTTGCAGGAAGGGCAGCGCAACCACCAAAATGCACCCGACTTCGTCAAGGTCCGCCGTCAAGGCAAAAATCTGCTGATCACTTTTGAAGGCGAAACACAGCCCTCCCTGATCATCGAGGACTACTACGAAGTCATGCCCGAGGGCTACAACGCGCTCATCGGCCAAGCCGAAAACGGCAGCTTCTACGAATACATCCCCGAAGACCCCAAGGCCTCGGGCCTGATACCGATGTTGGGCGATGGTGCGCAGGCCGTGAGCGTGGCCTTGGGCAGCGGAGAAGTCAGCGGTGCCGGAGCCGCATTGGGCGTCTTGGCCTTCAGCCCCTTGTTGGGTTTATTGGGTCTGGGGGCCGCCGGTGGCGCTGCCTACCTGGCCAACCGCGACAAAACCACTGCCGCGCCCGTCAACAACGTCAAGACCGCTTTGGTCATCGACCCCATCAGCGGCGACAACCTCGTCACCGTGGCCGAGGGCGGTGCCGCCAGCTACACCGTCACCGGCAAAGTCACGGGAACATTCAAAGAGGGCGATGAGGTCACGCTCAAGCTGGGCGACAAAACCTACAAACCCAAGGTGTTGGCCGATGGCAGCTTCAGCCAAGTGGTTCCCATGGCCGACCTCAAAGCCGACACCGACACCAAGATCGAAGGCACCGTCACCGGCACGGGCGGCGACACCGCCACAGCGGCCCAAGACTACCAAGTCGAAACCGAGGCCACAGCAGGCAAGACCACTGCTTTGCTCCTGGACCCCATCACTTCGGACAACCTGATCAGCGCCGCAGAAAACAGCGGCAACATCAACGTCACCGGCAAAGTGACGGGCAAATTCGCGGCAGATGATCTGGCGTCCATCACCGTCAACGACAAAACCTATACCGGCAAAGTCAACGCGCAAGGCATCTTCACCATCCTGGTGCCCGCCACTGAGCTCCTGGCCGACCGTGACAGCATCGTGGATGCCCGCATCACAGGCACGGGCGGTACCACGGCCAACGCCCTGCAGGACTACGGCGTGGCCGAACCCACAGCCAAAGGCGCAACGCCCACGGTGATCGTCACCAGCAACAAAACCAATCTGGCAACAACAACCGAAACGGCCACGCTCACTTTCACCCTCAGCGAAGCCAGCAGCGACTTTGTCAAAGAAGACGTCACCGTCATCGGCGGCGCGCTCAGCAATTTCCAGAAAAGCACCACCAACCCGCTCGTCTACACCGCCACTTTCACCCCCAACGCGGGCGTGACCAGCGCAGCCGCGTACGTCTCCAGTGAGCGTTTCACCAACGCACAAGGACAAAACAATCTGGACGGTTCAGACACCAACAACGCCATCAGCCTGAGTGTGGGCGCCACGGGTGACCGCAATGGCGAGCTCGACTTGACCGCCCCCACCATTGCCATCACCAGCAGCAAGACCCAGTTGCTGGTGGGCGAGACCGCCACGCTCACCTTCACCCTCAGCGAAGCCAGCACCGACTTTGTCAAAGAAGACATCACCGTCGTGGGTGGCACGCTCAGCAACTTCCAAAAGAGCACCACCAACCCGCTGGTCTACACCGCCACCTTCACCGCCACAGCCAACGCCACCAGCGCGGCTGTTGTGGTGAGCTCGGGGCGGTTCAGCGACGCCAATGGGAACATGAACGAAGACGGGTCAGACGCCAATAATGGCCTGTCGATGAAGGTCAACTGCACCACCGACGGCAACAACAACGGCAACAACAACGGCGACACCAGCACCTACGTCGGCATCACCTCCCCCGGCCAAGGCGGCACGGCTGGCGTCATCACCGGCACCGGC
>Ga0247833_1004596_pt1 | contig 16942 bp, 13 predicted proteins | sample LaCruzMarch2015__7_FD_187117 | JGI IMG/M metagenome (GOLD analysis project Ga0247833, IMG submission 187117) | Freshwater microbial communities from meromictic Lake La Cruz, Castile-La Mancha, Spain - LaCruzMarch2015_8m | ecosystem: Environmental > Aquatic > Freshwater > Lake | place: Spain...
CAATGGGATGGACTCCCCCTCCCCGAAAGGGCACCGAAGTGTCAAACTGGAGTTTCCAAACAACCAGTTATTGAGAGAAGGAGTTCATCATGAGAATTGTACGAGTTGGCGTAGATTTAGCAAAGGATGTTTTTCAGCTTCACGGAGTTGACCGAGACGGCAAAACGGTTTGGCAGCGTAAGCTGAATCGTAATGAATGGATTAAGGTGCTATTGGACAAGATAGAGCCAGGATGCGTGATTGGCATGGAAGCTTGTGGTGGTGCACATCACTGGGCACGACTTCTTCAATCCAAGGGGTTTGTCGTTAAATTAATTGCACCACAGTTTGTTAAACCGTATGTAAAAAGTAATAAGAATGATGTGAATGACGCAGAGGCGATTTGCGAAGCAATGAGCAGACCTCATATGCGCTTTGTGAATATCAAATCGGTTGAACAACAAGATATTCAAGCCACGCATCGTATTCGTGCTGCATTGATGGATCAACGTAAAGCTAAATCCAACCAGATTCGTGGCTTGCTTTCAGAATATGGCTTAGTAGCACCAAGAGAAATATGTCATCTACGCAAGGCTATCCCTGACTGGTTAGAAGAGATGGATAATGGCTTAACTGATCGCTTACGTCGTTTATTACATGGTGTATGGCAAGACTTATTAATTCTGGATCAACGCATCAAAGCGCTTGACCAAGAAATTGAACTACTTGCAGCCAATGACCCTGTCGCAAAGCGCTTGCAACAGCTGCGCGGCGTAGGGCCAATGATTGCGACTGCGCTATTAGCCACAGTGGGTGATGCATCCCAGTTTGATAATGGTCGCCAAATGGCTGCTTCACTAGGTTTAACACCAAGACAAATGAGTTCAGGTGGAAAGAGCAAACTCCTTGGTATCAGTAAACGCGGTGATTCTTACTTGAGAAGTTTGTTAGTTCATGGTGCGCGGTCAATGATTCAAATCGCTAAGGGTAAAGATGATCATTTGAGTCTATGGGTCATGCGGATTGTTAATAATCGACATCCAAACATTGCGGCTGTAGCGATGGCGAATAAAACTGTGAGGATTGCTTGGGCAATGATTACCAAAGGATTAGATTATAAAGCAGAGTTAGCATCAGCTTAATGAAGTAAAGTTTGAAGAGATGTGTTCAATATGAGGATTGCAAAACAAACCGCTTGATGGCCAACAGGTCGAACCGGCACAGGAAAAACCCGAGAATGGCAGCGGCATCATAGCCCGTCAAAGCAATGGGGAGCCCGTGCGCGAATAGCCCATCAGGGTCGTGCATTTCAAAGGAAATGCGGTATTAAGAGACCGGATATACGTGAGCAGTCGCACCAAAAGCCAAAAACGGAATGTTTGCAAAAGAGGAGGAGTCCATATACTGCCTTTCATGATTGGATAGAGTTTAATTAAAACTACAAGTTAAATTAGTATCTATACTTGATAAGTTTGGATGATAATCTAGGTAACGAAAAACATTTTAAATGTCAGCCTTGATTACTCTATTTAAAAAAAATTTTATATTACTGGTGATAATTTCCCTAATTACACTAGTGTCTCTTCAATGGTCCGATGGTTTAGGTTTTACAGGCATTTCGATGCTTTATTTACTACTTGTAGTTGGAGTAGCGTATCACTTTTCAACTGGATTATCGGTATTAGCAGCGCTGTCTAGTTTTCTTATACTCAATTATTTTTTTGTCGAGCCTAAGTTTACTTTTCAAGTTGCACATATAGCTTCATGGGCAAGTCTAGTAAGTTTTTTGATTGTTTCTATAGTTATTTCATCACTAGTAAAACGCTTAAAACTTGAAACCATCAAATCAAATGAATCATATGAGCGTGCTAACTTGCTAAGGCAGCTTGCTGAAAAACTATCTTTAGCAGAACAATCAAAAGATCTGTTGGTTCAGAGTCAAGACTGGCTTCAATCAATATTTGATAACCCAATTTTTATCGTTAAAGATGAGCATTTGGTAAAGGGTGATTTTAGCTTAAGCACTGAACATATCAACGCAATCCTATGGGCGAAAGCTAACGGTAAAGTACTAGGAGTAGGCACTGAAAACTGGCCAAATGCTGATTATTGGATAGCGCCTTTTAATCGTTTATCAAGTGATGAGCCTGTGGTATTCATCCCGCACCTAAATTCCAGCGTTACTTCACTAACATTAGAAACCATTAAGTTAGCAATAAGCCAAATTTCTGCTGCTTACCAGCATCTGGTGCAAAGAGAAAAAATGCAATTAGTGGAGCACAAGGCGCACGAAGAGTCTATTAAAAGTACTTTGCTGGCTTCGATTGCACATGATATGCGCACGCCACTGACTTCAATACTTGGTGCAGCAAGCACATTAAATCAAGCTGATTTATCCGCGAACAATACTGAGATACATCATCTCACCAATATCATCAACTCTCAGGCAAAACACTTAGCAAGAACAACTGAGAATATATTGTCTTTAGTGCGTTTAGCGTCAGTTTCAAAAGAGACGATTGCAATGACGCTTCTTTCGCCAGATGAGATTATTGCGAGTATTATCGATTTATACCAGCACTCATCAAAAGTCACATTTATTGTAAAAAGCAAACAAGCTGACCTATTAATAAATGCAAATCATGATTTACTAGTTTTAGCGCTGACTAATTTAATTGAAAATGCAATTCAAGCAAATGAAGAAAATAAATCTTCCTCTTCGCCTATAAAAATAAATGTCGAGGAAATTGATAGCAAAATTATGATTAGCGTAGGGGATAATGGCAAAGGATTTAGTGAAGGTTTTAACGAAAGTATGATTAAAATATTTGCCTCAACGCGGAATAAAGGCTTTGGATTAGGTTTGCCAATTGTATTGGCTATCGCAAAATTACATGATGCATCGTTATGCTTCAATAACGAACAATCTCAAGGCGCCAAAGTGAGTTTGGTATTTAATAAGCCAGAAATTAATTTGAATCATGTTGGATAGTCCCACTATTTTAATTGTGGAGGACGATGCAGAAATCGCACAGTTTTTGCAGTCTAGCTTCAGGTTAAATGGATATACAGTGCAGTGCATGAACACCATAGAAACTGCCAAACAACTTTTGGTTACCCATAAACCCATGTTGACTATTTTGGATTTATCGCTTCCAGACGGTGATGGTTCAAACTTGATTCCACATATTCGTGCAAACTCAGACCTGCCAATTATCGTGTTATCAGCCAAGCATTTGGAGACAGAAAAAGTAAAGTGTTTTGATTTGGGTGCAGACGACTATCTAGCTAAACCGTTTGGCGTTCAGGAGCTTTTAGCACGCATTCGTGTGAGTTTAAAACGTAGTTCTATGATGACCTTAAGAGATCATGTTTACGAGGTGGGTGATTTAAGTATTGATATTGCAAATCAAGCTATCAAACTAAAAAGTTTGCCCCTACACTTAACCCCTATTGAATTCAAACTCTTGCTTGAGTTAGCGCAAAAACCTGGAAAAGCATTCTCACATCGCCATCTGCTTAATACCGTCTGGGGTAGTGAGTATGTTGATGATATTCATTATTTACGCATTCATATGGGTAGGCTACGTGCAAGGATTGAGGAAAATCCAGCTACTCCCAGATACATTTTGACTGAACCAGGTATAGGTTATCGATTAGCTGCAATTTAATCTCTACTTTTACATGATGTTTATGTGATTGATATGCGATCAATGTTGGAATACTCGTAATACTTAAATGAGGTTTACAACATGAGTCAATCATCTAAAGGTTTAGCCTCCCTGACACTGGGTGCCATTGGTGTTGTTTATGGCGATATTGGCACAAGTCCTCTTTACACCGTCAAAGAAATCTTTGGTGAATCGACGGGTATACCGTTAACGCATGCCAATATTTTGGGTGCTATATCCGCCATTTTTTGGGCACTGATGTTTGTGGTAACACTCAAATATGTGTTGCTTGTGCTTCGTGCTGATAACAAAGGGGAAGGTGGTGTAATGGCATTGCTTGCCCTAGCAGCTTCCTCTGTGCAAAACCACCGCACTAAAACAATCTTGCTAGCGCTAGGCGTTTTTGGCGCGGCTTTATTTTATGGGGATAGCATATTAACCCCAGCTATTTCCGTACTGTCAGCCGTTGAAGGCTTATCTTTAATCACACCCACACTCACGCAATATGTCTTACCTATCTCCATCGCTATTTTAATTGGCTTGTTTATTCTTCAGAAAAAAGGGACAGCAAAAGTTGGTAAGTTTTTTGGGCCTATCGTCGTACTGTGGTTCTTAACGTTAGGTATTGTTGGTATATCGCATATCATCAAAGAGCCCGAGATTTTGAACGCGTTAAACCCAATGTATGCCTTACAGTTTTTTGCCGACAGAGGTGCTAGTGTATTTCTAGCTATCGGTGCAGTGGTCTTAGCCATGACAGGGGCTGAAGCACTGTATGCAGACATGGGACATTTTGGACGACCCGCTATTCGTATTGCTTGGTCTTGTTTGGTGTTGCCAGGCTTAGCTCTTAACTACTTTGGTCAAGGTGCATTACTCTTAGCGCATCCTGAAGCCGTGACCAATCCATTTTACTTATCGTTTCCGCCTAGTCTATTGATACCCGCAGTTATTTTATCAACCCTAGCAACAATCATTGCCTCACAAGCGGTTATCTCTGGGGCTTACTCCATCACACGGCAGGCAATTCAGCTCGGATTTTTACCCAGAATGAAAATTCTTCATACTTCGGCCAAAGAATCTGGGCAAATTTATATTCCAGCCATTAACTGGATATTGCTTATCGCCGTTATCCTAACAGTGCTGGCTTTTAAAAATTCTTCAGCTATCGCAGCCGCTTATGGAATTGCCGTTACAGGTACCATGCTCATTACCTCGATACTGACTTATTTTGTGGTACGAAATATTTGGAAATACCCACTATGGATTGCAATCAGTGCGACTAGTGTTTTTATATGCTTAGATGTTTTATTGTTAGCTTCATGTTCGGTGAAGTTTTTCAATGGTGGTTGGTTTCCCGTCGCCTTAGCCATTGGTCTCGTCATTATCATGTGGACTTGGCGTCAAGGTAGGCAAGTATTGCTGGAAAAAATCCACGAGGATGACCCAAAAATGGAGTCATTTATTAAAAGCGTATCGCATAGTCAAATACCGAGAGTTGAGCGCACCGCTGTATACCTGAATGCAAATATGGACACAGTGCCACAAGCTTTATTGCACAACTTAAAACACAACCAAGTACTTCACAGCATCAATTTGATTATCACAGTTAATTATGCTGACATTCCGCAAGTGCCAGCGCATGAGCGTTGTGAGGTCATGAAAATTGGCGAAGGATTCTGGCAAATCAAACTGCACTATGGGTTTATGCAAATGCCCGATATTCCTTTAGCTCTTTCGCAATCAAACATAGACGGGTTTACATTTGAACCTTTTACCACCTCCTATTTCGTGAGCAGAGAAACGATTATTTCTGGACATGGCGGGGCTATGGCAAAATGGCGCGATGATTTGTTCAGCTTAATGTCACGTAATGCTGGCAGTGTAGTCGATTATTTCAATATACCGAGTAACAGCGTAATTGAACTGGGTTCACGTGTTCACATATAACTATAAGCAAGTAAAAAGAATTCACTGATCAGCCAAGAGTAATGATGGTAAAAAATTTCAATATTAATATTACACGTGGTTTTTTCTCACTATTGCTTCTATGTTGCAATCATGCGCTTGCAGAAACATTCAGCATGAATGATGAAAGTAAGATAAGCATCAGCGGTTACTTAGAAACCTACTATTTACATGATTTTAATGACCCCACAGATGATGTAAGGCCAAGCTTCACATACAGTCATAACGCTGTAAGCAAGCCCAGCATTAACTTAGGCTTTATTAAAGCAAACCTCAATACTGATAGGGTGCGTGGTAATCTTGCATTGGGCTCTGGCACTTATATGCGCGCCAATTACGTGGCTGAGCCAAGAGACTTACAAAAGATATTTGAAGCCAATATTGGTTTTAAACTAAGTGATAATCTTTGGTTGGATGCTGGAGTGATGCCATCCCACATTGGTTTTGAAAGTGCCATTGGACTAGATAACTGGACAGTGACTAGAAGCATGCTGGCTGATAATTCGCCCTATTTTGAAACAGGCGTAAAGCTTTCATATACTTCAGATGATGGCAAATGGTATGCCAGTGGTTTAATTTTAAATGGTTGGCAGCGCATTCAACGACCAGATGGCAATACAACGCCTGCCATTGGGCATCAACTCACGTATAAACCCAATACAAAACTAACGCTTAATAGCAGCTCTTTTATTGGCAACGACAAATCAGATAAAGAAAGAAGAATGCGGTATTTCCATAACTTCTATGGGCAATACCAAATAAACGACCAATGGGGAGTAATTGCTGCTTTGGATGTTGGTGCTGAACAAATCGAAAGAAATAGTCAACGTTACAACGTATGGTTTACGCCCATCATCATTACCCAATATAAATACTCAGATAAGCTGAGTATGGCTGCCAGAGCTGAATATTACCAAGATAAAGATCAAGTCATTATTACCACTGACACCCCAAATGGATTTAGCACTTGGAGTTATTCAGCTAATATTGATTACAGACTTACAAACCATGTTGCGATTAGAACTGAAATCCGAAAATTTCATTGTAGAGACAGCATTTTTCAACGAGAAAATCGCTTTGATGATGATAGCTTAACGGCTACCACGGCTGCAATTATCACCTTTTGATTAAGATAATCACAAACTGCATGTGAGAATCACTATTTCCTTTGTCCCAATATTCACTGAATCCCCATAGCTGACGGTGAACGTTTGGCAAACGGCGCAACCTTCAGCATCCTAATTTATAGATTAATTGAGCTTCATTTTGGAATTGTCACATCCATTGCTGAAATAAGATAAACCCATAATAAGAAAAAAACAGGACCGATAGCTGCAACTAGTTTTATTGTTGTTTCTGACATATGGGTTTTGCTAGACATTCCTGTATAGGATAACAACTCGTACTCTCTTGCTTTGCGTGCGCCATCAGCGAAAAATACCCATAGAGTAAATGCAACAACTAATATGAAATTTAAGACGAACCATGCTACGACGTATGGGTTCTGATCTTGTGGTCTAAAGTAGTACCAAATACTTGGAACATCACCAACAATGTGCCCTAAACCCATCACAACCCATGGGAAAACAGTTGCTAATGTAAACCAACGTGTGTATTGAATTTTAATTTTCATGTTCACGGTACTATCGTTATCAACTGCCTTAAGTTCGTGTTGTTTCTTAATGTAGTGAAACAAAGCTAAAGCTATGCTAATAGCCCAGAAGTAACGACTAATAAATTGGAACGAATCCATGGAAACTTGTCCTTTAAAGTTTGAATTAAAAGGCGCTGTCGGGCCTTCACCTTGAATGATGGGTTTGCATTACTGTGCAACCAATTTAGGGGACCAAGCATTTGCTTCTTCATGACATTTCCCCCAATCTTTGCCAGAAAGGTCTTTTTGTACTGCAGGAAGAACACGTTGTATATATTGTATTAATTGCCTATCTTGGTTCTCAGAATACTTTTTTGTACGAACTATCCAAACGCAAGCTGAAAATAAGTCAACTTTTCCAAGTTGTCCAGCACCATACATATTGGCAATGTTCCACATTGCTCGTGCATGACCTAGGTCAGCAGAGCGCGTATAAAACTCGAAGCCTTTGTTTCGATCTTGAGGAGTCCCTAGACCAAGGTCATAAAGTTGTCCTAAGCTATTAGTTGCCATCGCATGGTTTTGCGCTACAGCAAGCTCGTACCATGATTTAGCTTCAACATAATTTTTTTCGGCTTGGAAAATGCTACCCAGGCTGTTTTGAGCCTCAGCATGTCCTTGTTGTGCTGCCATTCGATAGTAACTTTTCGCTTTATCTATGCTACTTGGAGCACCATTACCAGAATCATAGGCTAGCCCAACTTTAAACTGAGCGTCTTTATCACCAGCATCTGCTTTAGTAATTAGTTCTTTAGTTTCTGAAGAAGTGAACCAGTCAGCCACAGAAAAATTTGAGTATGTAAAAAGAAATGTGCTTAATAAAACGAACGTGAATTTTTTATGTGACATTAAGTTATCCTTGGTTTTGATATGCCCTATAGATTGGTTAGACAATAACCACCTACTTGTTGAGATTGTCTTGAACATTTTTACGCATTTTGTTGTTAAGTTCTTCAAATTCTGCGATTAGTCTATCGCATGGCTCTTTTTCGGCTTGGCACAGAGCATTCATTTTCATATATACGCCACCATCTTCGTTTTGTTTTAACTCTCTTTTTACAACTGCTGGATGAGCATAATGACCTTCAGGAGTGAATGACCAAACGGTAAATGGCGATGTGTCATTAGCAATTACCCAACCGTCTGGCTTGGTAACTGTAAAAGTGACAGTTTGTTTGGTTTTTAGAAATGTCATCGCTTCATTCACTGATTTGAAACCAATTCCTTTTTCGGGTGCTAACTCATCAGCATTTACAAGTGATGCAAACAAAAGTGACGTAATAAATATTGCTACAGAATTTCTCATGATTGCCTAAAGAATCTGAATAAAAAGAACCATATGAGCATCTTGCCTACGTGATGCTCGTGGGTCAATATGAGTTATAAATTTAAGCTAATATTCCGCAGAATCCCCATAGCTGACGGTGAAATTTGGATGTAATAGGCGCGGAGCCGGTTTGCCAGCGGAGCATCCACCTTGACCGAAATGTTAAACCACTTAGCACTAGTGCTTAGCTTGAACATTTGGAACGCGCACCTCACTAAAACGGGGCTTCTTTAAATTGCCTTGAGATTCCAATGCTCCAGATGCAACCACTTCCATAACTCGCCGAGCGTGTAAATCCACTGTAGCATCGGTGTAGCTAAAATCTCCGGCTTTAATTGCGTCTGCGATTACGCGAGCAACCTTTAACCAGTTTGCATTTGTGCATCTAACGATTGCGTCATCAATCTTGTTTAAACCTTTAACCCCTAACTTCGAAGCAAGTGTATAAAGAGGTATGGGTGATGTCGTTAGCCGATACTCAGTATTAACCGCAATTCCCTCATTAAGCCATGCAGGAATCGGAAGATGTCCTAGGTAGGAATGTGTCATCTCATGTGCGATTATGGGTTCGAGTGACCGCAGGTCCGACTTCACCACAACAAAGTGACCGCAGCCGTTGTTGATGTACATACCTCCACTAAGAGAGAACTCTCCATCATCTTCATAATAGCGAGAAACGTAACGATAGTAAGTATCTTGGTCATCAAACACAATCAGAATGTCATACCCCCATTCTGGTACATCTGCAACACCATCTAGAACACGCACAATCCTTTTAGCTGTTCGACTGACGAAATTAAAGGTGGCATTAAGAGTATGTTCATCAAGCGTAGAAAGAATAAGCACATCGGATTGCTTGATCAGTCGGTATGTTGAGCCTAGTGAGGTTCTTAAACTTTGCAACCATGCAAGCTCAATCTCACCCCATGCAGAAGCTCGTGCCTCATCACTTTCCAATGCTTCCATCCAGCTCCTGATGCTTATCCAGTCAGGAGTTGGCAATTCATGCACAAAATGCAGTGTGTTCTTAAACGGGAATTGCTTATTTCCATCTGACGCAATATAGATTGGAACCTCTGCCTCGATTTCAATCGAAACAGAATCGTTATCTTCTTTAGGGGTTGATTGAAATAAAGAACGAAGTACGCTTAGCATGTTTGAAAAGGGTTGTTAAGCTAACAACTTTTTAGATTAATAGTCATAAATAGTATATTGCATTTCTAAGGAACTTGGGTCAATACGACTTTTAGATATAAGCCAATATTCCGCAGAATCCCCAGATTGTGTAAAAACGCTTCATTTTTAGTATAATTATACCCATCAGTTTTGCATAAATTGGGGGTTCTAAATGAAGCGATTCATCCAAGGCGAACACCGGTCTCAAGCCATATTACTTCCAGAATGTCTTGATGATTACATTACTGAATCCAATCCAGTGCGCGTTGTTGATGTCTTTGTTGATGAGCTTAATTTGGGAGAGTTAGGGTTTGAAGGTGTGAACCCCGCTAGCACTGGCAGACCCAGTTACCATCCCAGTATCTTTCTAAAAATCTATATCTACGGTTATCTTAATCGTATTCAATCTAGTCGTCGTCTTGAACGAGAAGCACAACGTAATGTTGAGTTAATGTGGCTCACCAATAGACTGGCCCCTGACTTTAAAACCATCGCTAACTTTCGTTTAGAGAATGGCAAAGCCATTCGCCAGGTGTGTAAACAATTCATTGAATTATGTCGCCGCATGCATTTGTTTACAGAAGCAGTAGTGGCCGTGGATGGCAGTAAATTCAAAGCAGTGAATAGCCGTGATAAGTGCTTTACCCAAGCCAAGATTAAGTTTCGTCTAAAACAGGTTGAAGCACATATCAACCAATACCTTAAAGACCTTGATCAAGCAGATCAGCATGAGTCTCATCAGCCAACCATCAACGCCGTTCGACTGACTGAGCGCTTGTCAGAACTGAAACAACAAATGCAAACCTTGCAAGCCATCGAAGCACAAAGTCAAGATGCACCAGACAAGCAAGTCGTCCTCACTGACCCTGATGCACGCTTTATGGCTACGAGTAAAAGTGGTAGCGGTATGGTGGCGTATAACGTACAAAGTGCGGTAGATACGCAGCATCATTTAATCGTCGCCCATGAAGTGACTAATCAATCCACTGACCGTGGTCAACTGACTAATATGTCGGTACAAGCGCAAGAAGCCATGGGTGCTAGTGAGATTACTGCTTATGCGGATAAGGGGTACTTCAAAAGTGAAGAAATACTCGCGAGTACGCAAGCAGGTGTGACACCATTGGTACCGAAAGCGCTCACTTCAAACAACCGAGCTGAGGGCTTATATGATAGGCAAGCCTTTATCTACCAAGCAGATAAAGATGAATATCGTTGTCCTGCCAACCAAGCATTGATTAAACGCTTTACCTCTTTTGAACAAGGCAAAGTCTTGCATACTTATTGGAGTTCAGCTTGTAAAGGCTGTGCATTAAAATCAAAATGTACGCATGGTGAACAGCGACGTATCAAACGCTGGGAGCATGAAGCCGTATTAGACGCAATGCAATCACGATTAAATGCACAGCCCGATGCCATGCTGATTCGCAAACAAACGGTGGAGCATCCGTTTGGAACCATTAAATCTTGGATGGGTGCTACGCATTTCCAGACTAGAGGTTTAGAAAAGGTCAGCACTGAAATGAGCTTACATGTATTGGCCTATAACCTAAAGCGTGTGATTAAGATATTAGGTAGTCAATCGCTAATAGTAGCGATGCAAAGCGGGTAATAACCAGTCAATGAGGGAAAAAAGTGCGGGCAATCTTCACTCATGCATGCAAAATGATGGCTAGTTTGCAACATTTATTGAAATAATATCCAGTTACGTAACATTTGTTCAATTTAACGCATCAGCAAATGTCGAAAAATTCGGTTTTTACACAGCCTCTCCCCAAAGCCGCCTGTCAATAGTGATTATTTTTTTAATAAATCTCAAAAAAGATGTACCGCTTTGCTGTGATCGTGAATGTCTTTTTTTCGTGTGAGGCGGTCGAAGGCAAATCAATAGGCGTGACGGTTGAGTTTTAAGTTAAATTTTTCATGCGGCGCACTGCGCGAGTGGTGGCCTACTTAGTGCGGGCTACACTGGCTGAGATTTATTTCTTTCCATACAGAGCCATCTAGTGCTCGCTTGCTATCTAATGTTTGAGCCATCAGGATTCACTGCCTCTTCGTCCTTTCTAGTGGGGTAGCAATCCATTTTATCCATAAGCTCATAAAAAACTATCCCATGAATTCCTTGCACATCCTTTTTTTTAATACGCCTTTGCCAAATTTTATTGAATATAGAATCTAAAGTTTGAGCGTCGCAACGTTTGTAAATCTCATCAATAAATGCAATATCAGTATCATTAGGGAAGAGCAAACTAAACTCTTCATCCGTTGCCATGAAAATATCGTATACACAATTTTTTGCCCCATCAATAACTTGTATATTTTTCATATTAAATCATTTCTTAACAGGTCTAACATTTCTGTAACCACCACCTGGAGTTTGAACGTCCCAATGTGGCCCCCCATGAGCACGACCACCCTGACCAGTCGGTACCCAAACATCTCCTTTTGAATCCTCCCAGCCATGACTTCCGCCACCTTGACCAGAGTTAGGATTTTTAACCCAATTTTCCCCATCTTTTGGATCACTAAAACCTTCATCAGTACCTGGTTTGCCAGGAGCTTTAGGACCATTGGGGTCATATGCATTGTCTGGTGGTGTTGCAAGTAATGGGCCGTCATCAATGTTACAGCTGTTTTGTGGTGGCGGCTTGCAACCTCCAACCAATCTACAGAGTCCATAACCTCCTGCTACACATAAACTTGGGTATCTCGCACAAAACAATAAAGCACCTACACCAACTCCAACGCTTGCATTTAAGCCATGGTGATCCACATAACTCAATGGATTCCCACCCACATACCCATAGGTATTAATCCCACCCTCTAAGCCTATCGGATCACTCTGATAATACCTGCCCAAATCTGGCGAATAGCTATCCCTCAAGTAATTGTAGTGGGTTTTAGTCTCGCTGTCATACAGCTGACCGGGGAATCTCAGATTGTAACTAAATAAGTTGCCTGTGTTGTTGGGGTCTTCATTCGCAGGGTTGTTACCAAAGGCTTCTTTATTCGGCCATGCCCATGTTGCTTGGTTGGTGCTATTGGTAATCAGTCTAGGGGTGTCCAGATGGTCAGCATGGATGGCGTAAAGCTGGTGTTGTTTAATCACAGCAATTGGCGTGTCGTACAGCCAGATGGTTTCTTGGCTTGCAATGCCATTGTTATCGTATTCACCAATCATATGGCCTTGAGGGTCATAGGCGCTATGTACTATCTCGTTAACATTTTGCTTTTTAATGCGTTGACCAAGTGCATTGTATTGGTAAGAAGTCATTACCCCAGCTGGGTTAATGCTCGTGGCCATGCGCCCAATGGCGTTGTAAGTGAACTGTTGTGTGCCGTCACTGGTGGTGTTGCCTGCGGCATCGTAGCTATAAGTTTGGCTACCTACTTGAGCAAGGCGATGGCTATTAGAGGGGTAGCTATAGAGCTGAGTGCCATTATTGCTGGTTTTGCTAGTGCGGTTGCTGTTGGCATCGTATTGGTAGCTGTGTTGATGCAACTGCGCATCAATATGACCCGTGAGGCGGTCTAAGTTGTCATATACATAGTCGTTGATTTGTGTAGCGCCTGCGATAGCGGTAATGCGGCTCTGCGCATCGTACTCCAAGGTGATGGTTTGCCCAGCTTGAGTGTAACTTGACACTCTGCCATCAAGGTCGTATTGCCGTTGTTGGGTTTGGTTGGCAAGATTGGTGTGTTGGGTAATGCCGCCAAAGGGTTGATATTGAATATTGTCGGCAACAGTGTGGGTGTTGCCATTCACAGTGGCAGTGATGCTTTGTAGTTGGCCATTGGCGTTGTATTGGTATTGCAACACCGCACCTGATGGATAAGTGTAGCTTTGTAGTTGTCCAGCCACGTTGTAGGTGTAACTCTGGTGAAGATTTACCGTACCAATGGTTTGGGTTTTGCTAAGTAATCGGCCAGCAGGGGTGTATGTATGGCTTAAAGTGGTGTGTGGCTCAGTAATGCTAGCAATTCCACCCGTAATGTCATAAGCATATTGCACAGTGCGATTTTCAGCATCTGTGCTAGATTTAAGGCGGTTAAGTGCATCGTAAGTATATGTGGTGGTTTTGCTACGCGCATCGGTTTCGGTCAGTTGGTTGCCAGCGGTATCATAAGTTCGCGTAGTGTTGCCTGTATCAGGGCTAGTGATGCTGAGGATTTCACCATAACCATTGTAGGTATAACTAGTTTCAAGGTTGCGCGGGTCGATGACTTTGGTGATGCGATCATTTGCATCGTATTGATATTGGGTGATGCCGCCCGCAGTATCGGTAGTTTGCGCGGTGCGGTTAAGCGCATCCATCACGTTGGTGGTACTTAATCCCAAGGGGTTGGTGGTTTGAGTGAGGTTGCCATTCGCATCATAAGCGTATTGTGTGGCGTGCCCTAGGGCGCTGATGTCTTTGCTCAGTTGGTTGAGCAGGTTAAATTCTCGCTGATGGGTTTGCGTGAGTGTGCCAGAGGGGTCTTGGACATCTTGTTGAGTGATATTGCCTTTGGCATCGAGTGTATATTGAATGCGATTGCCTAAACTATCTCTGATTTGCGTGACGCGGTTGGCGGCATCGTATTGATAGTTGAGTTGGCTGCCATCGGCACGCGTCGTGGTGATCAGGTTGCCGTTGGCATCGTAGCTAAAGCTGCTGGTGATGCCATCTTGGCTGCTACTCACTAGGCGTTGCCTATTGTCATAGGTCATGTTGGTGACCGCACCGCTCGGGCTTTGCACACTGAGCAGTTTGCCATGCACATTGTAGCTAAGCGTGGTAACCCGCCCAATGGCATCAGTGATAGTGGCGATATTCCCATTTGTATCATAAGTATATTGGGTGATGTCATTCACATCAGTACGTGGTCCATTCACGCTAATAGGTTGACCATCGGTATTATTGGTGTAGGTCCATATACGCGGTGCTCCACTAGCCGTTGCGGCAAACCCGCTAGCACCTGTGGCATCAATAGTGGCTTGTTCCCTGCGGGTGAGCAAGTTGCCCCTAGTGTCGCGTGTAAAAGTCGTGATCAAATGAGGCTTGGCAATGCGCGTTGGTAAGCGATATACAGCGTGCCACTCTGTGTGCGTAATACGCGCTTCTGGCGTACCTTCTGCTTCTACTCGCCTACTTTCATAACCACTAGCGTTGTATGTAAAACGCTTTACAACACCTCTAAAGTCAGTTTGTGTAAGCACATTACCAAGATCATCATAAGTATTGTTAGCAATATTACCGCTACAAGTGGTACAACTTTGGCTCGTATTTTCAATATTAGCCACCCCCTGCACAACTTTGAAACTATGTTCTCGGGTCGCCCCTAATGCATCAGTCACTATTGAAGAACCATCACTAGCAGGGCCTGTAATGTAATTTACACTAATCTTATCCACACCACCTGCATGCTCACTGCTGATTGCTCGTCCCAAAGTGTCATACGCATAAGTGGAGAATCGCTGCCCATCCTCCGAAGTAACGCCAGTTAGTGCATGCATAAAATTGTTATCTTCATAATGAAACTGTCGGATGTTGCCATCTGGCCAAGTGATAGATGCTAAATTGCTATTAGTGTCATAGTTGAGTGTGATTAGCTCTAGACTAGGCGTGAGAATTTGCTGAATCCTATTTTGTGCATCGTAACTAAATGTAAGAGTTTGACCACTAGGACTTATGACTTGAGCAAGCCTATTTTGCAAATCATAACTAAGGCTAGTTACTTTACCTTGGCGATTGGTGATACTGATTAATTTTCCTGATATGTCAAAGGTTTCTATTTCATCGTTTTCATTAAAATATTGCCAGCTACTGGCAGTTTTAGTAAGTTTGCGAGGCAAGACCACCCCCAAACTCTCCACACGCCAATAATTGGGCGCATCATCAATTGAATGATAACGAACTGGAAATATCTTTCCATCTGGCCTAAAGAAACTTCCCTCTCTTGTACTACCAATCACAAGCTTTCTATCAAAATTAGTTTGCCAATGTTCACCTATGCTACTGGTTGAGTCAATTTGGGAGTTGTAATGAAAGCTTAACTCCAAAGGCCATGGACCATTGCTTGAGTATATCGATTGACTTTGATATTTATTGCCAGTCGCAATGTTGATGGGGTTGCCTTGGTTGATATTACAAGATTTATTACTCCCCCTATTTTTTTGATAAACTCGAGCGGTAAAAACGCAAACACCTAACGCATCACGTGCTTGATTTACTCCGCATATTGGTACGCAAGAATTATTAATCGCTTCAAATCCTGTGTTACAAAGACATTTATTGTAGGTATCACAATTATTAAAATATTTACATTTTCTATAGAACTTTTGGTATGAATTAGCTGGACAAAGTTTTGGGGCACTTTGCATGGTAAATGTATTGCACCTATCGCTGTAGTTACAACTTGTTCTTCGAGTATAGCTAGAGCTGTATGACTTAGTGCTCCATCCTATTCCTTCCAAAGAGCAGGAGTGTCCTGTATTTGGAGAAGTTACTTTTTTTGTGAAACTTACACATCTAGTAAAACTAGAAGCTTCGCCAGGCGTTCCCGGATATGATGGTACTTCGGCAAAAGAGGTACTACTTAGTGGAAGTTGCAGAAAAATCGTAAAAAACCATACAAAAAGAGTAATAACGATATTTAAGTTAGCATGATTTTTTGGCCAATTTAGAAATTGAAGAGTTCTCATAAGCAGGATCATTCTTAAGTATTTTTATATTAAGCATGGCGCAATTTTTATGCCTAAAGTCCACTCTTGCAGAATGAACGTAAAGATCAGTAAGTTACTTATTAGTGAATTAAAGTTATGAAACTTGGTGTGGTTGATTAAAACCCAAAATGGCTAAAAACAATCAACCAATAAATGGATTCTAACTTATTTAGATAAAGTTACTGAAAGGAAAGAAGGTTCACTCATAGATTGCGTTTATCTCTCAAAGGGATGAGCTATTTATATGCGAGCAACAAAAATCAGATGCATAAGTTGATAAAATCTAAGTCTAGGCTTGCTGTAAAAAAAATTGATATTACACTTAACTTCCAAGGGCAGCTTTGTCCCCTATTCCGTTGAAAAACTCTAACTTATTTCACGCTACCACCTAGCAGAGTTTTTATTTCAGCCTATTTTTTTATTTGATTTGAATTAGCGTGGATTCATCTGTTTTAGTGCCG
>Ga0247833_1004598_pt1 | contig 16938 bp, 15 predicted proteins | sample LaCruzMarch2015__7_FD_187117 | JGI IMG/M metagenome (GOLD analysis project Ga0247833, IMG submission 187117) | Freshwater microbial communities from meromictic Lake La Cruz, Castile-La Mancha, Spain - LaCruzMarch2015_8m | ecosystem: Environmental > Aquatic > Freshwater > Lake | place: Spain...
ATGAATGCCACAATCCGCGCCGAGGCGCCTGGCGACTTCTTCATCGGGCGCCGTATGTATAAGAGCGATTATAAAATGTGGGGCTGGGTGCGCGAACCAGGCAAGCCTTGGACGACGGCGCGACTCGTCATGATGAACGAGCAGACAAAACTCGCGCCGGACAGGGAGGCGGGAAAACTGGGTTCGGACAATAATTACGAATACCGACTCAGCGGCCGTTTCAGCGGAGATACGGTGTATGAGCCGGCCAGCGATCAATTCTACCCCGAGTTCGTTCTTGCGGGCTACGAGTTGATCAATACGAAACCAACGGGTATTTACATAACCAACCGCCAAGAGGATCCGGATATCCGAATCATTATGGCACCGGTTCATTGAGCGCGACTCGACCAGTCGAACCCGAACTCCTTGCGCCAGCCGGTGACTGGGAATGCTTGCGCGCCGCTGTGGCGAACGGAGCTGATGCCGTTTTCTTTGGCCTGAGCCGCTTCAACGCGCGCATGCGTGCTGACAACTTCCGCGAGGACGAGCTTCCAGCGATAACGACATTTCTTCACACGCACGGCGTCAAAGCCTACGTCACCCTGAATGTGCTGATCTTCACCGACGAGCTGGATGACGCCATCGCCGAACTCCAAGCCCTCCATGATGCGGCGGTGGATGCCGTGATTATCCAAGATGTCGGCCTGGCAGAAATCTCCCGCCGCATGTTCCCCGGGCTGCGCGTGCACGCTTCCACGCAGATGACTATTACATCCCCCGAGGGCGTGCGTTTCGCGGAGGGGCTTGGAGTGAAACAGGTCGTTCTGGCGAGGGAACTCTCACTCCGCGAATTGGAGAAATTTCCGCCCTCCGTGCCGCTGGAGACCTTTGTTCACGGAGCGCTCTGCGTCGCCTACTCCGGCCAATGCTTAACCAGCGAGGCCCTCGGTCGCCGCAGCGCCAATCGCGGGGAATGCGCGCAGGCATGTCGCATGCCTTATGAACTCATTGTGGATGGTGCCCTACAGGACCTCGGCGACAAGCGATACCTGCTCTCGCCCCAGGATCTCGCGGCTGTGAATGAAATTCCCGCCCTCATCGAACGGGGCGTGGCCTCCTTTAAAATCGAGGGCCGTTTGAAATCCCCCGAATATGTCGCAGCGGTCACCTCTGTGTATCGCAAAGCGATCGATGCGGCGCTTGAGGGAATCTTTGAAGGCGCATCGCCCGAGGATTGGTATCGGCTGGAAATGACCTTCTCCCGAGGGCTTTTCAGTGGATGGATGCATGGAGTGAACCACCAGGAACTCGTGGGAGCGCGCTTCGGTAAAAAGCGTGGAGCCTTTATCGGGCGGGTTGCAGCCACCTTCCGCGACCATGTGGAACTCGAATCCTCCGCCATCGAAATCAAGCCTGGCGACGGGATCGTTTTCGATACTGGCGGAAATACCGAGCGCGAACAAGGCGGACGGGTTTTTCAAGTTCAGGGAAAAAACCTTTTCTTCGAGCGGGGCAAAATACGCTTCCCTGAAATCCCAACTGGCAGCCGAGTCTGGAAAACCTCAGATCCCGCCTTGGATCGGGAACTGCGGAGCAGCTTCAGCGGACGACTGGAGACGGATTCCGAGCGGCTGTTGCCGCTCGATCTGCTTGTGAGCGGAAGCGCCGGAAACCCGCTCCTATTGGCCTGTGGCGATGTTTTGATTTCATCCCGAGTCCCACTGGAAACCGCGCGCACCAGACCGCTCGATACGGCTGGACTCCAGGCGCAACTGGGAAAACTCGGCGGCACCGGATTCAGCCTCCGTTCGCTGGAGTCACGCATAGAAGGAGATGTCATTCTTCCCATATCGGAGATCAACCGCATGCGGCGCGAATTGGTTGAGAAGGTGAGCCACACGCCATGCGATACGGCGCCGAAGATCGCCTTGAGTGCGATACTCCCCAGTTTCGAGGCACCGAAATCCCCTGAGTCCCATCTCTCAGTCTTGGTGCGCTCCGAGGAGCAACTTGAGTCGGCACTCGAGGCGGGCATCCGCGAAATCCTTGTCGATTACGAGGACATCCGCCGCTACAAGGACGCTGTCGCCATGGTGAGGAGCCACGGCGGTGCGGAGGTGATCCTTGCCACACCTCGCATCCAGAAAGCCGGCGAGGAGGGCTTTTTCAAACTCATCGCGAATGCCAGCCCCGACGGTGTTCTCATTCGCAACATCGGGGCCATTTCCCACTTCGCGGGGAGCCCACTGCGATTGATCGGGGATTTCTCTCTGAATGTGGCCAATCCCATGTCGGCGCTTGTTTTTAAAAATCATGGCCTGCAGCGACTCACCATCTCGCATGATCTGAACTCCACCCAGATTCTGTCCATGCTCCGGCATGCGCCACCGGAGTGGTTTGAACTGACGCTGCACCATCACATGCCGATGTTTCACATGGAGCACTGCGTCTTCGCCGCGTTTCTCTCGAACGGCAAAGACCACACGGACTGTGGAAGACCCTGCGAAAAGCACCGGGTCCACCTGCGTGATCGCGTGGGCATGGAACATCCCCTCCGCGCCGATGTGGGTTGCCGGAACACACTTTTCCATGCGAAGGCACAAACGGGCGCGGCGTTCTTTGAATCCTTCCACGCCGCCGGCCTGCGCCACTTCCGGGTCGAACTGCTTGAGGAATCGCGCGAGGAAACATCGCACATCCTTGTATCCTACCAGCGGCTTCTAACCTCACGGGCAACTGGTATGGCGTTGCATCGCGAATTGAACGCCACGAGCCAGGTGGGCGTCACAACCGGCACCTACAAAGGCTAAGGAACGGCGCTCAGACTGGAACCCGGAAAGCGCTCGAGAAGTTCCTTCATGGCCTTGTCGGCCTCGGCATCCTTGAAGGCGCGGCGGTAGGAGTCGGCGGCTCGACGGAGTGCCTTGGGAGTGAGCTTGGGATCATCGAGAAGAATACTCACGGCCATGAAGGCCCGCGCCGCGCTCTCGTAATCCTGCTCGAGAAAAAAGACCTCGCCAGAGGCCAATCGCGCTTCCGCGTTGAGTTTGCCCTCGGGTTGAAGAAACAACGCCTGATCGACCGCCTGCCGGGCCGACGCAGCGCGGCGGAGGGCGATCTCGGCGGATGCCTTGGCAAGAAATCCACGCGCTTGAGCGGAGGGATTCTGGGTGGATGCGATAGCCTTATCCGCAGCTTGGGAAGCCTCGTCGTATCTGGCCAGCGCAAGGCGAGTCTCGGACACCAAAATCCAAGCAGCCGGGGGCACCGTGGCAGGATTTTGAACGAGCGGCAGAAGCAACTTCTCCGCCTTGGCGTATTTTTTGTCATCAAAGTGCCCTTGGGCGAGCCAGATCGCGACCTCGGCAGGAATCGCCCCGCCCTTGTAGTCATCCGCCTCCCGCGCTGCTGCGAGGCGGTCCTGAAGCTGGTATTGCGCAAGCAGGATGCGGAGTGTTGCACGGTCGGCATAGTTTTTTGAATCCAATAGGCGGGCCTTGTCGAGAAGGGTTATGGATTGCTTGTAATCCTTGTTTTCAAACGCCACCCAGCCGAGCCAGAAGTGGGCTTGTGCAGCGGCTGCGGAGTTCGGGTAGCGCTTGAGGAGATCTTGAAAGGCCGCTGCCATCTCGGGGTATTTCTTGAGTTGGCCGAGCGTGAGAGCCTTTTGAAGGAGTGCGATCTCAACCTCTTTGCTGAACTGGAAGCGGTTGATGACTTCGTCAAAGTCGGCCAGCGCCTCGACATGGGCCTGCGTTTTCTGACGGACGAGACCGCGCTGCAGGACCGAGGTAGCAGCGAGTTTGTCAGAGGGATACTTCAAAGCAAAAGCCGTATAGGCCCGAATGGCGCCGGCGGCATCACCCGAGGCATCGAGTGCCCAAGCGAGCTTGTAGAGGGCGGCGGAGCGCTGCTCGGGCTTGAGGGGGGCATTTTCCACAAGGGGAGCGTAGACCTTGGCAGCGGCGGCGTAGTCAGGCTTTTGGAAAAGCGCTTCGGCTTTGAGGAGGGATGCGGAAGCGGTCTGTTTCGGATCGCTGGATGCAGCCAGAAAACGATCCACTTCAACGATGAGCGCAGGATCCTTCGTAGCATAAAGGCTCAGAAGGCGCTGGTAGCGGACCTCTGAAGAGGCCGTATTGGGATTTTCCAGGACGATACGGTCGTAGACGCGCTTGGCCTGGTCCTCATTCCCCACTCGTCGCCAGGCGGCGGCAAGGATACCCAAAGCGTCGGGGCGGGCGGATGCGGTCAATTCCTTTTCAATCCCCTCGCCCATCTGGGTGATGCCGCGAAAATCTCCGGAGTCGTAGCGGAGGCGCAGGGCGGCGAGGATGGCCTCGGACTTCACTGCGGAGTCCTGTGTGCCGGAGGCCGCTTTGTCAAAAAGCTGGAGGGCTTTGGCGGTGGACCCCAATTCCCCTGCAAGGCGGGCGGCCTGCAAGGATGCGCGAGAGGCGACCTCGGGCGAGGCCGAGGTGGTTGCCAGAAACTCGCAAGTCTCGAGCGCGGCCTGTTTTTTTCCTTGTTTCAACTGAAGGGCGACAAGAGCGAGGGCGGCATTCTCGCGGTAGGGATTTTCACCCTCGGTGGCAATAACGACCCTGTAGCGATCTTCAGCGGACGGGGCCTGATTCAGCGCTTCGAAACTGCGTGCGGCAAAGTAGGCGGCGGCAAGGCGGACACCGGGTTCCTTGGCTTCACGGGCTGCGAGATCGAATTGAAGGGTGGCGGGTTGGTGAAGATTCTCGGCAGCAAGCATCTCACCAAGCCGGTAGGCCCCGGCTGCGGCGAACTCGCCAGACTGGAACTGCATCACGAGCTTCTCGTAGGAGGCGCGGGAAGCGGCTGCATTTCCCGCCATGCGGTGGCACTCGGCCAAGCGGAAGAGCGCGGCATCACGGGAGGGCACGGCCGAGTCGGCGATAAGGAATGCTTCATACTCGGGGATAGCCAAATCGTAAAGTTTGCGGGAGTAGAGGTTGTTCGCACGATCCAAAGCCGACTCGTTAGGCGAGGCGGAACTGGCGGATGGGGCAATGCGAATATTTTGAGGGTCGTCAGAAACCGCAGGTATTGAGACAGGGTCCGTAAGAACGGGAGGTGCAGAGGGCGTCGGAGACGGAAGAACCACAGCAGGTGCGGGCGGCTTCACCGTTTCCGCGCGGCGAACCTCCACGGGCTGCCCGTCAGGCAGGCGGTCCATCCACGAGGGATTCTGGTAGTTCTCCACCGAGGGGGCATAGGCAGGGAGTGCGCGCCGCACCTCCTGGCCGTTGCACAGGGCAGCAAATCCCAGCAGACAGAAAATGGTCGCCCGCTTCATTGCTGCCGACTGGTTGCGAAGGCGACATTCCAGATATTCGCCCGTCGACAGGCATCCAACACATCCACAACATACCGGTAGTCCGTATTCTCATCTGCTCGGAGAATCACTGCCTGATCGGGGTAGAGGGAGACGATTTTCGTGAGGGTCTCCATGAGGGCTTGGGAATCCATCGTTCGGCGATTCATGACGATGGTTCCATCGGCTTTGACATTCAAAATGACCTCGCCAACAGCGCGGCGGGTTTCCTTGCCCTCACGGGCTTTGGGCACTTTGACCTCCAACTCGGTTTCGTTCCTTGAGAAATTCCAAGTGACGAGGAAAAAGATGAGGAGCAAAAAAACAATATCCACCATCGGAGCGATTTGAAAGCTCGGAGCGGGCGGTGAGATGGAGCCGCGAAAATTCATTTCAGTCGTTCGATCGGGACACGCTGATATGCGCGAGCAGAACGGTGGAGGCGGCCTCCAGATCGGAGATCATCCCTTGCACACGACCACGAAAAAACGCATAGGCGGCCATGAGGGGAATTCCAATCACAAGTCCAGCTGCTGTGGTTATGAGAGCCTCGGCCACGCCGCCCGCAAGAAGCATCGGACGCGAGGAAACAACATCATTTGCCACAACCGTGAAGGAGGTGATCATTCCCAGAACTGTGCCAAGAAGGCCAAGCATGGGAGCGATAGATCCAATATCGGCCAAGTAGCTGATGCGTTGATTCCAGAGGCTCGCCAAACGGAGGCCCTCGGCTTGAGCAATCTCGCGCACTTCGGCCATGGATGACGCCGGATTGTTTGTGAGGAAATGCAGTGCCCGCTCCATCACACTTGCGATAGCTTGGTTGTGGCGATTGGAGAGGGCCAGCAATCCAAGATAGTCGCCTTTGCGGATGAGTGCGTCGGCGCCCTGCATGTAGCGGTGGCTCACCACAGCGCCTCGATTCATCGTCACCAAGTAGACAAGAATCAGCGTAAGGCCCAGCACCGAGATGGCTCCCAGTGGATACATGATCGGTCCACCAGACTGGATGATCTGCCAGAGATCTGTCGAACGAGCAGTCTGCTCTTGGGAAAAGCCCGTGGTTACGGCCGCCAGCAGAGACGCAGCGGAGAGGATCAATTTCATAGGAGCGACTTTATCAAAGCCTACCCTCCTTGCAAGCCCCGCCCCTTGGCGAGGGCCTGGCAAAGAGCCAATCCAATCCTGCTCCACATTTCCTACTGCTGCATTCCCGAAATAATGCTGATGAGCGGCATGAAGAGAGCGATGACGATAGTTCCGACCACAACAGCCAAGAAAACAATCATCACCGGCTCGAGCATGGAGGTGAGGCCTGCAACGGCATTGTCCACCTCGTCGTCATAGACATCTGCGATTTTGAGAAGCATGTCGGGCAACTGGCCGGTTTCTTCACCGACATCGATCATACTAACAACCATCGGTGGAAAAATCCCACTGGCCTCGAGGGGCTGCACAATCGACTCACCCTCACGCACACTGTCGTGCACTCGATTGATGGCACCGGCGATAACGGCGTTTCCAGCTGTCTCGCGAGTGATGTTGAGGGCTTGGAGAATCGGCACGCCGCTGGTCACGAGCGTGCCCAGCGTTCTTGAAAAACGGGAAATGGCGCTCTTTTTAGTAAGGTCTCCGAAGAGTGGAGCTCTCAGGAGGAACGCATCGATGAAAGCCGAGCCCTTTGGCGTATTGGAGGCGAATTTGTAGGTCACACCGATTCCAATAAAAGCACCAATGATGAGAAGGAGGTTGTTCTTAACAAAGTTGCTGGTCCCGATGACAAACTGCGTCAACCCCGGTAGCGGCTTGCCACCGAGCATGTCTGCAAAAATAGCCTCAAACTTTGGAACGATGAAAACAAGCAGGAATGCCATGATAATGATGGCAATAACCAGAACAATCACCGGATAAAACATGGCCGAGACGACCTTGTTTTTGGTCTTCTGCGCCTTCTCTTGAAACTCGGCAAGACGGAGGAGGACGATCTCCAACACACCACCGAGTTCGCCAGCCTTCACCATGTTGATGTAGAGTTTATTGAAAATACGGGGATACCCTGCAAGCGCTTCCGAGAAAGTTCCACCACCCTGCACGGATTCCGCGATGCCGGTGATGGTTTTCTTGAGAACGGGGTCGGGTTCTTGTTTCGATAGCACAGTCAGTCCACGGAGGAGAGGCAACCCAGCGTCGATGAGCGTGGCAAGTTGCCGAGTAAAGATCATGAGCGTTCGGCCCTTGATCGTCTTTTTTTCAAGGAAAGGGATGTTCAGGTTGATCTTGATATCCTTCTTCGCAACGGATGTGGACGATACGGCTGCCTTGCGTTTGGGAGCCTTGCCTCCTTCGGTGATCGACTTGGGAAAATACCCTGCCTGCCGGATTTGCGCGACAGCGTCGGCTTGTGACCCCGCATCGATGGCACCCGTTGTTTCCTGGCCTCGGGCATCGAGCGCTACATAGTTATAGGTGGGCATAAAGTTGGATGGGGGTTGTTAGAGGAGGCAATTCATGCGAAATCCCGCCCCGACTGTCGAGCATGGAATTCAAGTGTGTGGAATTCAAATGTTGCTGAGAAAGGGGTTCCGTTCGATCTCGTGACCGATTGTGGTTTCCGGTCCATGACCAGGCAGCACGCGTGTGGCAGGATCGAGTGGGAAGATTTTTTTGCGGATTCCCTCGAAGAGAAGTGGTCCGTCACCGCTCGGCAAATCCCAGCGTCCCACGCCCTCCCTGAAGAGCACATCGCCCGCCACCAGTAATCCCTCTTCAGAAAAGTGAAAACACAAACTGCCCGGACAATGCCCGGGAACATGCAGGCAGGAAATATTCAGTCCGCAAATTTCGCGCGTCACCCCCTCCTCAAGAAGGAGATCGGCGGAGCAAGGCTCGTATTGGATGTCGAACCCATGTTTTTTAAAAAACGAGCCATCCACAAGCATCGGAACCGTATCCGGATGAAAAGCCACGCGGCAGCTGTGCCTCCGCTGGATTTTTGCCGCATCCATCACATGGTCAAAATGGCCGTGGGTGAGCAACAACCAATCGATCTTCTTTTCCGCGAAGTGCGCGTCGGAACCTTCCGGAGCGTCGAAAAGCAAGTTTCCAGATGGGTTCTCGAAAAAGTAGGCATTTGTATCCAGGGGACCACCTGTGAATTTTTTGAACGTCATGATAAGAAATGGGGTCGTATAAAAAGCGCGCAGAGGTTTGATTGTTGCGGGCAACTCTGCAAGATTTACAAACAACACACATGAATTTTTTAAAAATCGCACTGACCACATCGTTAGCGGTGGTGTTTTTTCTCAATCCCCTTTTTGGCGCCAAGACAAGCGCTGCGGATCAAGGCCAAGTCGCCTTGGCTGTGGCAAACTGGCTCCAGCAGGCCCACTACACTCGCAAGGAGATGGATGCCGACATGTCCGCCAAACTCCTCACCACCTACTTGGAGCTTCTCGACTACAACAAACTTTATTTCACCCAAGAGGACATTAACGAATTCAGCCTGAAATATTCCGAGAACTTGCACAAATTCATTCGCTCAGGAGACCTCTCGCCTTCCAGTGAGATTTTCGAACGCTTCAAATCACGCGTCGAAAACCGCGTGGAGGCGAATAAAAAACTCGCCAGCCAAGAATATCATTTCAAGGGCAAAGACGAGGTCGAGCTGAACCGGCAAAAGTCCCCGTGGCCTAAAAACCTCGCGGAGGCCGACAAAATCTGGAGCAATCGTGTGGAGGCGGAAATTCTTCAAGAACACCTCAGCGAGTTGAAACTCCGCTCTCCGGAAGAAACCGTGACCCGTCGCTACGATCAAGCCTTGCGCAATGTCAGGGAGATGAGTGCCGAGGATGTCACAAGCACATTCCTGAAAGCTCTCGCCCAAAGCTACGACCCCCACTCCGAATACATGAGCCCGAGCGAGATGGAGAATTTCCAAATTTCCATGAAGTTGTCCCTCGTGGGCATTGGAGCCGTTCTGCGCTCGGAGGATGGATACACCAAAATTATGGAAGTCGTGCCTGGCGGACCAGCTGATCGCGATGGACGACTCAAGGTTGGAGACCGCATTCTGTCCGTGGGACAGGGAAATAATGAGTTTGAGGATGTGGTGGACATGAAGCTCGACAAGGTTGTCGAAAAAATCCGTGGCGCGAAGGACTCCATCGTTAGACTGCAAGTGATACCCAACGATGCCGACGACCCCTCAAAGCGTTCGATCATTGAGATCACCCGCGACGAGGTGAAGCTCAAGGACCAAGAGGCTAAAGCGGAACTCTTGGATGTCACCGATAGCGAAGGCCAGGTTACGCGCGTTGGCTGGATCACCCTGCCTTCATTCTACGCGAACATGAGCGGCAACGGGGAACCCAAGAGCACGACAGTGGATGTCGAAGCGCTCTTAAGCCGTCTGAAAAAAGAGAACATGGAAGGCCTCGTCATCGACTTGCGCCGCGATGGGGGTGGCTCACTGGAAGAAGCCATCAATCTGACTGGACTTTTCATTCCCCAAGGCCCCGTTGTGCAGGCCAAGGATCCCAGTGGGAAAATAACGGTGAACAACGACAAAAACCCAGAAGTCTCTTACTCAGGGCCGATGGTTGTTCTCATGAACCGCCTGAGCGCTTCGGCCAGTGAGATTTTTGCCGCCGCACTCCAAGATTACGGTCGCGCGTTGGTTGTAGGAGATGAGCGCAGCTTTGGCAAAGGCACCGTGCAAACTATTGTGGACCTCGACAAATCGATGTCGCTGCCGTTTTTCAATGTGAAGAAACAGAATGCCGGCGCTCTTAAGCTCACGATACAGAAATTCTATCGCATCCTCGGGGGATCGACTCAGATCAAAGGAGTAGAGTCGGATATCGTCCTCCCCTCCCGCACAGACAGCGCCGAGATTGGCGAAGCTGCACTGAAAAATCCTCTGGATTACGACGAAGTCGCACCCGTCATTCTTGCTGCAAAGGACAAGGCGGCGCCATCGAGCCTCTTCTTGGAGGAACTCCGCCAACGCTCACTGAAACGGATTCAATGCGACCCCGAGTTCATTTATGTCAACGAGGATATGCAGCGCATCCGCGAGCGCATTACCAAAAACAGCATCAGCACCAACGAGGGAGTCCGCCGCAAGGAACTCGCAGATGAGAAGACGCGCAAGGAATCGCGCAAAGAGGAACGTGTTGCTCGAGGTTCCATGGTGAATGCCAAAGTGTGGCAACTCACACTCGACGATGTGAAAAATAATCGAAAGGATCTGGAAGTCGTAGACTACGAGCGCGAACGCGACAAAAAATACAGTATCGAAGAAGACTCCGAAGAAGAGAGCGACGAGGGCAAAGGCGGCAAAAAGTTACCCGAACCAGACCCGATTCGAAACGAGGCTGTGCGTATTATCACCGACTTCATCGAGCTCAGCAATTCCTCCAAAACCGCCAAGACCACGAGTGTGAGAACGACTCTCGAGTAAGGATCTTTTTTTACGCTTCGGCCCTCGGATGGGCCGCCATGAAGGCAGCCTTCAAACGCTCGATAGTGACATGAGTGTAGATTTGTGTTGTTGAGAGACTCGCGTGTCCCAGCAGCGTCTGAACGCTGCGCAGGTCGGCTCCGTTATCCAAGAGGTGCGTAGCAAAGCTGTGGCGCAACTTGTGGGGAGAGAGGTCACAGGGCAGTCCCGCTTGGGCAAGACGGAGCTTCAGGAGCGAGTTCACGGCGCGGGACGAGAGGCGTCGCCGAGATTTGTTGATAAACAAGGGACCTGCATGAACTCTTGCGGCGTGGCGGTAGCGTTGGATCGCCTCCAGAGCAGGCCCGCCGACCGGGCACACCCTCTCGCGGGAGCCTTTGCCCGTGACGCGAGCCGTTTCGCTGATCGGATCGACATCGCGCACATCCAGTCCGACGAGCTCCGAGAGACGCATTCCTGTGGAGTAAAAAAGCTCGATCACCGCAGCATCGCGCAAACCCATCCAAGTCGGTGCCTGCTTGCTTTTGACTGCCGCGACAGGAGCTGCGACGAGGGCATCCACCTGCGAAGTCGTGAGAAAGCGCGGTAGTTGCTTCTCGGCTTTGGGAAGCGAGACCTCAAGGAGCACATTTTTTGAAATCGTGCGGCGCATATGGAGAAAAGCATAGAAAGCCCGCAGCGCAGAAAAGCGCAAACGGACGCTGGCCCTGGCCATCGAGGCCTTCATCAATTCCAGCATCCAAGCGCGAAAGTCCTCGGGCTTCAGATCAGTCCAAGCGCCCGATGGACGGAATTTCCGGAAAGCCTCGAGCGAGGTGCGGTAGGTCCTGATCGTTTGGGGCGATGCGTTTTTTTCCGCCTCCAAGTGGCGAAGGAACTCCTCCGCGTGCCGGTCGAGCGGAGAGACCTTCGACAGCGACTTTTTCCTGCCGCCACCTTTCAATTTTGAGATGCGCTCCAGCTGCTGCCTGCGAAACCCTGATCAGCCATAATCTCGCTGCTCCAGCTGGAGATCACAGCCAGAGCCTGCACAGAGACCCCGGCACCCTTCCAGGAGGATTCTGACTGGACGAGCCATGAGCTGAGCGCCGCCCTCGCTGCAAACTCGCTTGCCGATGAGAGTTCGGATCCGGCCAATGAGGAGGAGGCCGACAAGCGCGCCAGCGTTTCCGAGGCACCTCCCTCACTCCAACTGCTGATGAGACCTGTCAACCAACTGGAAAGATTGACGGCCAGAATTTCGGTGAAGGCCGCAGAGCTGTGCTGCATGGAGGAACCTGCCAACTCAGCCGACAACTTTTGAAATCCCCCGAAGAGGCTGCTCTCCGCCTGCGATTCTTGAAGTCGAGAGAGAAGCCCCGCGAAAGCAGCCGAGCCCATGAGCGAGGAAGACCCCGCCAACTCAGCCGACAACTTTTGAAATCCACTGAAAAGGCTGCTCTCCAAATTCCATTCTGGGAGTCTCGAGAAAAACTCCGCCACCTCGGCGGATGAGAGGCTCTCGCGGAGGCGTTGTGAAATCGCGGAGTGCAACTCCTCAGAGTTCCACTGGTCGCTGGAGATACCGGCAAGAATCTCGCTTCCGAGCAGGGTTTGGAGAATCTCGCGCTCACGCGCCTCAAGGGAAAAACCACTTGAGACGCCCGCAGGAAAACCTCGCTGAAGTTTGATCAGAGCCGGCAAAAGCTCCTCCGAGGAGGCAAGGCAATGGGACACACTCTCTACAAGCCGCTGGAAGCTGAGGTGTATTGGAATCGTCGCAAAATCAAAGACCGTGGATTCGGAAAACCGATCCCGTGGCGTTGTGACAACCGGCGAACGGGCAAGGGCGTTCCATTTTCCCTGCCTCTGAAAACCGATCTCAACGGAGTAGGATCCTCCAGCTTTTTCAACGGGGATATACCAATTTCGAGCTTCAAAGGAGACCTCAATTTCCTTCTCAAGGACACCTGTGGCTTCTTCCACCCTTAAAAAACAAGGCCCACCGGGGTGACGAGAGATGTCGATATCCCAGTATGTGAAAAGCCAGTGGGGATCTTGAGCGACCAGAAATATCAACTCCTCTCCATAGCTGCGGGGCAGGGCGCCTAAATGATCGAGCAAATCTGTGGAAGCGCGCGGGCTTCCCCCGTCTTTTTCAGAATCCCCATCGCTATCAACAAAGACCCTTTCTCGCGACGGAGATTTCTTTGAAGGACTCGATACCACGGTATCCGCAGTGCGGTTGACGCGCTTCGTTTTGCCTACCGAGGCCACCGCATTGTCGGGGTTTTTTTTCATGCTGATTTGTTTGAATCCGCAGACTTATACAACTCACTACCGACAGGAGAAATGGGTTGCAAGCCCCATATTGCTCAACCGGATCGCCGCCCCTCTCACGGAGGTGGAAAAAGAAATACCAGGAACGGCACTTTCAGCGCCCGAGGGGCTTTGAGTCGAGCCGCCCGTTCACAAACGCACCGTTGCCAGTTCCGCCGCGAGCGTTATTGTTTTAGGGATGAGCAGGATTCGCTTTCGCATAATTCCCCCAGTGGATCGGCCTTCTGACCCCGTCTTTGTGTCAGGCAGCCGTGAGGCGCTGGGTCTCTGGGATCCCGCGAAGGCGCTGCCCTTGAAATACAATCCTCCCTTTCACACAGGCGAGATCGAAGCCCCGACGGGTTTGCACTTTGAGTATAAAATCACGCGTGGATCCTGGGAACGCGAAGCCGTAGAGGCTCATGGCGATGTGCCAGGAAACCTGTCGCACGAAGTTTGGCTCGATGCGACCCTCCAACACACCGTGGCAGATTGGAAAGACCGCTTCAAAGGCAGGCTGACGCGAGATGTCATGAGCTCGCGCCTTCTTGCCCAGGACCGTGAACTTCTGATTTGGCTACCAGAGGGTTACTCCCGAGAAAGTGAGCACCGTTTTCCTCTTATCGTCCTTCACGATGGCGACGGCATTTTCGACCCCAGACTGAGCATGCCCTCCGGCATCGATCTGGCCGCCGATGAATGGGCCTCCCTCCTTGCCCGGCGGGGAATCATTCCAGAATCCATCGTCGTCGGCGTGCGTCATCCAGAGGGCTTCGCACCCGAGGACATCACGCTGCGCGACTACGAACTCTCGCCAGAATTGGGTGGCGTGGGCTATGCCCGTTTTATCACCCAAGAGCTGGTGCCCCACATGGACCAACACTATCGCACCATTGCTTCGCCAGCTTCGCGCCTTCTTGGTGGCGTGGGTCTTGGCGCGCTCAATGCTTTCCACACCGCACTGATGCATCCGGGTGTTTTTGGTGGTGCGGCCTGCCTTTCCACTTCCTTTGAGGATGTCTCCCAGTCCATCCCGGCGGCTTGCGCTGCTCTGCGTCTGCTCGAGGAAATACCGACCCTCGATAAAAATCTCCGGATTTACTTCGACTACGGCGATCAAGAAATCGACGAGTGCTACGAGGGCTATCACCACATGCTGGCCTCGCTCCTCATTTCCAAAGGCTGGACCGAGGGCGTGCAATTCCTCATTCGACGCATCCCAGGGGCTGGTCACAACCCTCTCTCCTGGCGCGGTCGCTTGGGAGAGGCCTTGAGTTTTGCAGGTTCACCACAGCCGCATCGAATCACTCCACGGAAATAGGGGCACCCGCTGCAGCAAAAAGGTGCCCACGCCCAGGGAAATCGGTGGCGCTGCTTTTGAAGATTCGCGCTTGATCTTACCGAGCGTTTCAGAGAACTTGCCCTTCTCGTTTTCGGGGTCTTAGCTCAGTTGGTAGAGCGCCTCAATGGCATTGAGGAGGTCAGGGGTTCGAATCCCCTAGGCTCCACCACCCGCAGAACGAGATGGGATGCGGATCAAGGGTAAAAGAAGCAAAAAAGGCAAAATGAATTTTTCGGTCAAGTGCCCTTAAACTGCCCTTAAAAATCGAAAGGGTGCGGCGAGCGGGCCTCGGAGAAAAATGGTAACCGCTGGGATTTGTCCAGTTCGGCCCGCCCACCGCAAAATTCGTATTCGTCTACACCTGCCCCGCGAGATGGATCGCGGAGTTGCTCCAGATAGTCCCATGCAGCCTTTCGATCTTTTTTGGGGTCTTTGCCCTGCTTCGTCTGGAAAAACGCGTCCTGTGCCATTTTAGGAAGATTTCTCCGCAAGAAGTTTTTGGAGTCGGCGATTCTCGAGAATTACTCCGTGCAAAATTTTTGCTATTTTCTCTGGCTCTGTTGAAGCGATTGCATCTGCGAATGCGTCTGCATCGGCGCGCCGATGGCGTGCTTTTTTTCGCTCACTCGAAAGCTCTCTGGCCCTCTGCCTGCGGCGTGCGGCGTTTTGTGGAAGTGCCTTCCATCGGTTGAACTCGCGCCACTCAAGGATGGTTTCCAAGAATCGTGTCGCCATCGGGATCGCGACCTTCTGATCAAATGTGTATCTCGCTACATTGCATTTGTAGGTTGAAAGTGTCGCCTTGCAACCTTCCACCTCCACAACAGCGTCGGCGCGCTTGGGTTTCTTTTTCCTGCTGTCGTATGGCGTTGCGTCCGGTGGCCCGAACGACCGGAGAGGCTGCCACAGAGCGTCCTCTTGTTCCTCCGGCGGCGCGATGGTGATCACCAGCCCTTGAGTCGCGATCTGGATTGGCGGCGCGCCAGGAGCGAGTCCTTGCAGGGCAATTTGGAGTGGCGAGATCATTTGAGTTTCGTGATCTGTTTTGCAACGACCGCAAGCTCGGCCTCGAGAGATGCGATCATGGAGCGGCATTGTTTCGCGTAGCTCGGCAGTGCTTCTGCGACAAGTCGGTTCTGTGAGATGCCACTCACAGCCATTTGAAGATGCTCTTCGAAGCGCGCGTCATGGCGTGCATAGAATCGCGTTGTCATGGCGGTGGCCTCGGCTGCGGGGCTGGTGGCGGATTTGTATTTTTTACTTAGGTCTTCGATGCGCTGAAGTGCTGTGGACTCAAGTTGGATCGCCTGCTCGAGTCCGGCCTGTGTTGTGAGAAGTTTCTCGATTGCTGCCTCTCGGCCCCGAGCGCGATCCAGTGCGGCTTCGGCGGCTTTGCGTTCGCCACGGATGGCGGAAGTCAGTGAATCAAGCACGCTGCTGATGCCGAAAGATTTTCTCTCGCGAGAGATCATCTCTGCCTTCGCCAAAATCGCGGAGTCGGCTGGGTTGATGACGCTCGGCGTGCCCTCTGGCAGTGCGGCTCGGATGCTCGCTGCTCGCTCAAGAACCTCGCTGCGGGAAAGTGTTTCAAGCAACATAAACACCTCCTGCGTTTGCGATCGTTCCGCTGCCTCTCGTTTCGTTGATATGTCTCTCGATGGCGGCGAGTGCGGCAGCATTCACCTCAAATCCATCCTTAACCCGCTTGGCATATCGGCCTAAAACATAAGCGGCGGCCTCAAGTGAAATCCCATAGCGTTCGGCGAGCTTCCGTGGGGTGGTGATTTTTGAATCGGCTTCGAGTTCGAGGCGGAGCGCGCGGAGTGCGCCTGCCATGAGCTCGCGGCGTTTGCCGGGATCGGCCGAAACCTTGGCAATTTTGCCCTCGAGTTTTTCGAGGATTTTTGCCCGGTAGCCCTCGATGGATTCGCCCCTGATGCGGTAGGCCACACGGGCCCCAAATGTGATTCTCTCCACCACGGGCAAGCGGCCTGCGGAGATCGCCCCAAGGGTTGCCCCTCGGCTCAATCCAAGGCGGCCCGAGAGGCTTGAAATGCTGTGCTGCTCGATCATTTCGCCCCCCGAGTTGCGGCCTGCACGGCGCGGGTGAGAAATACCTCCTCGGCGAGATCGACCATCGGCTTGCCACCGGGGGCCTCGAGATGGATCACTTTTTTGGCGGGGCGGCGTTTTTGTTTTTTCAGCGGTTTCATTACTCGGGTGTTTTTGTCAACTCACCCAAATCGAAACCCAATGATTTCGCCCATGCTTGGAGGTGCTCATCGGTCGCCTTCGGGAATCGCTCGAGGATCAAGTCGGCAATCGCCCGGCCCATGCGGGTGCTCTGGGTTTGTGCGGCCATCGCCACGGCACCGGTGGCCCAGCCTTCATCGCAGAGGGTGCGGAGGTGGCGGATCGTTTCGGTCGGGGTGGTGCAAGCGGCGATGGTTTCGGCGAGGGTGTCGCATCGCGCCCGGAGGGCGAGGTGGGCAAATCGCATGAAGATTGCCA
>Ga0247833_1004599_pt1 | contig 16933 bp, 8 predicted proteins | sample LaCruzMarch2015__7_FD_187117 | JGI IMG/M metagenome (GOLD analysis project Ga0247833, IMG submission 187117) | Freshwater microbial communities from meromictic Lake La Cruz, Castile-La Mancha, Spain - LaCruzMarch2015_8m | ecosystem: Environmental > Aquatic > Freshwater > Lake | place: Spain...
AAATAATAACAACAACAACAACAACAACAACAACAACAATGACGATGGAAAAATTACATTAGTAATTGGAAGTGACACTATTGTTGATTTAGACGGAGAAATCATGAATAAACCAACAAACGAGGCAGATGCATATAACATGCTAAAAAAACTAAGTGGCAAATGGCATAAAGTTCACACGGGTGTGGCAATATATGTTGTCGGTGCTAAACATGTAATTGGGCATGATGAAATTCTAATGGAATCGCACACCGATACAGCAAGTGTGAAGTTTGCCAATCTAACAGACTCTGATATTCATGCATATATCGCGACAAAAGAGCCGATGGATAAAGCGGGTGGCTATGGAATACAGGGAGTAGGAGGCCAATTCGTTGAGCGACTGGAGGGAGATTATTTTACCATCATGGGTTTATCGATGCATAGGTTAGGCAAGGAATTGGCAGAAACAATAAGAGCGCTGGGTATTTAATTGAAAGTAATATATCTCTATTGTTTGTCATTAAAGTTTACTCCTATTTCCTCTAACTGACCCCAATCCACGTAGTACAAAGAATCTCTAGTCTTACCCGCTCGCAGTAGCTCCTGTATTTCCAACTTCATCTTCTCCACCCTAACATCCATAATCGCATTTGCAGCTCTCCACACGGCATAGTCGGCCGGTTCACGTTGTATCACCGCGGCTCTATCTGCATCAGTCCACCATGAATTCGGTCTACATTCCTGTACACGTTTCGTCCATTTATTGGACGGTGATTGTCTCGCACGAAATTGATAATAAAATAATATAACCGATTCCTTCATTCGTTCTGTTATACCGAACCAAACAAAGTCTGGTTCAGACGGGCCGATGCCATCTCCGGCGCCACTCATTGTTATTGCGGTATCTGTTAGTCCACCTAAATCCTGTAATGTATATTCCTGAACAGTCTCGCTGGAGTATCCATTTGTTTTCTCAACACTCGCAAATCCATATCCCATTCGTCCGTATGCGGTAGAGTTTGTAAACTCTTGTTTACGATGGTACCGTCCCATTAATGCCGTGAACATTGATCGATAATGCTTGTCATACTCATGTGATGCTAGTAGATGATTTGCCGATCGACAATGTATAAGAGTATCAATTCCTTCCTTCTCCTTTGCACATTGTCTCCGTTGTTCATCGAATAGTTTCTTCTTTGGCTTTTCATGTCGTGCGAGTATATCAGACTCTGTTTGACACTTGTCCAATAGATCATGTATCTTTCTATCGACAAGTGCACTAATATTAAGCCCATCCTTGGGTGAACACACGCGTTCTAGACCTCGAGCTTCACGTTCATTGTTCCATCGTGTGACTTCATAGTTTAGTCCACACATTATCATTGCATGATTACTTGCACGAAAATCGACAATATCGCGTAACATGGTGATTGCACGCAATCGTCTATGTGGCAATTGCTCCAATAGGAATGCACCCGTCTTGGTCCGTTTTGGTCCATAGACTGGTCGTAGTCCAGTATGTGCATACGATGCCAAATATGGCAAATCTTCTCGTTTCGTACCCGACTTCAAACGTTGTTGTATATCGGCTAATGCTTCATCATGATCAAAATTACCAGATTCGTATGATCCTGGTAATATCCCACCGTTTATCCCTAACGTTTTGTCCATTAGATTTGAAATCGATGTCCCTCCACTTTTATATAGATGATGAAAGTGTACAAAGTCGGTTTGTGGATTAAATGTATCGAGTGGTCGATGGAATTGTTGAATTAGTAACTTGACAGCATCTAATGCTGTCAAGTTCCACTTTTGTACAATTGATATTGCCATTTTTTCATAATTTCGTTCCTGCCGCGAAGATGTCGATGACGCAGTAGCAGTAGCCGATCTACTTGCTTCAGACTCTAGAATCGCCGAACCATCCAGAATGACATGAGATGTGTGGAGGATGTCTATCATCCGAAATTGAGTCACGAGGATGAGCATGTACAACATGATCATCATCGAGCATGCTACCGTGATGTGCATGCGTCTAGTCGACGCAGTCTTACCCCCCACACTCATCATTGAAATGCATGCCATCAACGCCAAGCTCAACCCCACCCCGCCAAACTGGTTTGTTTGGTCTCCCACAACAATGTCCTCCAACACCGCTTCACCACAACCACGGTGGTCCGTCGAGGTCCCCAACACCTCTCGTCCATCCAATCATACTTCTGGTGGACGGGGGAATATCCGTCGATCGTACGATCCTTTAGCGTCGCCCACCCTCGGTGCACTTGGTGTACGGACCTTGTACGAGGCATTACGTCGAGGACGGGATATTAATCCACTAGGTCCATGTTTGGGCTATCGTGCTACTAGGTATGGATGACAGATATGCAATCTTCAATGCAGTTATGATGTGTATTTTTGTCATACCATTTTGTTTGCTTTTCTCACTTTTTTCGCCTCGCATTATTTGGATCGGATGTCGCATTTGTATAATTGCTCTAAACGTCGTATTTTATTTAGCAGCAACAGTGGCTTTGCCACGCCCTACGTGTATGGGAGCTACGGTGAATGTGTCGCACGCGTAGATGCACTAGCCGCGGGACTTGATACGAGTAGTGAACATCTACTTGACAAAAATGACGATGGGATGTTATTGCTCGGTATCTATATGAAAAATTCAATTGAATGGATCCTGGCAGAACAGGCAATCTATTGCCTGGGGGGTGCTACAGTCCCATTCTATGATACACTCGGTCCAGACACTGTACGATTCATACTGGAACATACCGGACTTTCATGTGTGGTTTGTTCTCGAAAAGAGTTATCAAGTTTATGCGAAGCGAAGGCTACTAATACAACACCCAACTTCCATTCTGTTATACTCATTGATGGCGTAACACCAGAGGCAGCAGCACTTGCGACCAAATCAGGTTTGAAGGTTGTATCATTTGCCAAACTTGAAATGCTGGGGTCACAAATCATCCCCACGGAGGGACATGAACATACCCCACCCGAACCATTGGATGTTGCAACTTTTTGTTATACGTCTGGCACCACGGGCAATCCCAAGGGTGCGCTGATAACACATGATAACATCATGTCAACTGTGGGCGGCTTGGAGGAATTTACCATCTTTCCGACTGATCGACATATATCCTATTTACCACTACCACATATATTCGAACGTGTTGTTATAGCACAGATGATAACGAATGGTGCATCAATCGCCTTCTTCCGTGGTGATCCATTACTACTTATTGAAGACATTGTGGCATGTCGACCAACGGTAATACCCGTGGTACCACGTGTTGTAAATAAGATACACGATAAGATTGTTGCGGGTATTGCCAGTAAGGGTGGGATTACTGAAAAAATGTTCAAGACTGCATTGGCAGCAAAAACTGAAGGATTGAAACATGGGATACTCAAACATGCATTATGGGATCGTATACTATTTCACAAAATCAAAAAGGCATTAGGGTTGGATTGTGTACGACTGATGATTAGCGGTTCAGCACCGCTAAGTCCCACAGTTATGACATTCCTTCGATGTTTGCTAAGTGTACCCGTGGTGGAGGGGTATGGACAAACTGAGGCAAGTGCAGCAGCAACATTAGGTCATCCGGATGATATGACAGGTGTTGGTCATGTGGGTGGACCCGTGAAGTCAGTCGAGATTGTTCTTGTGGATGTTCCTGAGATGGGATACTTGTCATCAGACACATTACATAATGGTGAGCCATGTCGTGGCCGTGGTGAAATATGCGTACGTGGACCTCCAGTCTTTAAGGGGTATTATAAAGATGCCGACAAGACTAGGGAGGCGATTGATGACGAGGGATGGCTTCACAGTGGAGATGTTGGACTTTGGACTATGGAAGGTCAAATCAAAATTATTGACAGGAAGAAGAATATCTTCAAGTTGGCACAAGGAGGTAAGAACATATATACATACCTACGCAGAAGACTGTTTATTCTCTGTCATTGTATTGACTATTTGATGACTAACAATGCCGTCTCTCTCAAAATAGAGTATGTGTCTGCAGAGAAAATCGAAAATGTAATCAACCAGTCAATATTCATTGGACAATCATTTGTGTATGGTGACTCGTTTCAATCCTACCTTGTCGCAATCGTTGTACCCGATGAAGAACCAGTACGTGCATGGGCCACCACTTCTTCGAATATTCCCGACGCGGCGACTTTACCATTTGCAGAGTTGTGTAATAGCGATGTACTGAAAGACAAGATCCTCTCAGAGGTACATCAGACATCGGAACTCAATGGATTACATGGATTTGAGACTGTAAGGGATGTCTTTTTAGAATCAGAAATTTTCAATGTAGGGAATGATTTGATTACACCTACATTCAAGTTGAAACGTCCACAATTGAAGAATTATTATTCGAATCAGATTGAAGAAATGTATGCTACTTATCCTGCGAGCAAACTTTAAACTGATCGACATGAGTATTTAACGACCAAGTTTCCTACTCCGGCTAATACCTGACTTAATACCAGTAGTCTCTCCACCATAAACATGTCCCTCTTCTGTACGAATTTCACGCACGGCACCCTTACGACTAATAAGTGCCTTACGATACTTCTCACGTTTCTTCACACGTGGATTACGATTAATCTTTGGTTTGTGGGGAACTAGACCACGATTCTTCATTATTTGACCCCCAATAGCACGTTCACCATCCACCATAATGTCAAGACGTGGGAATTTGGGTGCTACCTCATACATTACCTTCTTTGCATCTTTCCTTGCCTTACTTTTGGACTTTATTGACTTGTAGAAATCATCCTCGTCGCTATCACGTAAACCTTCATCATCATCGTCGCCGTCTTCGTCGTCGTCGTCATCATCATCATCAGATCCTTTTCCAAGCTCCTCCTCCATCATTGACAGACCACGCTGCACTTTGTCATAATCATCTTCTTCGTCATCGTCACGTGCCATCGATTTATTCCTCTTATCATTAGACGAGCTTGACTTTTGTACAATTGAATTCATCATTGATGCCAATTTCCGACTAGCCATTAATGTCTGATCTGTTACCTCGTCAGTTTCGTCACCATAATCAGATGACATTGCTGGTGGAGCAAGTCGGTGCACACGTTTCTTGGTTAGATACTTCATATCCTGATCTATGTCTTGATTACGTAATGCAAATTTAGCTTCTGTCATGACCTTCCGTTGTATGGCCTCTTGTGTTTCATATTGGTCATCACTTTCAGATGATGATTCTTCTTCATCATCATCTTCTTCTTCTACTTTCTCGTATTCATCGGCACCCTTACGACTAATAAGTGCCTTACGATAAATCTCACGTTTCTTCACATGTGGATTACGATTCATTTCATCTTCATCGTGTTTATCATGTTGTTCGGACCCGTCCAACGATTCAACTATCCTCTCATCTCCTTCCTTGGATGAAGCATTATCACGTGTTTCACTGCCATCATCATTATCACTTAGGGATAGATCACCACCAGCCATAAGAGTTGCTGCTTTGACCAAATTCTTCATTTGATCATTCAATCCAGGCATCTTATCTTCAACACCAGCTTGGAGCTTGTCAGTTAAGATAGATAATTGATTCAAACGTTGTATTACTGGATGATTAGCAATATCATCACTTGTATCCACAATGTCCATAAGGAATGGTGTAGTAGTAGTATCATTATTCATCTTCTTGGCTGTAGATGCTTGGTCTGACTTGAGCAGTAGGTAGAGTACTAGATTTAATGTCTCAGATGCCTGAATCATCGACTTGGTAATGAGATACTGTAAACCGGTGGGGGTGGCCCCAACAGCCTATTTATTTATTGTGTAAATAGTAGATATATAGAGAGAGGAAGAAACAAAAAAGCAGTGTGTGTGTGTGTGTGTGAGTTAGATGCATATATTCATCATTGACAAGCAAATACAAAAGCCCCCACCCTGCCAGCTTTGAGTAAATGTGGAATCGTTACAAGCGAATGATTTAAAGCTCACTAAAAAAAAAGAGCACATTCGTAGGATAAAAACAAGATCCCATATTCAATATAGCACTGCGTTTCTGCCAAAGCAACGTGGCGTTTTTGTCGTTTGCTCTAGTCTATCATATTGAGTGCGTGTCGTCACAGATCTCCAAATAAATATATACATCATGTATCATAATATCTTACCTCCATTTCTTTAATACATTTACCAATCCCATTTTGTAACATGACACTCGCAGCAATTAATGTACTGCCATTCAAATCATCTGCTGATTTACTAAAATGTGATACTAGTGGTAATAGTTCTGGATGGGTAGTTGTGACATGTTTTAACCTTTCTTGTGTTGTTAATTGTGATATATTCTTGCTATTCTTGATTGATTGAATAATTTCCATCTCATTATTTGTAGACTTCTTTGTTTTTGTTGTCTTTTTTATCTTGATTGCTGATCCTCCATTTATACTACTTTCCTCCTCACCAACACCTCCACCTCCTGTTCCTCCTCCAAGCATGTAATCCTCCTCATCCATATATTTTGCCTGATTTGCCAATATTTCACGTGCTGCCTCTTCTTCAAGATATGCATCTTCTAAATTTTGTCCAATTTCTAAATCGGCCGTATCACCATGATAATATGCGGATTTCTTATCACCCCAATTTAATATTTTTGATTTGTCATAGAGTGTCGTGTCATCATCATCATCATCATCAGAGTCGTCATCATCGTCAGAGTCGTAATTTTCTGAATTGTTGTCATATGAAGCGTAAGAAGATGTCTTATTGACACCCCGTTGCTGCTGCTGTTGCTGTTGTTGTTGTTTTTCAACGACTTTCCTATCATCCTCCTCGCTATCTTCGTCTTCATCCTCGTCGTCTTCATCATCATCTTCACTACTACTCCCACCCACACCCAAATCAAACACCCCCTCTTGATGTGTAATCCCATCATCCATATCATCATCATCATCACTATCGTTACTATTATTGATATTATCATGTTGATCTAATTGTAAATAATCCTCATCTTCTTGCCTCGTCTTGCGATTATGATACCGTTCTACCTCGTTGTACATACCATCATTCTCCGAGTCATCATCATTATTATCCTCCGAGTATCGCGGTGCAGATTGTGATTTCTTCTTGGAAACGAATGCATCTCCCGTCTTTACCGAGTGACGCGATCGTTTACCCATTGTCAATTGGGATGGACAAGAGGGAGGTGCCGTTGTCGTCACTTGACGACCGACCGCTTCTTTTTGTTGGTGGATATTTTGGCGGTAAGCCTCGTTGAAAGAATACGGTGACAATAACAACAACAGCAGAAACAATAGTAAGGACGATTACAAAGAAACTTGCTTAAGGTGTTACGGACCATGAAGGAGGAAGAGAAAAGTATATTGTTAGCAGCTGTTGCCAACATCATATCATGGCTAGTTGCAACCTTTATTCCGAGCTTGCTACCGTATCTACTTCCAACATCTCCCGAAGAAGAATCGTTATCCACTACCCATGAAACGACGTCACAGACGAAATGTATCTCTATCGGTAGACCAGGTGGGATGGAACAATTACGCTTAGTTGCATTACATCCAGGTATATGTACCATTGGGTACAATGTTAAACATGTCAGTCCACCACCGTACACTTCACCAGATTTCAATCTACCATCCGATTGTGTTATTATTAAGAATGAAGCATTCTCTGTGAATTATGCCGATTGTACGATACGATGGGGACTGTATGAAAGTGCAAAGAAATTCGTTGGTTGGCCTATCGTGCCTGGATTTGATGTCGCTGGAACAGTCGAACGTATATCATCAGATGCTCAGAAGAATGAGGACCACCATCGTCACGTGCTTAATGTGGGAGACAGAGTCTTTGGTTGTAGTCTTTTTGGTGCATATTCCAATCGTATTGTCATCCCATCCATCCAATTACGAAAAATCCCTGATTGTATTACTTCTTTTACAACAGCAGCAGCCTTTCCTGCTGTATCGTTAACGGCATTGTATGCTTTACATTTAGCTGGGTACTATCCAGTTGTACCCAACGGTGAAGGACGGAGTAAATTTACGAACAAATCGATATTGATTCATTCAGCCGCCGGTGGTGTGGGAAGTATGTTAGTACAAATGTCAAAGATATTGGGATTGTACGTTGTAGGAATTGTTGGATCAACGTCCAAAGTAGATTACGCATATGCGCTCGGGTGTGACATTGTTATTGACAAGAGTACTCAAAATCTTTGGCGTGAGGCAGAGAAGACAACTTCTGGTGGATATTCCACAATTATGGATGCCAATGGAGTGTCGACATTAAACGATTCCTACGCTCATCTTGCCCCGTCCGGGAGATTGATAGTATTTGGCTTTCACTCGAATTTACCATTGGGCAGTGCCATGCTCTCTCCGATAGAATGGATACGTATGGCCGGGAGGATGTTTTTCATGCCCAAATTTGATGCCATGGACCTTACTGTTTCAAATAAGTCAGTGCTTGGCTTCAATTTATCATTCTTTGCTGACGAGGTAGAGATATTGTCAGATATGTTTGACCAGATTTTGATTTGGATCGAGGAGGGTAAGCTCATATGTCCTCGAGTATGTGAAATGCCCATGGATGAAGTCGGGGAAGCACATTCATTTATACAGAGTGGGAAAACCTCTGGAAAAATCGTGTTGACAACAGAGTAACCAGAGAAATAATAGTGAACAATACTCCTACTAGATTGACACTTTTCTTACACACAACACGAAAAATATTGCGCTATCAATTCAATTCAGAAATCGGTACACCTCCCCTTCCTTTCCCAATCTCCAAATCGCGTGGGTTCCGCCAGTCGTCCACCCCGTGTGGGCCCTCCCCATTCTCGAATAGATCCAACTCCTAGTGTTGGGTGTGCTGTTACGAACATTTCCTCATGTTCCTCTTCGTCGTCTTGACCGACTGCGTTATTTAATTCTGGTTTAGAGCACGACGAACCTCCAACAGTTTTGGTCTGAGTATCGTTGTTATTCGCAGCAGTCGTGGTCGTGACGTACACGTCATCCTTGACACGACGACTAACTGATGCGTGAATTTTCCTCGTCGCCGCCTGAGACGCCGTAGCCGCCTTGACCATTCTGCAGCCTCTGTGATGGAGCATTCGAATCATCTTTGACGGCATATGTTGTGTGATATCAATCTAGAGTGAGTCATTTTTGTTCCCAGGAAAATGGAAGTGCCCTCCCGCCCATTTGAGACTTTCTCCGATAGATCTGATCATGATCTGGCGACATGGGGCCCACCACCACCGACGCAGCCAACCAGGGAAGCCAACTAAAGCATCGAAGTGTTATTTCTAGTTTACACTTCCATTACTAAGGGTTCCTCTAGCTGCAATCCGTCTAATTGGTGGTGACAATTTGAATACCTACAAATATCATTATTGATGGGGTGCACTGAATCAAGTCTCGTAGCATCGCCTCTGCCTTCAACGGCAAAGCGGCGAGCACAGCCGCGAGGTGGTCAGACAACAACTACATCGACGGCGTTGGTCAGCGCATCGAACCTAGATATTGGATCAGTGGTCGCTAGCGACACGATACACGACGATGACGTGAAAACTCAAAAAATCAAAGACATGCAAAAGAAACCCTCTGACGAGCGAATAGATGCTGAGAGATTGCAAAATACGATGGTCGCGAAGGACAATGACAAAGAAAACTACATTGATTATGAGAGTATAGTTGCAAATCTTGGGGAATCATCTGCATTCCTTTCCATCGATATGCTCAAACCGGCGTCTAAACCACCAACGCGAGATACAGAAAAACAAAAACAATACGACATTCGCTCGGCTTTTCCTTCGTTCACCACTGACGATGTGCGATGGGAGTATCTATTCCGTACTCTCTCACCTCGTATCCTAGATCCGATGGATATGCACTCAACTCTTGATGCGATGATTTCCACAACGATTAATCGACTCACACCTGCAGAGGTATCATTCGTGAAACGTAGAGTCAAGATTGCAATGCGTTCGATTATGGATGGTGGTGAGATGGAAGATAATATGAATGGTGGGAAGAAACCCGATGGAGGAGGAGGGGGGGATGGGACTGGGTCAGCGAGTGGACTCTTACGAAAGAAAATTAAACTCCTTACACACTCCTCCCCATTAACTACTGGCGTAACTAGGTTGTTGCATCATGGTACGGGTATTGACCCCGAGGGTGAATATGATAATGATTTGGTGCCGTCGCAGCCATTCCCGCTTGACGCATCGGTCGATAGATCGAGAGAGACGTATCGGAGAGAGAGACTATTGGATATTGTCGCATTTAGAAAGTTCTTTGAGGGTGTCGGAAAGAGTTTGCGAGAGCAAGTTCGTACAAGTGCATCGAGGGCTTCATCACCGACGGAGGCTACGGAAGAAGGGAGCGAACAACGAAGACCCTCATTAAAAGGAACGTCTACAAAAACGCCACCAGCGTCCCCTGCACGAAAAGCTAAGTCAACACCCACGAGGCATAATAAGACGAACAAAGTTGCTCTAGATCATTTTAATACCACCGAGGAGGATGCAACAAATGACGCTACGAATAGCCTATCTCGTTCGTCCTCGGATGAAAATATAGCAGAGGATATGATCGACGTTTATGGTTCGGCATACCTACTCTTGCTTTACATGTCAGAATCGCGGTGGGAATACGTTGCCGAAATTGCTAAATTGAGTGCCAATGAGACGGGGTTGATCATGGATGTTAACAAGCTCGCTTTGCTTAATAGCGACTGCGACGACAAAGATGCAAAATCTGGGGAGACGAAGAAGGACGGTTGTCGTTGGGAGCGGAATGATTCGACCGCATCAGTTCCACCACCTCCAGGATCACCATCATCTCTCAAACCTCCTTCTGAAATTTACGGCGAGCCGAGGCTCACAACAATCGAACCCATGGGGGTACACTTCTCGTCGCTTTGCTTTCTATTAGCTATGGCATTGCGAGGCACTCGACGGCAGAAAGTTAATTTACTTTTCTACCTCCTTCTACCCCCGAAGGAGTTGTATTCCCTCCTAATCTCTCATCCAGCAGGAGGATTTCCGACTTGGCTCCTCGAAGTCGACGGAGACGTCGTGCTGTCATATGAATCTTTAAATTATTTCTACAATTATGACGGCGTTATGCTTCCATCGGTAGACAACGTCGGAGATTATATCATGACATCATACAAGAAAAAAAGATTGAGCATCGACTCCTGTGATTCGGTGGAGGTGCTAGCAACACTGTTGGCGGACTCTTTGGGTAAACGATGTTACGATTCACAAGATGGTAATAGCGGTGTCTACGGAAAGCAATTATTGATGAATCTCAAGGAATCCAACAACGACAAAACAAAGGTTGAGTCAATAAATGTCCAATCATCGTTAATGGACCTGAAATGTGAGAAAGTTAGCACCATGCTCATACGAGCAACATTGCAGGATGGAGAAATGATGACCACCACCTCAGCGGATCTTTCGTCGATCGAAATGTGCTACATTGATAAATTCATCGAGATGGCTTCATCTTTCGGGGGCGAAATCAACACTGAAAATGAGGCAGGTCGATCATCGTGGTCAATGAAAGAGTTTTCAGATTGGGTGGACGTTGCCATGGATGATGTCGTACTGGACAAAATCATGTCTCGTCTGTTCGGTACCGGCATCATTCCTACAGCACAGATGGAGTACCAGCTTGTGGCCCAACGTTGGATAGATTGGAATACGCATAATGAGCCACTAGATGATTCTTCTCCTCCCCCACCGATCAGTCATGAAATGAACGGACATACTGCGCCAGCGTCGACATCCTCTATGGGTGGTATACGAAGAATGTTTGTGAAAAGTCACGATTCAGAAGTTCCAATAGAAGAGATGGGGAAAAACGTCAGTGAAAATTTTAATCACGTCTGGGGAGGTATTGGGGGAGTGGATGGTAAGGGTGGATTTGGTCATGGCGTGCTGTATTGTATTGACAAATGCTGGTGGGATGAGTGGGCAGCTTTCACCGGCTGGCGGAATGATGTCACGTCGACGACGAATAATGGCCCTATTAAACTGCCAGAGTATGTCAAACGACCGCGAGAACTGACGACGGAACGACTTATTGATCGCTCTCCCGACTCTTCGTTTATGTCTGGATCACAGGGCTCGTACGAAGCCATGAAATCCTCAGTCGTTAACGGTGAGGATTACGTGCTAGTCCCCCCCGGGGTTTGGAATATACTTTACGAAATGTACGGTGGTGGACCGCCTCTTCCGAGGATGGTTCTTCCTCCGAAGTCTTGCATGACTGGAGGAGATGATGGCGGGGGCTTATCATCCGTTGAAGTAATTGTTAAAGAGTCAGAACGTGTCATTCATCCCTATCCGGCAGCAATTCCGCCATCTGTTAGAGTCGCAACCCATCCTTGGGTCATTCATTGTCAAATATGCGACCCCCGACAACCATATAGACGAGGAGATGCAGGACCCATGTCTATCAGGCTCATGGCGATGCCAGATCAACCGATGTGGCGTCTTTTCGGGGAAATTGTCGTTCGACTGCCTATTTCAAGCAGCTGTACAAAGACGAAGGATGGCGAGAAAGAGGGAAGGGCAAGATTGTGGAAATTTGAGACAAAGGCTTCCTCCACAGTAAACCAATACGGTCCATGGGCGCTCCTTTGTAAGAATCTAAGTGCCGATATCCCGGTAGGCACATCCGATATCCAAGGAGGAACATATTCGTATCAAAAGTATCAAGAACGGTGGGATAAATATGCAGACTGGCGCTCTGTTGAGAGTATTGGTATTACTGACGGAATGCGACTTTTGTATGAATGCACTGTCGTGAATAAAGATGGATCGTTTGCTTGGCCTCGCGAGGCAGCAGCCAAGGCAACAGCTGCACGTAGGATTGCCGACGAAGATGCCAACTTTAGACTCTTCTTACGTGGGTTAGATGCAAAGTCGGAGCCTTTAAAAACACTCATTTTAAGGACTATAGTTGATGCGATGGACTCAACCGGTTGTTGGTACCAAGCAATCATCGTAAACGTTGACACCACAACCAAGGCTGGTGATGCAGAAAATGATAACTCAACTGCGAACGGCTCAGCTGCTAAGACGACTGGATTTGGAGAGTACACTCATGTGCGTGTTCATTTTAATGTCCGTGGTGGCAATCACGAGGAGTGGATTGACGTTAAATCAGACCGTCTGGCAGTTAGGGGTCGCATGACTTCCGGCAGCGTGAAAAATCTGGAAATCGATAGCAATGGTGACGAAGTCAATTCGTCGAACGAGTCAAAAACCAAGTCAGCCACGGGGAATAAGAAAAAAGAAACAACGGAAACATCCACATTTGATCATAGTAACAATGCAGTGTGTCTATTTCCTTCGTATGGTGCATGTGGCCTGATGAACTTAGGCAACACCTGCTATGCTAACTCTGGATGGCAATGCATGTCATATTTGCCGTTACTGCGAGCGTACTTATTGAGTGAGCAGTTCAAAATGAATGGGGACATAAACAAGGACAATCCGTTGGGTACTGGGGGCAAAATACTAGAGGAGTTCTCTGAATTACTGCACTTTATGTGGAGCGGAAAATACGGATCCCGTGCACCTCAGAAATTTCGTGCTTTCCTCGCGAAGTCTCGCTCACAATACAGCGGAGCAGACCAGCAGGACGCTCAAGAGTTGCTTAATGACATGTTTGATATGCTTCACGAGGACGGCAATAGAGTGAAGAGGAAATATTACGTGGAGGCCTTAGAGGATAAATTTATCGAGAGGTCAGAGCTTTCGAGAGTTGGCCAAGAGGCGTGGCGACGATTTCTTCGACGTAATCGTTCTGCGATATCGGATCTTTCCATGGGCCAAGTCTACAACCGAGTCACTTGTCCCGTGTGCAATCACTCAAGCAAGAATTTTGATCCATTTAACATGCTATCCCTACCATTTCCAACAGTCACCGAGGTTATTTTTCAGTGCACTGTTGTTCGACGTGCGACGGATATTAATTGCCCAAACACACTGGCCCGGCGTTCGCAGAAGGATAAGGCATCATCACGAGTTGTTAAGTCGTCTCCACCGTCAAAGGATCTCATATTTGAAGAGTATCTAATACCCATGTCCAGACTTGCTGATGTTGGTGACTTAAAAATGAAGTTACAGCAGTTATGCGGTGTCTTGAACTTAAGAATATGCAAGAAAGAAGTTATAGAATCAACAGCTAGTGATGACAGTCATGCTTTCACGAAAATGTACACAAAGGTCGTACTGCTACCTGATAAGGAAGGTCCATGTCTAAGACATCTTGGACAAGAAACATTCGATGGTGTTACATCTCAAACTATTGCAAGCATAATTGCGTTCGAGACGACGTTGCGTGTTAGATCAATTGAGCCTAAGAGCAGTACCAACAAGGACGTAGTTGATGATGCATCAACGACTTCTAGTGAATTGAGTAATGACAGTGAACTACATACAATTGACCGAGACAAGAAAGACTATGACTTAGCACGAGAATATTTAAGGGTCTATGGCGATGAAAAGGAATGCGTTTCACTTGATACGAATCCACTTGTCGTGGCCAAAGTTATCTCCCGTAATCTCTGGCCGAGGTCGGATATAGATTTTACACTAGGGCTACGCGTAGATGCTATTGATCACCGTAACCACTGGTTCCCGGGCAGTGTGATAGAAATCATCCACGCCGACGAGATAGTGCAGGCTCTTGATGAAGAGGGGGGAGGATCTCGAAATCAATCGAACAAGAAGGTCAAGATCCACTTTGACAATTTTTCCGCCAAATGGGATGAAACGTATTCGATTGACAGTTTTACTGAAGGTCGGGTATGTCCGTTGTACAGCTATGCTCTTCCGAGACCAAAGCCAACAGAATTTGTTGTCCATCATAGGGGTCTTGATCAAAAGAGTAATGATCCCTACCTTTTCGGACAATCGTTTTACGTTCAGTGCCACAATGAATGGAGCACGGCTAGAGCGGGTGCACACATTCTTGCTCAGGCATCGAGGTTCTTGGAAGATCCTATCACAAATGCAAATGAAACAACAGCTTCGAGCATTTCCAAGAAAGAACGACATAATGCCCAAAAGATGCTGTCACGCGTTATTGAGGCCTTGGTAACAATTGACAAACAGTACGTTCAAGCTGCAGTAAATATTGGTCAGGAAGCCAGTACTGTCGATAAACATGCGTTCGTGACCTCCTTGTCAAACACACTCAGCACAAGATTAAGAGAAGTCCTACCTTTACTTCCATTTGAAGTACGCGTTACTACGGCAGTGTCGCCGCTTGGTACGAACGACGAAGATAAAAACTTTCCATACTCATTGGTTCGTACTATTGGGAACTACATGAATGCGAGACATGCGTTAGTGTTGCACTGGCATCAGAGAAAAGACGATCCTAACTCCAGGACAAGACATCCGACGCAGCTACTGTACACACCACCCTCTCTTGTTCCACATCCACAAAGTCATGCATTGCTTGATACTAAGCAGAAAGGTCAAGTAGGTGTTGCTGACGACAAATCCTCAGAATGCCAGTCAAGTCCCCCCAGTCAGGGATGGTTGCATATTGGTGCATGTCTAACCGAATTTTGTAAAGAACAGCAATTAGATGCCAATGGTAGCTGGCGTTGTCCACAATGCAAGGTTGATCGTGAAGCCAAGCAAAGTATGACATTGTGGAATCTACCTGATCTACTAACATTCCATTTGAAGCGTTTTAGTGCCTCGTCACGTTGGAGGGAGAAAATAAGTACCAGGGTAGACTGCCCATTAACGGGGCTGAATATGCGTGAGTGGTGTGACAAGGATTCTCCGCTTTGTCGAGAATCGAACGATGAGACATTCATTTATGACTTGGTAGGTGTTGTTAATCACATAGGAGGTATGACAGGGGGACATTACATCGCAATATGCAAGGCTACTACATGTAGTCCGGATGGTGAAGAAGAAGTTGCATACAACTTTAATGGTGCAAACATTACTGACACTGACACCGCTGAGACTTGTGTAGAGGATGGGACAACTCCAAATACTAATCGATGGCATCTTGGAAGGAGTAAGGAAAAACATTCAGCGACTAATGCAGCAACGAAATTGATCGCTGAATCAGCGGAACCATTATGGTTACAGTTTGATGATGATTTAGTCGAGCCAATCCCACCAAGGAATGTTGTATCCGAAACGTCGTATGTATTATTTTATAGGAGACGTCGGTGTCAGCCTGCAAATATTGCTAAATATATGTCCCTTGGTTAAATATTGGAGACGGTATATCTACCACGTCCACAATAATAATGATTATAGTTAAATTTAAGAAACTATATTTGGCGTCATAATGAACTCGAAGTCCGCCAAGCATCTATATCAATGTCCATATCCGTATCAATCATACAACCTCCTTGCTTGACATATGATTTGTATGCCTCCAATGTCGAAGCCAGAATACTCCCAGACGACGCCTATATATGCTTCTCTTGTGGGGCAGCCGGTGACGAATTGCGTTGTATATGCATCTATGACATATGTGATGATAATGATGATGATGATGATGGTGATGATGATGATGATGAATGATTACATTGCATTACATAGACAAGACTGAGATTGAGTTCTCTCCATTAGACGATTATATTTACATTTGAATTCTAACGACTTATACACAATGACACGAGTAACGTTATTCACAAAAGATTCAATTTCGTGGCCAACAAATTAATTTCACGGCCAACAGATCAATTTCACGGCCAACAAATCAATTTCACGACCAACAAACAATTTCACGACCAACAAATCAATTTCACGACCAACAAATCAATTATCACGGCCAGCAAATCAATTTCACGACCATCAAATCAATTTTCACGGCCAACAAATCAATTTCATGGCCAAGCACATCCCACTAAAAAAATATGTCTGTG
>Ga0247833_1004601_pt1 | contig 16922 bp, 12 predicted proteins | sample LaCruzMarch2015__7_FD_187117 | JGI IMG/M metagenome (GOLD analysis project Ga0247833, IMG submission 187117) | Freshwater microbial communities from meromictic Lake La Cruz, Castile-La Mancha, Spain - LaCruzMarch2015_8m | ecosystem: Environmental > Aquatic > Freshwater > Lake | place: Spain...
GTGAGATCACCCGCCCGGTAGAGCAGTTCCGCGAGCATGAAGACGACCTGGGCCGTGGGCCCTGCCGCCTGAAGCACGGCCCGCAACGCCTCGGCCGCCTCCGAGAGCGCCCCGGCGGCCTCCAGATCGGCGGCCAGGTCGAGGAGTTCGGCCACAGAACCGGGGTCGTGCGGATCGTCGGAGCGGGATTCGTGGTCGTCGTCAGCGGTGGTTGCCGCTACGGAGACGAGCATGGCGACGCATGGATGCGCCGCGGTCGCCTCAAGATCTTCCGCCGGCATCGGTTCCATCAGGCCATGGGTATAGAAGCCCAACTGAAGCTGGCCCCCTTCGCCCACGAGAGACTCGTTCTGGCGGATGCTGAGCCGCCGTCCGTCGGTCACGATCCGCTCCGCGATCCGGGCGGCCTCGGCGGCGCCTCCCGGCGCGAGTCCGGCCAGTTTCATGTCGATGTCGCGGAGAGAAAGGCCCGCTTCCAACAGCCGCACCAACTGCCGGCCCACCACGAGTTGCGGGAAATCGAACCAGTCGATCGACCCCGACCGGCGGGCCGGCTCGAGCAGGCCGCCCCGCAGCCAGTGCCGCACCGCCGCCCGCGGTGCCTGCAGCACGTCGGCCATCATGGCAACCGTGTAAAGCCGGCTCACCCCAGGGTGTTCGTCGGCGAAGAGGGGGATCGCCCGGGATGCTGCGGTCCGCCTCGATCCCCGCCGTGCAGCGGTGCCTTGCGATCGCAGGAAGCGGTCGTCCGTGACCTTCGTGGGCATGAGTGGATTCCAGGAGAGGTGGTGATGCCAGCCGTATACCCGGGCCGCCGACGGCACGCGGAATCTACTCGACCGCCAGCCACAATTCCAAAGGCACTCGCGATTTGGCCGTCACAGTAAACTCATGCCGGGTTCGGGTACGGCGGCACACACCCACGTCGGCCTGTTCCACGCAGCCCCCTTTCTGGACTTTCCGGAGGGGCCATGATCCTGGAGGAACAAGCCATGCGCGATGTCGGGTTGCTGGTTATCCGCTTTCTGGTTGTCGGCTTTCTGGTTGTCACCCTGTCATGCCTCGAGGTGGTGCCGTGGCCGAGTGCCGCGGCTGTCGAGCCGACGAATGCCGAGGAGGCGGCGCGGAAAAAGCAGGCGGCGGACGCCGCAGTCAATGAAAAATACCAGGCCATCGTGGCGCAGCTTCCGCCCGCAGAGCAGGCCTGGGAGAAGGTGCTCCAGGAGCATCTCGGCGGCTTCTACCTGCCATTCCACAAGGCAGACAAGGTGGCGGGCAGAAGCAACGCCTGGGACTTCGTGAAGATTGACCCCGCGCTTCCCAACGTGCTTTTGATCGGTGACTCGGTCTCCCGCGGCTATACGCAGGCTGTCCGCAAGGCACTCGCCGGCAAGGCGAACGTCCATCGGGCCCCGGCCAACTGCGGCCCGACGGCCAGTGGCATCAAGAATATCGAGGCCTGGCTCGCCAGTGCGCCCACCGTGGAAACGTGGGACGTGATCCACTTCAACTTCGGCATCCATGACCGCAACACGCCGCTGGCCGACTACACAACGCGGCTCGACCAGCTCGTGGAGCGGCTGAAGAAAACCGACGCACGGCTCATCTGGGCGAGCACGACGCCGATCCCCGACGATCCCGAGACCAAGCAGAAAGCCGTCTCGATCGTGGACCGGAATGCCGCCGCAGCCGCGGTGATGCAGAGTCACGGCGTGGCGATCGATGATCTCTTCGGCTTCATCACGCCGCATCTTGCGGAGGTGCAGCCGCCGAAAGATGTCCACTTCTCGGGCAAGGGCTACGACATGCTGGGGGCAGAAGTGGCCGAGTCGATCGCGGGGCAGCTCGCCGAAGCCTTGCCCCGCTGACCAGCTGCCGCCTGATTACAAGGGCAGGGGCCCCACCGGCGGTACAGAGGCGATCCAGCCTTCCAGTGGGTCAAGATCAATTGGCAGGCCGTAGTGTGGCAGCGATGCGGCGTGCCCCGCCTGGAGCGCACAGATCACGGCGTCGAGCAGGTCGCCGCTGCCGTCGTCGAGGAGCCGTCGGGTCCACGCTGCGCTGATTGCGAGCGTGGGCACGAGCCCCGCCGTGCCGGCCACGAGTGCCCGGAGGATGGTCTGGCGGTTGGCGGCCCGCTCGATGGTCTGCTTCGCCGCCACGTCGCTCTTGTAGGACGTCCGACAGATCCGTCTCGCCGTCCAGCCGGGATAGGCCTCCAGTGCCGTGCGGGCCGTCGACAGATGGGGGCGACGATCGGCCGCCTGCTGCGACGGGAAATCGTGCGCAGGAAACAGCAGGCCGGCGTCGAGCATCCGTCCGACACCGGCATGCATCATCCAGGCGACCGGTGGGTTGGTCCAGCGCATCGCGGGGCTCGATCCCGCCGGCTTGTCGGTCTGCCGCCAGGCAAACTTATCGCCCGCGGGGCGGGCATCGCACCATCGCCGAAAGGTGTCGCGAAGTGATTCCCTGGGCTGCGAACAGTAAAACTCCACGAATGCCGGCCAGTCGGTCGGCCAGCCCTCATGCTCGATGAGCGTCCGTGGCTGGCCGAAGGGCAGGTCGAAGCCTCCCAGCCACGGCCCGCTCTCCCGCAGGAACGCCTCGAACTCTCTGAGGCTGACGAGTTCGCGGATGGTGTCGAGGCGATACACCGGGACCGGTGAGTCCGAAATCCAGAGGCCCATGGCCACGGTGATCGGCTTCCGCCGCGTCGGCGCCGAGGTGAAGTCGACCCCGACGAGCAGCGTGCCGTCGCAGGAGCCGGGCGGTTGCGTCATTTCCCAAACGAACGACTGCTGGAGCTATCGGCCGACGGGAAGTCGGCGGGCACCGGCAGGCCCACCTTGCCCGTCGCGGCCCACTCGGCTCCACGCTGCAGCGTCGTGACGAAGCCGACACACTCTTGCGAGTCGTTGCCATGACCCAGCGGAGTGTGGAAGACGCGGCCCTTGCCGTACTCGATCGTCATCATCATCGGCTCGTGCCGCTTCGTTTTCGGCGACCAGGCCGTGGCCAGCACCTGCATGTTTTCGGCGGGGCCACGGAGGCTGTCGTAGAGTTCGTCCTTGGCGTGCATCCACGTGGCGGGCATGCCCTTGGTGACAGGATGCTCCTCATCGCGGACGACGACCGCAAACTCCGACTGCGGACCGTGGCTGCCTCCCGCGCCGGCGGCCGTGTCGCGGACGAGCGTGCCGTCGTCGGTGTAGTAGACGAACGGCCCGCTTTTTTCATTGCGTCCGCCCCATCCGCCGAGGCCGATCATCTGGTTGTAGGCAGCCCAATCGGGAAACGAGTTGTCGGCGGCATGCACGGCAACGAAACCACCGCCCCCGCGGACGTAGTCCTCAAAGGCGGTCCGCGTCTGGGCGGTCCACGGGGCGGCGCCGTGGCCGAAGTTGCTCACCACCACGGCGTAGTCTCCGAACGCCGGCATGAAAGCCGGATCCTCTCCCTTGGGAGCGTGCGTGACGACATCGATCGTGAAAAGCCCCGAGTCCTCGAGATACTGCTTCATCATCCGCGTCGTCTGCGGCCAGTTGCCGTGGTTGTTCTGCCCGTCGACGATGAGCGCCCGCAGGCGTTCGGCCGCGAGGGCAGGGGAGACGCAGATCAGCAGGGCGAAGCAGAAGACGGGAAGCAGGAGGCGGAACTTCATCGCGACACTTCTTTTCGCTAGGTGAGTCTTCGTAAAGCTGCAGCCGCTTCAGGTCGTATGGCCGTTGACCGGCGGCATGATCCGCAGCAGGCGACCGGAGGTCTCAGCGGCCGGAATATCCTTCGGATCAGCGGCCGGCGGGGCCGGCTCGACGGCGGGGCCCAGCTGCGGTTGCGTGTTGAGCTGGGGCTGCGTGTTGAGCGGTGCGACGGTTGGCGAGGGTGTGGAGACGGCATCCTTCGCGGCTGGCGTGGGGATGTTTTCGATCGGCCGCAGGTCGGCGGCAGACTCAGCCGGCTTCTCAACGCGGGTCGCACCCGGAGCAGTCGCTCCACCGCTTCCCGCCGACTGGCTTCCAGAAACCGGCGGCTGTTTCGGATCGACATGCTGAAGCCCCGAGCCTGTCCAGCCCTCGGCCGCCTTCGGGGCAGCACCGGTCGGCTTGTCACTGAAGGTCTTCGTCGCAGCAGGCTCGGCAGGAGCGAGCGCCGGTGGCGGCACCGGCGTGGGGCTTGAGGCGGGACGGGAGACGGAGGCCGCCGGTGCGGAGCCGACCGCGCTTGTCTGCTGGATGGTCGCCTGCATCGGATTGCCACAGGGATCGAGCGGAACCCGCATCACGACCGTCCGGGGCGACCGCACCGTGTAGGTGTAGGGCACCTTCTTCTCGACCACCCGCGGCACCTGGGCCGTCCGCTGCTCCGTGACAACCTTCATGACCTGGATATTCACCGGTTCGACCCGTTCCTCGGTGACGAACTTGCAGACCTGCACGGGCACCTGACGCACCTGCTCTTCAGGAACCATCCGCATCGTCTGCACGGGCACCTTGTTGTCGATCCGTTCGACGACCTTGCGGACCGTCTGCACGGGGACCTGGCGGACCTGTTCTTCGGCAACCATCCGCATGGTCTGCACCGGCACCTGCTGGACGACCTGTTCGTCGATATACCGAACGGTCTGCACGGGCACCTTGCGGGTGACGACGCGGTTGACCATCGTCGTCTCCGGCACCTGCACCGGTGTGACCGTCGGTTGGTAGACGCGGTTGACCTGGTTGGTGACCATGCCGGGAGACTGCATCCATGTGTAGCCGCCCCGCTGCCACTGCATCAGGCCGTTGTAGGGGTTGACGGCCCAGCCGCCGGGCACGAAGCCCAAGGCGGTGGCACCCGGCGTGACGACCGGAGTGACCGTGTCGACAGCCTGACTGCCCATCGAATACGTGGTGCGCATCTGGGTGACCGGTTCGGCGACGGTGTAGGCCTCCTCACGCTCGCTCGTCTCGTAGACCGGACGCCTCACGACACTGACCTGCTGCTGCATCGCTGTCTCGTAGACCGGCTTCATGACGGTGAACCGTTCCTCACGCGAGGCGGTTTCGACGATGTCACGGGTGACGTCGTAGCTGCGGTCGACGACCTGTGTCTCGTAGACCGGCTTCATGACGGTGAACCGTTCCTCACGATTCTGCGTCTCCCAGACGGGCCGCTGGACCGTGTAGCGACGCTCCTGCGTCTGTGTCTCCCAGACGGGCCGCTGGACCGAGTAGGTCTGCGTGTCGTAGACGGTTTCGTAGCTGACGCGGTAGGCCGTCATCTGCTGCTCGTCGTAGACCGTCTGGAAGTCGAGGCGGTAGGTCTGTGTTGCCACCGGGGCGGGAACCGCCTCACCGCAGCACTGGGCCTGCGCGTGAGCCGAATACATCGCCAGTGGGGACTGCGGCGCGAGCACGAGTGCCGCACACACAGCAGACTTCAGACGACGAAAAGCCTGGGTCCGCGAAGCGGGAGTTGGACGGCGGGAGTGAGCGTTGAACCGAGCATTGAAAAAGGACATGTTTTTCCTCTCCTCGAAAAAGATGCTTCGAGACTAATCCCCCGTACGCAGTCTTCAAGCAGTTTGTTGAGAAAAAAATCGTGTTTCTGGCCGGAATTTTGGGGGTACAGCCGCTATGAACGCTGCAATCGATCCATCTTACGTCGGTAGGGAAGGGCTGGGCGGCCGGGGCGAGCGAGCGGCGCAATCTGGGGAACGCCGGGGGCTTCTCGTGGCGGCAAGTTTTTAAGTGTCCGTGGCCGAGGTCCTCCCCGTGGCGGCAAGTTTTTAACTTGTCCGTATCCCAGGTCCTCCCCGTGGCGGCAAGTTTTTAACTTGTCCGTGTCCCAGGTTCGGAATCCGCAAGTTAAAAACTCGCGGCCACAAGAAAGGCCGGAATCCGCAAGTTAAAAACTCGCGGCCACAAGAAAGGTTCGGAATCCGCAAGTTGCAAACTCGCGGCCACAAGAAAGGGGCGGAATCCGCAAGTTGCAAATTCGCGGCCACGGGTCAAAATCTTCGGCCACGCTGCCGTGTGCGTCTCTGCCCACCGCCTCGTGTCTCGCCGCATCAGTCCATGCGGTCGAGAAGCCGCCGGCTGCGGGCGTCGAGCCGAGACACCTGGGGGATCAGATACCGCACGCCCACCGTGTCGGTGATGAAGGCCCCGCCGTCGGCCGCGTAGACAATGTCATCGACATGGGCCACGGTGAACCGGCGAGGCCCGCGGTCGGTTACCACAGTCCACTCCGTCGGTTCGCCATCCGATACCGACTCGATCCGGTCGATCACCGGCAGAAACTCCCGCTGCGCAAGCTCCCGCTCAAGGAGCGTTTGAAACGACGGGTCGAGGGCCGCCAACTGGTCGATCCACGCCAGTTCAGCGCCGTCGTCGGAAACGATGGCCACCGGCCCATCCGGCGCGGAGACAGGGAAGGCGCGAAGCACGTCGACGTCGACATGCCGCTGCCCGGTGGCATCGATGAAGTCGAGCCGTCCGTGCGCGGCCCGCTCCAGCCGCCACTCGGGCTGGTCTGCTGGGGCATGGCCTGACGGGACATGATGGACATTCGAAGTCGGATGAGTCGGATGAGAAGATGAAGTCATGGTGGGTCTCCGGTGTCAGACGCCGGCGGCAGCCTCCTCGGCAGCCTTCTGCTGGGCATGGTAGAGCCGGGCATAGGCGCCGCCGGCAGCGAGCAGATCGTCGTGCGTGCCCATCTCCACGATCCGGCCGTGGTCGAGCACGACCAGCCGGTTGGCCCGCCTCAGCGTGGAGAGGCGGTGCGCGATGGCGATCGTGGTCCGACCCGCCACCAGCCGGTCGATCGCGGCCTGGATGATCGCCTCGGTCTCCGCGTCGACCGCGGAGGTGGCCTCGTCGAGCACCAGGATCCGCGGGTCGACCAAAAGGGCCCGCGCGATCGAGAGCCGCTGCCGCTCGCCACCGGAGAGCGAGCCGCCCCGCTCGCCCACTCGCGAGTCATAGGCAGACGGCTGGCCGAGGATGAATTCGTGGGCCCCCGATGCCCGCGCCGCTGCCACGATCCGCCGTCGCAGACCATCGGCGTCGGCGGTTGCTGCGTTCGGGCAGCCGTAGGCGATGTTCTCCGCGATGGTGCCGAAGAACAGAAACGGTTCCTGCAAAACGCAGCCAAGGTTGCGGCGGTATTCGGTGATGGAGAGGTCGCGGAGATCGTTGCCGTCGACCTTGATCGAGCCGCTCGACGGATCGTAGAAGCGGCAGACAAGGTTGGCGAGCGTGGACTTCCCCGAGCCGCTCGTGCCGACCAGGCCGATCATTTCGCCGGGTTCGATCGTCAGATCGATGCCGTGAAGGATCTCCCGCGGTCCGTAGCGAAAATGAACGTTGGAGATTTCAATGCGGCCCCGTACGCGGCCCGGGTGGATCGGTCTGGCCGCCTCGGCAACCGATGGCTGGCAGTCGAGGATGTCGAAGATCCTCTGCGCGCTGTTGGCCGCACGCTGCGTGGCGGGCACCATGTGGATCATCGACTCGATTCGGCCATAGAACCGGGAAATGTAGGTGAGGAATGCGGTCAGCATGCCGACGGTCACCGACCCCGAGAAGACCATCCAGGCGCCGGCCGCCCAGACGACGAGCAGTCCGATCTCGCTGAACAGGCTCACCAGCGGTCCGAAGAACGCCCAGACAACGTTGACCCGGTCGTTGGCGTCGAGCACGCGGTCGTTGGCCGCGACGAATCGGTCCACCTCGCGGGCCTCCTGCGCAAACGCTTTCACGACGCGGATGCCGGGGATCGTGTCGGCCAGCACGCTCGTCATGTCGGCCCAGGCAACGCTTGCCCGCGCAAACCCGCGTCGCAGGCCGGTTCGCACGGCATACACCAGCCAGACCACGAGCGGAAACGGGGCGAGGGTTACGAATGCCAGCCAGGGATTGATCCAGATGAGAATGGCCGCTGTGAGCAGAACAAGCATCACGTTGGAGGCGAATTCGATCACGTTGACCGAGAGAAAGATGTTGATCCGGTCGGTGTCGCTGCCCACCCGCGACATCAGATCGCCGGTCCGCTTCCCGGAGAAGAAATCGAGCGACAGCATCTGCATGTGGGCGTAGGTCTTTACGCGGAGATCGGCCGCAATCCGCTCGCTGACCCAGGCGAGCGTCCAGGAGCGGGCCCAGGACAGCATCCAGGCGGCGACGGCCGCGAGTGCCAGACCGCTGAGATACCACCAGACGTGCGCAAAGGGGATTGCCGCGCCGGCCTGTTTGGGGATGAGTACCTTGTCAACCAGCGGCATCGTGAGATACGGCGGCACGAGCGTCGCGACCGTGCTCGCCAGCGTGAGGAAGATGCCGAGCATCGCCATCCCGGCATGCGGACGGGCGAAGGCGAGCACGCGGGCAAGCGCCCGCCAGGATGTGCCCATGCCTGCCGCCACAGGCTGCTCGTCTGACTTCCCCCCCGCCGAAACGGCCAACCCCGCTGCTTCTTCTGTATCTGGCTCGGCGTCTGACTCGGCTTGGGAGGAGGGCTCAACAGGCGAGCCTGGCCCATGAAGAGCATGAAGACCATGAAGACGCGTGTCGAACGCATCCTCCAGGGCATGCACACTCTTCGCCTGGGCGGGCGTAAACAGCCAGCGTGCCACCACCCGTCCCTGTTGCGAGAGTTCAATCCGTCCCACGGTCGAACGCAGGTGAACGTCGATGCTTGTCGTGGGATCGAGCCGCCAGGATCGGGGGCTGCCATCAGAGCCTGGATCGCCATCGGCCGACGCGGGAGGGTCGGCTACGAGGCGGCGGTCGGTAAGGAGGATCGACCCATCGGTAAACCGCAGGGCGGCATCGAGATCGAAGCGGCAGGATGCCACCAGCTTTTCGCCCGCTTCCAGTTCAAAACGGTCTGCTCTGTCTATGTCGCGGGGAGATTTGTCGTGGGGATGGCTGCGCAGGTCATCCCGCAAGCCCCCCCCTGAAACGGCCGCTGCTTTCGGTGTGGATGACGGCATGGAAAAAATGCGTTGAATCGCGTGGTGGAATGGATTGTGCGGCTGAAATCGGACGATTTTTAGCGGTGAAACTGCTGTCAAAGCGGGCTGGAGCGACTTCGGCGACGATCCAACAGAATCTTGCGTGGCTTGCCGAACATCCCTAAATTAACGTTATGTCTGCTGAACCCGACGCTCGATCAGGTCATGTTGAGTCCAGATGAGGCCTGGATTGGTTATCTGACACTCGGATCGATTCTCAAACCAGATCGCTGGAGCTTCGTGCGGGGCCGAAAGGCCTTCCGCCTGATGCCCCCTGAAAAACTTACCGTTTCGCCGCCCGGATGCCCGCCGTTTTGTACTGCGAGTTGTCATCTCTTCAATGAACGAGCTTTTGGTCGCGGTACTGAATCCGGCTCCTGTCATCCGTATTCAGGCCTGTTCCGGCATCACCGGCATCGATCGTCGACTGCGACGAAAATCGGAACGCCCTCGGCACGCGATGTGCATGCCTTCAGTTTTTCTAGAAAAAGATTCGCACTCTTTGCAAGAGAGCGTAGACTTTTGCAGATATCGTGCGAGGGCGGCTGGTCTTTCTCAGGAAAGCCCATTCGCTGGATCGCGATGGCCTGCCGGTCGACTCACGATCGGGAGGCAGTCCAGTCGGAATCATAGTGCTGCGAGAAACGGGAACCGCAAGCGAACGCGCGTCCGTGTGGCGTGCGGCGGTGGCATCCGGTCTCGCGGCTTGGGACATCAGCCAATCCATGGCCACTCCGGCCTGTCGGTTGTCAGTCGGGACATTTCCCTCCCGGGAATTCTCCCCCCAGTTGTTCATCAGCCTGCCTGCGAACTTCGTGTTCGCCAGAGGCACTTCTCCAGCGGCCCCAGATTGCTGGCCGCCCTGACACCGCGTGACACATGTTTCGCGTGGACGTCGGCACATGAACGACAACCCGCACACCACCAGACCGTCTGGGCGACGCGCCCCGACGGTTGCACAGTGATCCGTGCTGCCTCTCTCCTGACATGCCCCCCGGAACGTCCGGCGGCTGGAAGAGGCGCACACCACCCGAGCCCGCGCACGCGTCTGCGATTGGGCTAGAGAGCTTGCAAGCCTTCCATGGAGATCACGTCTCGCGAGATGCAGATCACTTCACTCAGGGTTCTGCGCGGTCCGAATCAATGGGCATCGTTTCCCGTTCTTGAAGCCGTTGTCGACCTGGGCCGGCTCGAGGATTTCCCCTCCCATACGCTGCCCGGCTTCAACGAGCGGGTCATGGCCTGGCTGCCGACGATGATCGAGCACCGTTGCTCGATCGGCGAGCGCGGTGGCTTTTTTGAGAGGCTGAGAACCGGCACCTGGATGGGGCATGTGCTCGAACATGTCACCCTGGAACTCCAGTCACTTGCCGGCACTCCCGTGGGGTATGGCCGGGCGCGAGAAGCTTCCGCGCGGGGTGTCTACAAAGTCGTGATCGAATACAAGGAGGAGGCCTTCGGGATCGAGTGCGTCCACACCGCACACCGTCTCTTGATGGCGGCTATCGACGATACCCCATTCGACATCGCCGCCGAGACCGTTCGGTTGCGAAAGGTGCTGCTCGATGTGCAACTCGGGCCGAGCACGCGATCGATCGTGGAGGCCGCCGCCGCCCGCGGCATTCCATCCCGGCGGCTCACGGATGGGTCGTTGGTCCGGCTGGGACTGGGTGCGAAGCAGCGGCGGATTATCGCCGCGGAAACGGACCGCACCGGCGCCGTCGCCGAGTCGATCGCGCAGGACAAGGAACTCACCCGCACGCTTCTGGCCGAGTCGGGCATTCCCGTGCCGGAGGGCCGGCCGGTGAGCGATGCCGCCGACGCCTGGGCGGTGGCCGAGGAAATCGGCGGACCCGTCGTGGTGAAGCCGCGGTTCGGCAATCAGGGCCGGGGTGTTTCCGTCGACCTCTCCACCCGCGACGAGGTGGAGAAGGCCTGGAACGTCGCCCGCGAAGAGGAGTCGACCGTCGTGGTCGAGCGGTTCGTGAAGGGGGGCGACTACAGGGTGCTCGTGGTGGGTGGCAGGGTCGTGGCCGCGGCGCGGCGGCATCCGCCGACGGTCGTCGGTGACGGGCAGGCCACCGTGAAGCAACTGGTCGATCGCGTGAACGAAGATCCGCGACGCTGCTGCGATCACGCCGGTGCGCTGAGCCCCGTACGGATCGATGAGGTGGCGCTGGCCGTGCTGGAGGAACAGGGGCTCTCACCGGAGAGTATTCCCGCCCTCGATCGCACGGTGTTTCTCAGGCAGAACGCCAATCTGAGCACGGGCGGAACGAGTGAAGACGTAACGGACATCGTCCATCCGGAGGTAGCGGCCCGGGCGGTCGAGGCGGCGCGGATCATCGGACTCGACGTGGCAGGGATCGACATCGTCACGGCCGATATCAGCCAGTCGCTTGAATCCCAGCGGGGCGTGGTGATCGAGGTGAATGCCGGCCCGGGCCTACGCATGCACCTCGAGCCGACGATCGGGAGCCCGCGGAACGTCGGCGAGGCAATCGTCGACACGCTATTCGCCACGGCTGATGACGGCCGCATTCCCGTCGCAGCCGTGACCGGCACCAACGGCAAGAGCACGGTTGTGCGACTCCTCTCCCACCTGGCCACGGTGGGCGGTGCCACCGTCGGCACAACCTGCACCGAGGGGATCTGGGTGGGTGGTCGACAGATCGACAGCGGCGACTGCAGCGGCCCGGCGAGTGCCCGCCGTGTGCTGGCGAATCCGTCGGTCACCACAGCCGTGCTGGAGACGGCCCGCGGTGGCATCCTGCGGGAGGGCTGTGGTTTCGACGCCTGCGACGTGGGCGTCGTCACCAACATCGCCTCGGGCGACCACCTCGGGCTCGGTGAGATCGATACGCCCGAACGGCTGGCCTGGGTGAAGGGCGCGGTCGTCGCGGGCGTGCGGCCCTCCGGCACGGCCGTGCTCAACGCCGCCGATCCGCTGGTGGTGGGCATGAAGAAATGGTGCAAGGGGCAGGTCGTCTACTTCGCCCTCGATCCCGCCAACCCCCTGCTGGTCGAGCACCTCGGCCAGGGTGGGCTTGCGGCGACGGTCCGCGACGGATGGATCGTGCTCTGTGACGGCCCCCGTGAGACCAGGCTTGCCAATCTCGATCGCGTGCCGCTGGTGCACCGCGGGCTGGTCGCCTTCCAGGTGGAAAATGCGCTGGCAGCCGCCGCGGCCGCATGGCGGCTGGGTGTGCCGCTGGAACTGGTTCGGCTCGGACTGGAGAGCTTTTCGTCGGGATCGGGCGGCTCGCCGGGCAGGTTCAACCTGCTTGACCTCGAAGGAGCATCGATCGTGGTCGACTACGGCCATAATGTCCCTTCGCTTGAGCAGATCTGTGCGACGGTCCGGGCCCTGCCGCATGTCAGGCGGACGGCCGTCTACTCGGCTGCGGGCGACCGGCGTGATGAAGACCTTCTCCAGCAGGGCAGGCTGCTCGCCGCCACCTTCGACCGCGTGGTGATTTACGAAGACGCCTACATCCGTGGCCGGCAGCCCGGCGAGATCACGGCGCTCATCTCCCAGGGTATTTGCGAGGGAATGCGTGCGGATTGCCCCACGACCATTCAGGCCGGGGGCACGTGGTGTCAGGCTGCTGCACTCGTGCTCGACGCCGTACAAGCCGGCGACCTCGTGCTGCTGCAACCCGACACGGTGGACCAGACGGTGGCGTGGCTGGCCGAACGCTACGGCAGCCGGGTCCGCGAAACGCAGTTCGACCAGATGGCCGGACTCATCGCACAGGATGCCGAGGAGCGTCTGCCGACGCCAAGCGAGCCGGTGGAGGTGCGGAACGGCCGGCAGGGGCGGTCGGTCGTGGCCGTGCGGGATATCGCCGTTGGAGAGACGGTGCTCAAGGCCTGGGGCCCGCAGGTCGCCCGAAGATCGCGGCACTCGATGCAGGTGGACGTTGATGCACACGTTCTTCCGGATGGCGTGATGGTGCTCGTGAATCACTGCTGCGAGCCCAACTGCGGCGTGCAGATCCGGCCAGCCGATAGGGTGATTGAGGTGCGGGCACTGCGTCCGATCGCAGCCGGCGAGGAGATCACGTTCGACTACAACACGTTCGAGTATGAATTGGATCACGGTGCCGGAGCGTGTCTTTGCGGCGCGGCGAAATGCCGCGGCCGGGTGCCGGGTTTCAAGCACGTGGCTGCCGAGGTGCGGGCCCGCTACGGCGAATACATCGCCGAATACCTGCGGACCATCGAGACCGGAGCAAGCGTGCCCGTGGGCGCGTGACGGAACACGGCATCCCATCGCTTACGCTCCGGGCTTGTATGCCAGCCGGGGGATCGCGAAGCTACCCACAATACTGCGGATCCGTGCGAGTCCCTACTTCAACCCTGGGCGGCGGTCGAGCGCACCGCGAACACCGAGCTGTTCGGGATGGCGGGCGATCTTGTCGGTGAAGACACGGACGTCGTCCACGATTGGCCGGAGTTCCTTGGTGAGATGATTCACGGTCGCCGCTGCCTGCGCGAGGTCGTTGTAGACCTGCGGATCGCGGACCAACTTGCCGAGCGTGCCCTGCGACTCGTTGAGTGCCTTGGTGAACATCGCCGCCTGCTGGAGTGTCTCGTCGAGGCGGCCGATCGTGAGGTCGATCTGGGCAACCATCGCGCTGCCGCGGTCGCCGAGCGGCTTGGTCAGACCCTCGAGATTGCGGAGGTTCCGGTCCGCCGTGTCTACCGTCATGCCGATGCCCTGAACCGTTTTGCGGAGGTCGGCCACCACCTCGGGCAGGGCCGAGAGCGTGTCTTTGATGTTTTCCCGCGTCGCTGGATCTCCCATCACGTCGTCGATGTTCTTCATGGCGGTGTTGAAGGAGTCGAGCGCGGCTTCCGTCTTGCGCATCATCTTCTCGAAGCGTTCGTCTCCACCCAGAAAGATCCGATCAATGTCGGTCGAGAGCTTCTGCACCGAGTCGCTGGCCTGGCCGAGTGAGTCGAGGGCGGAGCCGAGCTTCGGTTCGAGTGTCGCGAAAATCTCGAATGGGTCGCGGGAGACGCTGCCCACGAGCACATCGTTCTTTTCCAGTCGCTGCCGCGGCGGCACGATGCGGCCCGGCACCAGCTGGATTTCAGCATCGCCGAGGATCGTGCTGGAGATGCGGGGCACCTCGTCCCGGTAGATCGGCACATAGGCATCGACGTCGGCGACCACGCTCACGCCGCCGCGCTCGTCGAGCATGACGGTCGCGACGCGGCCCACCAGGATGCCGTTCTTGCGAACGGGTGTGCCGCCCGCCACGCCGCGGGCGTCGGCGAAGCTCATCTTGAGCGGATAGGTGGCCTGAACGAGCGACGGCAGGTCGCCAAAGAGCACGATCAGAATGCCGGCGATGATGGCCGTGGCCAGCACCATCACGCCGACGCGAAATTGCATCACCCGGTCGCTCATGGACGTTCCTCCAGGGACTGTTCATCGTGGAGTTCGACGAGCCGGTTTCCCGCCCGCCCCTCGACGAACTGCCGAATGCGGGGATCGCGGCAGCGGTCTAGCTCGTCCGGCGTGCCCGCGAAGACGATCTGCGACTCGTCGGGGGCGAGACGAAACAATGGATAGAGCATGATGATCCGGTCGGCAACCTTGCGGGCGGTGTGCATGTCGTGCGTCACCACCACGCTTGTCACGCGGGGCCTTTTCCGTACCCGCAGGATCAGTTCGTTGATGACGTCGGTCATGATCGGGTCGAGGCCGGTCGTGGGTTCGTCGTAGAGGATCAGCAGCGGGTCGAGGGCGAGGGCCCGGGCCAGTCCGGCCCGTTTGCGCATGCCGCCGGAGATCTCGACCGGCTTCTTCGTGAGGACGCTTCTGGGCAGACCGACCTCGTCGACGAGCGCAGCCACGATCGCGCTGGCCTCCGCCGCCGGAATGCGGGTGTGCTCACGGAGTGGAAAGGCGATGTTGTCGGCGATCGTCATGCTGTCGAAGAGGGCGGCTCCCTGGAAGACGAAGCCGTATCGCGTGCGGAGGTGGGCCAGATCGCGTTCGCGCATGCTCGAGAGCGCCCGCCCCTCGAACCGCACCTCTCCCCCGGCCGGTCGCACCAGGCCGATCATGGTCTTCAGGAGCACCGTCTTGCCACAGCCGCTCTCGCCGATCACCACGAGCGTTTGGCCCGCGGGAATATCGATCGAAATGTCCCGCAGCACCTGCTGCTGACCGAACTGCACGGAGAGCCGTTCGACCTGCATGAGTGGAGGGTCGGCCTGGTCGCGGGTTGATGTCGGGAGCGTTGCGGTGGCGGGCATGATGGTGGCGGTCGGCGGCGCCGGCTCAGAGGAGCCGGCGCGGTCCCTCCGGGCGGAAGAAGTCGTGCACGTTGTTGAGCCAGATTCCCAGGAACAGGTCGAGCAGGAGGATCAGCACGAAGGAGTGGACGAAGGCGTTGGTCGCGGATCGTCCCACCCCCTCGGCGCCGTGGCCGCAGTGAAAGCCATGGTGACAGCTCACCAGCGCAATCGCAGCCCCGAAGAACAGGCTCTTGAAGATGCCCATCAGGAAGTCGAAGGCATCGACGTAGGCCCGGGCGTTCTCCCAATAGTGGTGGTAGTCGATGCCCAACAACAGGTTCGAGTAGAGATAGCCGCCGAGCACGCCCATGAAGTCGGCCATGATCGTGAGGGCAGGAATGAGCACCAGGCAGCCGAGAAAGCGAGGTACCACAAGGTAGTAGATCGGGTTGGCCCCCATGCACTCCAGAGCGTCGATCTGTTCGGTGACCCGCATCGTGCCGAGTTCGGCCGCCATCGCGCTGCCCACGCGACCGGCGAGCATCGTGGCGGCGAGCACCGGTCCCAGTTCACGCACGAGCGACAGATTGATCACCGACCCCAGTCGCGTCTCGAGGCCGAGTGCCTTGAATTGGGCGTAGCTCTGCACCGCCAGCACCATGCCGATGAAGAGGCCGGTCAATGCGACCACGGGCAGCGACATCACCCCGATCTGGTAAAATGCCGGCAGCAGCACTTCGCGGCGTTGCCGCCGGGCGAAGATCCAGCCCAAGGTTTTGAGCGAGAAGATCGACACGTCGCCGATAGCCACGACCCGGCCCATCGCAAATTCGCCCAGGTTCGCGATCTGGTCGGCGAACCAGCCACTGACGCCGCCCGTTGCCGGGGGCTGCTGAGTCTCTGTGGTGTCGGTCGTGGCGTCCATGATCCGACTCCGGTCCTGACCCAAGCGCATGGTGATCCCTACCGGTTGTATCGGCTCTGCGGGTCGGGCAACTTGAGCCGACCGTGCCGGAGGGCCGGCGGCCTGGAAGGCAGGGCAGGTCGGGCGGGTCCTGTCGTTGACGCTCCCTGTCGTGGCGGCAAGTTTTTAACTTGTCCGAGAGTTGACGAAGACCCTTTCTACCACCATCCATTCTCCCCGCCGGGCCGGCAGAAGTCTCCTTCGCGGGGACTTTCGCCGTGGGGCGTCTTGATGGTTCTGACCCTGCTAGGGCGAAATTCCAACGCTTTGTCGAGCTTCAGCCGATCCCGGCTCGCCGCCCGCCCCTGTCGTGGCGGCAAGTTTTTAACTTGTCCGAGAGTTGACGGAGCCTGTGCTGACCGGCCGCTGTCATGTGCCGCCGGGCCGGCAGAAGTCTCCTTCGCGGGGACTTTCGCCGTGGGGCGTCTTGATGGTTCTGACCCTGCTAGGGCGAAATTCCAACGCTTTGTCGAGCTTCAGCCGATCCCGGCTCGCCGGCCGCCCCTGTCGTGGCGGCAAGTTTTTAACTTGTCCGAGAGTTGACGGAGCGCCTGCGCACATTCGCCTGTCATGTGCCGCCGGGCCGGCAGAAGTCTCCTTCGCGGGGACTTTCGCCGTGGGGCGTCTTGATGGTTCTGACCCTGCTAGGGCGAAATTCCAACGCTTTGTCGAGCTTCAGCCGATCCCGGCTCGCCGCCCGCC
>Ga0247833_1004615_pt1 | contig 16898 bp, 15 predicted proteins | sample LaCruzMarch2015__7_FD_187117 | JGI IMG/M metagenome (GOLD analysis project Ga0247833, IMG submission 187117) | Freshwater microbial communities from meromictic Lake La Cruz, Castile-La Mancha, Spain - LaCruzMarch2015_8m | ecosystem: Environmental > Aquatic > Freshwater > Lake | place: Spain...
CTGAAGATCAGGGAAATGGGTAGCCGCTACCTCTTTATCGTTCTCTACCTCTGGCTCGAAAAATATTTTAGCCGAGGGGACTACCGAAAGGGTTAAGCAACTGGCAAACCCCATGCCTAATAATCTTACCAGATTTTTTCTGCCAATTGCTTTATTCGTGGGCGCTTTCGCAATTTCCCTCGGCATGCGCGCTTTATCGCTTAACACATCGTATTTTTGCTGGGACGAACACGATTATATTGCTCACAACATCTATCATAAGCTTGTCATACAGGGCTTCGAGATTCCGTTTTCTAATAAATGGCCACTAGGGCATGCTCTGATTTACTTCCTCACCAAGGACTGCGATCCGTTTCAGATAATGCCCTATCGCGTTGTAACCGCGGCTCTTGACTCTGTCACGGCTGTCTTGCTGGGCTTCTTGGTATGCCCCCAGAGAGATCCCAAGCGCAATCTTTGGGTAGTAGTCGCCTTATTTTCAGCCACCCTGTCCATCCCTCTCCGATCTTCAGCCGGCATTCTTGCGGAAAGTCTCGCCAACCCCTTTCTTGCCATCGGCGCTCTGTCCCTTCAGGGCTGTAGGTCTTCGAGCCTTGGAGGAATGGGCTCCGTAATATCTTTTGCTTGCGCCTGCTGGATCAAGCCGACGGCAGTATTTCCGGGACTTCTTATGGCAGGATCTTTTTTATGGCCTCGCCGAAAAAATTGGAGAACGGTGCTTTCGTTTTGCGGAACGGTTTTGGTTTGCTCCTTCATATCCCTATTGGTCTTTGGCCTCAACAACTCCTTTGGCTCGGGTTATTTGCTCCCCTCTGCACTTCAATATAATTTTTCTTCGTCTGTCTTTGGCCTCCGCCCAATGATTGCCTATTTGGATGTCTTTTTCACAGGGGTCTCCTTCTTTGAGTTTTTATTCCCATGGCTAATTTTCTGCCTCCTCCTACTCCACGAACGTTTTTTACCACCCCATCACATACTTCCCATGTCTTGGCTGGCTGGGGCTTTCTTGAATCTTGGAATCAGACCAGCCGGCGCCCAAACCGCCTACTGGCTTTACGTTTTGCCACCCATGCTTTGGCTTGGGTGGCTTGGCTGGAAAAGCTTTTCGTCAGATTTTTCCCTTACGAAGCGATACATTGTGTCGGGGTTAATAATCGTACCTTTGGCTTACGGATGGATGGTGAACTTGGTAGGACCCCCGCTTGGACTACACCCCGGAGGCCGCGGCGGAATACGGCAGATTCAAACTCAAGTTGCAGATCTCCAGCCTGCCCTGGAAGCCCTCCGGAGCCATCCCAGATACCGAGAAACCAAAAGCCGCCTTTTACTTTGGGGCATGCCGTGGCAGGTATTTCATCTCGGCCGTTGCATCCCTGCGACTTCCCTGCTCACTTCTGAATCTTGGGCCTATGGCATTGGTCTAGAAAAGCAGAAGCAGTGGGTCGCGTCGGGATTGACCAATGCCGACTTCGTCTGGCTGGATAACGGCCCCGGCGCTATTGATATTAAAACCCTTTTGTCAGGTAAGTTCGCGCCTTTCTATCAAGCCCGGGGCCGTACTCTTTATGCCCGCATCAACTGATCTAGGTGTATGACGCCATGGCGGGAACAGATTCACACCTATGACCATTCATCACCTGCCCTACAAGATTGACCCAAAAGCCAACCGGCACCATTTCTTCGAAGAGAACTGGAAACAATGCGCTGCCAATCTACTCCTCACCAAGGGGTGCAATCAGGGCAAACTTTTGGACTGGGGTTGTGGCCGTGGTGAGGCTTTATCAATTTTTTCCAAGATGGGATTCGAATGTCGTGGCGCTGACATGGATCCAGCCTGCATTGACCTCTCTAAAAAATTTGGTTGTCCTGTCGATCAAATCCACAGCGAGAATCCGCGGAGTCTCTATCCAGCAAACCATTTCGACGTGGTAGTATGTTTGCACGTTTTAGAGCACGTAGACTCTCCAAAAGCCGTTCTCTCCGGCCTTCAGCATGTTTCAAGAAAGTTTGTGTTGGTCGGCGTTCCAAATGCACGAAATTTTCAAGAGCCCCTTTCTCGAGGAGTTAGTCTATCCAAGGTAAACGAGGGCCACCTTCAGATTTGGGATCATGCCCATCTGTTAAATCTTGCTGAGAGGCATTGCGGTCTACGCCTCATTGCCTGGGGTTTTGACGCTACCATCCTACCCTTTTTCGCCCGGCTAGCCAACATTCCTCCTATCGCCCCTTCCATCATCTGGCTTGAAACCGGAATCTTTCGCCAACTGTTCCCTTTTCATGGAATCACTTGCTTGGGCTTGTTCGAAAAACGCGATATCCATCCCCCTGAGTAACTAGCTCAGCTCCCACTGTTTTCTTAAGTCCCGAGATGTCTTCCACGGGTCTTTCATGCCCCTTAATTTTTTTTCTGACACTTTCCCACCAAGAAGTCTTTGAGGGTGGGAGGGTTTCAACAATCCATCGGCTTGTTTTCAGGGCTCGCACCCGCTCCTCATCCGAAAGATAGGGACCCCAAATCCAGGCTCGCCTACCGCTCAAATAGCTAAACCCTGGAAGTTGTGGATATTCCCGCGTGTACACGCTGTGATTCGCTTTGATAATGACAAGATCCCCGGCGGGAATATTTTCCCGCATCCACAATGTTGTTTCCCGCAACGTTTTGTCAGGCCTCATAAGATAAGCAGCCATGACGAGACACCCTCCAACGACGCCAGCAACTAATCCCTCGCTCCAGCCCCAGCCTCCCCATTTGGGATAGCACAGGAAAGATGTGCATTTGCCGAATGCCGCACACAAAGGCACGAGAAAAGGCAGGCAGTAGTACGCATGCCCCATGCAGGTTTTTGGCCCCCAAAGGAGAACAAAAAAGATCAATCCCACGATCCCCAGCACTAGCACGGAATATTGTCTTAAATCTTTCAACGCCGTTTTCGCCCTCAATAGAATCACGAACCAAACGACTGGTGTTCCTGCAAACAGCAAAAGATAAAAACCAAGTCGCACCCAGTACACCGGCCGAAACCTGTCTTGCCACTGCCCAAGAAATCCGCGCAAATTAGCCGACGAGGACCAGTCGGAAAAATAGGCTGCGTTCACCGACTCGGTTGTTCGGCTCCAAGCCCAAAGGCAGATCAAGGTCAGAAAAGCTCCGCAGATCACCCGCAAACCCAGAACCCCTTTCCAGCCCGATCGAACCCAAAGAACCCCCGCAATAATAAGATAAAGATGAGAAACCGCCGGGAGTTTGATCAAACACCCAACAACCCCAAGAATGACGATGCCCCACCACAAAAAGAGACTCGGCCGGTCTAGGTAGCTTTGACATGCCCACACTAAAAGAACGGTTAAGAGCATAACTAACATTTCAGGCATGATGGCCTGACCAAAAGCAATCGATAGCGGGCTAAAGACAAAAAGCAGGTTTGCCCAAAACGATTCCTGGTGGGTTAACCACCGTCTCCAGAGCTGCTGAATGCCGAAAAAGGAGGCGACCCAAAGCAGAATCGATACTCCTCGTGCCGCTACATTGAGGGAAATTCCCATAACCGCGCCCCCATAAACGATTAGGTTGTAAAGTGGCAACTCCATCGCCAAGCGCGCCCCTGTATCTCCCCGCCAACTTGCCACGGCGTCCCAAGATGGGTGCCCTTGGGTGATCCAGCTTTGGATCGCATCTGCCGTCTGCGTCTGCCGAATCCAAGAGTTATCCTCTACAGGGGGTTCGCCAATCAGTATAAGCCGAAGTGCAATTCCTAGCCCCAACCAGAGCCACGCCTGCCTGTTCATGTCTCGACACTTCACCAGCCGCTTCTCATTATAGCAACAGCGTTCTGATGAAAATTCTCTGTTTTACTCCACTACCGTATGGGGATGGATCGAGTTGGTGGGGCAGGGATCTCGGTCTTACCGTTCGGGCCTTCCGCCAGCTTGGCCACGATGCTCAGCTCGTTTGTTACCCCACTACTCATTCGAAAGATCCCTTGGATCGCCCGGTTCAACTGATCACCCAGTCCCAATCAACATCCAGAGACTGGTGGATCCAAGAAAGTCCCGACCTCATTCTTCTCGGTTTATGGAGTCAGTCCAAGTACAAGCCGATCCGCACTGCCGCCCTGTCTTCGAACGCTCTTGTCATCGAACGATGTGACGGCGACGGCTTTCGCCTGCCCTCCTGCGGCCATCGGCAGTTCTGGAAAAACACAATCTCGGCTCAGATAGATGCACGCCCCCACTGCCCCATTGCTCTCGCCGCCATTCTTGGTGGGGGTAAAGCCGGCCTCTTCGAAATCTTTGCCCCGTATTTTGAGTCCCGATTGGCTGCCACTCTGGCTATGGTTCCACTGTTTCTTTCAGAAACCCCCCTTTCCACCCGATCCCTTCAATCGCTAGCCACAAGAATCAAATCGAACCCCAGCCGATTTCAGCACGTGCCACACCCGATCGATGAAAATGTCTTCTCGTACGCTGGGGAACTCAAGAAAAACACGGTGATTGCTGTCGGTAGGTGGAGCTCTTGGCAAAAAGATTGGCCTCTAACACGGAGAGCCCTCGAAAGCTTTCTGAATCGAAATCCTAATTACGAGGCCGTTGTTTTCGGCAGTGGCTTGTCTGTGGGCCGAATTGGTGAAAGGCTTTTTTCGCGCGGGGTTTGCCCGCAGGAGGAGATATCCAAGAGACTCAGAGAGGCCAAGATCCTATTTTTCGCATCTCGCTACGAGGGGAGTATGCTCGCAGGTGGCGAGGCTCTATTATCTGGTTGCACCGTTATCGGGCCTAAAACGACGCCTTGCTCATCTTACTTTGCCTCATTTTTCGGCGGCCCAACTCTACCCGAAAGAGCTGCGTCAGCACTCGCATACGCATTAGAGGCTGAAGCCCAGGCGTGGAGTCAGTGCAGGCGAGATCCTCACAAGATCTCCGAAGATGCCCGCCATCAAATGGGCTCTCTTGTCATTGCGCAAAAGATTTTGACCCTCAGCTCGGAGATCAATCCCTCCGGCCCTAGGAAATCGTGAAAATCGGAATCTTTACATTTCACCACGTGGATAATTTTGGGGCTCTACTTCAGTGCCTTTCCCTTGCTCAGGCTCTTCAAGAAATGGGCCACGATGTTCAAGTTATCAACCACCAATCCCCAACTGCAGGAATGCTAGCGGGCTTGCGCCACGACCTAGGTAGCTGGCCCCATCTCTTTAATCGACTCCGAGGCCTCATCCACGGAAATAAACTCCACGCCTCTCTCGACCACTTTCGTCACCACTCACTTCGCCTAACTCCACTTTGCGAAACAGAGTCTCAGTTGGCCCAACTAGCCAACTCCTTTGATGCTCTGGTCGTCGGCAGCGATCAGGTGTGGCACTTTTCCAGAGAACCAAAGTACTTTTTCCATTGGCACCCACCTTTTACAAACCGCAGGATCGCCTATGCCGCCTGCTGTGGATCCGACATCCAGCCCGATACGGACAAAGCTTTCCTCTCCGCGCACCTGAAGAAGTTTAATTTTATTTCTGTGAGGAACGACTTTTCTGCGAAGATGATTCAACAGATTTCCGGAACTCTTCCCGAGGTTGTTTGCGACCCCGTTCTGCTGGTGGACCCGAGCTCTTGGGTCACCCCCCCTCCTTTTCGCGCCGGTTCATACCTTTTGAACTACCGTGTTGGATCCCCTATTCGAGGCGGGGAACAGACACTGATGAAGCATTTTCAAAAAGAACAAGGTGGCCTTCCTTGGGTTTGGATCAATGCCCAATCCCGAAGAATTCCGTCCCCACCTCCTGCTGAACACAAGATCTGGCACGCTTCCCCACAGGAATGGTTGGGGTGGATTCAAAACTGCAGTTTGTTACTCACCGACTCATTTCACGCCATTCTCTACGCCTTAAAATTCAAAAAACCATTTTTGGGCTACTTCACCGAACCCTTTCGAAGCGCCCGCTTGATGGATCTGTCAAAACGGTACGGCCTCAAAGCTCATATTGTGGGCTCTGTTGCTGAGGCCCTACATGCTTCGGATTTGCAGCCCACAGAGTTTTCAGATCAATTGATTCATTCCCATGTGGCTCAATCACGGCTTTTTCTGCATAGCGCCACCTCTTTTCCTCTAAAGTAAATCTATGCCCGGACTTCGCCATCAACGATTCACCTTGGCCCTGTTTTCCGCTTACGGCTCGATGCTATGCGTCATCGCTTACAGCTTCCTTCTTGTCCCTCTCTCCCTTGCTCACCTCCCTCTTGGGATCTTAGGGCTCTGGTTTCTCGCCCTCCAAGCCTCCCGCTATATGGAGCTGATCGATTTGGGAATCAGTGGTGCTTCTCTGCGATTGATGGCCCAGAGCCACGGCACTCCAGCCGATTATCGGAGAATGGCGACATGCTCCTTTGGTTTTCAATTGGCCCAGGGCTCCTTGATCGCAGGAGTAGGTTTTTTTGGTTCAAACCTTCTGGCTCAACTCCTTGTCACCGATCCTTCTCTCCGCCCCAACCTTTCAAAATTCATTTTTTGGATCTTTGTGCTTAACGGGGCTCGCTTTTCTCTGCGTATCTTTCCGAACCTGCTTCGCCTGAATCAGTCTCAACATCTCCTCAATCTACTCTCTACTTTAGGGGTCGGCTTCAATCTTGGATTGCTTGCTTTTGGTTTTTTCCAAGGGTGGGGAATTCATGCTTTCCTCGCGGGATTCGTTGCAGAGTGGGTAGCTCAATCGATCGGCCCGATTCTCATTGTATTGTTTCACAGGAACCTGACCCATCGCCTGCAGTTTTCTCCTCCCACTTGGACACAGTGGCGCTCTCTCACAGGATTGGGCTTCTCTATTTTCCAGATCAACTCGTTCCGCTTTATTTTAGAAAGTGCTCCTTTAGTTCTGGCAGGTCGCTTCTTTGGCCCCGATGCGTCCGCAATCTGGTCGATTGCCACACGTGCAGGCACCTGTATTCGGGATCTTCTGGGCCAGATTCATATTTCTGCCGCTCCCGCATTTTACGATCTCATGGCCAAGGGGGAACGAGCGAAGCTTAGCACTGCGTTTACGCGCCTGAGTACTATCTCCCTATCGCTGGGCCTGCTCCTCTTTATTGCTTACGGCCTCTGGAACGAATCTTTTGTTCAGCTCTGGACTCATGCGAAGTGCCAACTGCCTCCCAACCTTTCTTTCTTGTTGGGCATCATCCTTTGGATCCAGATTTGGAACGCATGGTCGGTCGAGGCCTCCCTTTCATTAATTAAAACCAAAGTTCTTTCGACTGCTTTCCTTTGGGAATTCTTATTCTTTGTCGTTGCGGTTCTTGCTTTTCGCCCTCTTGGACTAACGGGAATCGCCTGCGCCTCCCTTCTTGCCTCTTTTCTTGGCTCCTTTCCCAGAGGATTACACTTATTTCGGGAGCTTTGGAGCTCGGCCTACTTGGGGCGCCCACTCCTCCCCTTTATTGGCTTCGGACTCATTGCGCTTATCTTGGTGGCCGCATCAGGCAACGCAGCTCTCCACTTCCTAAATCTGGATATCCGCGGATTCGTGATCGGAGTCTTTATCACGGGAGCGGTTTTACTTCCGATTTGGGTGATTTGGTTAAAGCCCTCTTGGCTGAAGGAGATTACTTCGGGTCGGTTCCGCTTTCCGATCTCCTCCTAAGAATCTCTCGATAGAAATCGGCCGTTTCCCCTGCTACCACCTCAGGTGCGTAACTTTTGACCCGATTCAGGCTCTTTTTACTGATTCGCCGTCTCAGTTCAGGGTCTGAAATCACGCTCCTCAAGGAATCCACCGCTTCCTTGAAGTTGTCTGTAGAAAACATGACCCCGCATCCTTGCCCCAAGAGGGGAATGTTTGCCTCGATCCGCGAGCCAACCACACAAAGCCGCTTCGCCATCGCCTCGCAAACAGCAATCCCCATGCTCTCCCATGTAGATGGAGCAAATAAAATATCTGCTTGGGCTAGCTCCGCGGCCACATCGGCCACATTAAATCGAAGGTCGATCTTTCGTGACGCTGGCAGGCGATCGGCCATCGCAACTATTTCATTGAAATATGGATGTTTTGGGTTTCCCATGCAGAGCATTCGCGCTTTGAAAGAGAGCCCCTCTTTCCACAACGCATCCACTGCACGAATGAACCAGTCAGGTCTTTTAACATGAGTTAAATTGCCGACAAAAAGCACCGTTGGCACATCCCCCTTTTTCACTCCTGATTCCAGATAAAATTCACTCCGGACTGCGTTGGGAATGAAGCGAGCCCGCAATGTTACCCCCAATACAACGCGCAATGCATATGGGGAAATTGCAACCACCCCATCTGTTCTCTTGATTGCAAGCCGCTCCAACAAGGCCGCAACCCAATAGTGCCATAAAGTTCGGTTCCCTTTCATTTTAACAACTTCCCCCATCAGACCGTGAAGAGTAATCACGCTGGGGATCCCGGAAAAAACAGCCGTCCATGCGCTCTCCCGCTCCGAACCTTGGGCGTGAACAAGATCGAACGAGTGAGATCTAACATAACTTCTCAAGCTAAAGAACCTTCCCAGAAAACCACCCCCTGATAGGGCTCCGAAGGCCCTCCGATAGGGAATCGAATGATAGCGAACCGCACCTTTTGCAGCACGAATACTTCTGGGCGGCCGAAGCGATCCAAACAGAACGTCCACCTCGATTCCATCCAGACCTTCAAATCCCTGAAGAAGAGCTTCAATCGCAGGATGCACATTAGGGGAGAGCTTCGTATCGCTTTTCATGCTTGAGCCTCGGACGTCGTTCGCATCCACAACCAGCATGGCGACCTTCAAAGGATTTTTTGAATTCCTCATTATTTCTCCTCTTTTACGTAAAGAAACTCCTCCGCCCAATCGCTGATGTGTGCCAATTGATACCCATGCTTCAAAAGCATTTGATGCGATCGAATGGTAGCTGTGAGTCCAATTTCCTCAAAACGGTGATGAAATTCCACTGCGATCTGGGAAACTTGAATTCCTTTCAAGCACACGTCCTCGAGTATGGGATACTCTGATCCCTCCACGTCGATTTTTAATATATCCAGTCGGCTGTGTCCAAGCTCCTCAACAAGGGAGGAAATCTTTTTGCAAGAAGCCCTCAAAAAGCAGGCACCTTTTTTTCGACCCCCTTTCCCTATCCGCTCATACAGATCAAGCTGGCCATCATGGGCCGCCACAGCCAAGCAGTGATAATGAAAACCTGCAGGGAGATGGCTTTTAGCGATAAAGCTTCGACTTTCTATGGTGGGGTCGAATCCGTGAACCCTTGCGCCATGTTGTTGGATCATCCCCAGGTCAAAGGAAAGGTTTTCGGACAAACCAAGAGAGTATACTAGCGGCTCTGTCCCCAATCCCGCAGGAGAAATCACCCACGCTTGATCCCCTGGGTTGGGAGACGCCAACGGCACGCAAGCGGTAGGGCGAATTCCCATCGTTGCCAACCAGATCTTTTTTAGGGCTTGATGAATCAGGCTTTGCAAAGAAGTCTGGCCATTCCACGAAGGGCTGTTGTGGATTGCAGTCATCAATGTAGATATTACTTTAACGTCTATGAGCAGTCTCGCCAATCTTACGCCCCAGAAAGTTGTCGCCGGGCTAGTTTTTTTGGCTGGCGTACTTGCTGCTCCTGTCCTAACGAATCAGTTCCTGGCGGGCGATTATTTGCCGGTGATTGCAGTGGTTTCCACAATCGGGGCAATTTTCTATTTAACCTACCTGGGCAAACAGTGCTGGGTCCTGATGCCCGCTTTTTTAGGGCTAAACGGTCGACTGAACTTTCTGCCTGCAAACTTGAGCATGATTGAAACGGCGATTCTCATCTGCCTTTTGTTTTTACTCTACCAAACGGTATTCGAAAAAAATCTGTCCATCAACTTTGGTCCTGCCTGGATATGGGTTCCGGCTGCGCTGTTCTTATCGATTATCGCTTATCACTGGGTTCGCAGCGGCGATATCGGCATTCGTCTTTTCGGCGGGGAAAACTATGGGGGCCGAAAAAACTGGAGCATTTTTATAGGGTTTTTAGCAATGCCGATTCTCTATTCGATGGTCAAACCTAGCGACCCTTTGCTGCGAAAGGTTCCCTTTCTGTACTTCATTATGGTGGCAGCCGATTTTTTGCCCTTTTTAATATCCACGGTCGCCCCCTCCGTTGCCCCCTATATCTACCGCTTTTATAGCTCTGTCAATCTGGACGCATTTCAAAATACCCTGTCCGGATCTTTTGGTGGCGTTGATCTTGTCCGAGTCGGGAATATCGGGTTTTTTGGTGCGGCAGCTCAAATTACCATGCTTTCCTACTTCCCAGCACGCCTGTGGCTTAGGCCAAAGAACTGGTGGTGCTTTCCCGCTTCCCTATTTTGTCTTTTGGCAACAATTTTTAGCGGCTTTCGCAGCTACCTTTTTCGCTACCTGGTGATCTGGTTGGTTGCCGGATTCTGTACATCCCGCTGGTTGGTTGTAGTTTTTGTGCCCATCGCTGCAGCTACTCTCTTTATCCTCGTCGAAGCTCAAGGCACCTATATTCATTTGCCACTAGCCATGCAAAGGACATTGAGCCCACTCCCTGGCAAATGGGATGCGATTGCGCTAGATTCCGCCACTGGATCCTCTAATTGGCGGGAAACAATGAAAAGGGTTTACTGGAGCGAGTATGCGGATAAGGCTGGCTGGTTCGGTGTTGGCATGACGTTTGAAAAAAATATAGCCATCGAGAGTATGGATGATTTTTATCGAAGACGGCAGCGCATGGCATTTGAAAACGAACTGGCTGATGCGAGAGGTTTTATCGAGCGTCGGCAACCACACGAGGGCCTCTTAGACGTTCATTATCCGACTGGCTGGGTGGGAACAGGCTTACTGATTTTCTTTTTTGCCACAACCTCCTTTTATGTCTCGAAAAGCGTTTACAATACTCGTGGTTCGGAAATGACCCCAGAGGGAATTTGGGCCTGTGCACTCACACTCATTGAAACCCTTTCTTACTTTACGGTTTATGGCGATCTTTCGACTACTTTGCCTCGCCTTTTTATCCTGATTCCTTTGGCCGTACGCTCTTTTGAGGTAAAGAACCCGCAGGGGATTCCCCCTCAGGCCCCATCTCCACTGCCGACGGGCATCGCTCGATCTTGAAATGCCTCGTGAAGGCGACCTAACTTCTCCTGATACTTTTGCAGCGTAAAATTATTCCTTATCCTCTCTTTCGCTTCCTGCCCTTTTTGAATTCTAAGATTTCTGTTTTGGCATAGAGGCAGAAGCCTTCGGTCAAGCTCCTCATGGGCAAAGGTGCTCAGCACAACTCCGCCCTCATCCTTTAACACAGCTTCCCTCGCGCCAGTGTCATTACTCACAATGGCAGGGATTCCCGCGCTCATCGCTTCGAGCACTGATACAGGGAAGCCCTCCTCATAACTCGGAAGCAGATAAAGATCCCATTGACGAATCAACTCCTTCAAGGCCTCACCTTTTTTTACCCCGTGTAATGTGTAGGGCCGCCGAAAACGATGGAGAATGTCTATGCTTTCAGGATCTTGAATTGGGCCTACGAAATGAAACTCTATTGCAATTCCTCGCTGATCCGCCCACTCCGAGACTCTTCTAACCCGATCCAACCCCTTGCGAAAGCCGATCACCCCAAGCCAGCCCACCCGCAAATTCCTCCCTTCTGCCGGCTCGTGATTCGCAGGAGAAAAGCGATGCGGATCCACCCCATAGTGAACCGTATGAAGAGTTTCCGCTGCAAAACCCCGCTTTAAGTATGATTCTCGAATCATTTCGCTTCCGCAAATTGTGGCTTCGGCAAGGTGCGCCTTCTCCATCTCGTCTGCGATTCCGTTAGGAAGGTTTTCTAGGGAAGAGTATCCGGCTTCTTGCCGTGCCTTTTGCGGAAAGCGAAAGAAGTCCTCCGGAAACATGGACCCTCTCTCGACCAATCGAACTACATGGCGCCCCAGTAATTTTGGGAACAGAAAACGGTAGGCTGTGCCATTGACTAAGACCGCGGGGGCCAACTTTTTCTGCTCCGCCACCCAATTCCCGATCCGCTTAGGTTCATCCATTCTTAGCCCCGCCGGGAGTCGCATCCGATCTACTCCATAATTCCAAAGAGAGGCCCCAGGTTTTGTGCGGATCTTTTCGGCTGGAATTCCCAATCTTAGATAGCGGTATTTTGGGAATCCTCCGTACACCGTTCCGAGGTATCCAAGCCTCGACAGCGCTCCGCTCACCAATCCCAAAAACCAATCTCGCTCCCAAACCATGTCCACCTTCCAGTTCTGCTTGGGTTTCATTGATCTTATCCAACTATGTCACGATTTCGCTATGCGGATCAAATCTTCAACCAAGGTCAGGTTTGTCCCAAGTTTGTATTGGGAGACGTACCGTTGGCGATTCTGCAGGCCAATGATTGGCCAGCGTTGCCTTTCCTTCGCTGCTTTAAGTATAGCTTCGCTAACACTCTCCTTTTGCCCCGGATGATAAATAAAGTTTTCTCCTGGGCCGATAACCTCTCGGTTTGCTTTCCAATCCGATGCGACGATGGGCAAGCCCCACATCATCGCCTCCGCTAAAACCAAGCCGAAGGATTCATAGGGTGCAACCGATGGAAAAACAAAAAGTTCTGCCGCAGAGTAAAATGCCCCCAACTCTTCAGGGGCGCGAGACCCTACAATATTGACCCTCTCCGATACCCCATATTGTTTGGCCAAATCCCGAAACTTATGAAGGCTCCAAGGGGGAAGAGGGTCCCCAACAAGGGTGAGGGAAAACTCTTGTGGAACAGTGGCCATCGCTTGGATTAGTCTGGGGATTCCCTTCTCATCCCCAAGGTGCCCCACATAAAGCATGCCGTTTCGATTCTTCGAAAGCGTCAATGGAGTTGTCTGATCAGGAATTTGGTGCGGCCGAACTCGAATGTCGGAAATCCCACAAACCTCGGGATCAGCACGGTTTGCCTCCGCCATAATAAAAGCCACATCCGCTTGGCCCAAAAGCCGTGACACCCTTTTGGACAACCAAGTGGGTTTGTTTTTAATTCTTTCGGCCAGTCCTGCCGCATGGAACTGGATCGCCAAGCAACGGCAGGCGGCTCTTGCCCAAGGAACCAAAAAAAGATCTCGAATTAGGGGTATTGTCTGTGGGCCTCCTACGGGAAATAGCAAAACATCCAGCCCCCCCTGCTTTTTAAGCTGGCCCAAACGACTTCTTACTTTCAGCAACTGCCATGCCTTGTGCCAACTCGCTCGTCGCACCTGACCTGTTGTTGGAGTAAATTGGAAAGGGCAAAAAACCGAATCGATATCCGCCCGAGCCTGTAAATCTTTCCACAACGCAGCAATCGCAAGGTTTTGGCCTCCCAAAGGAGGCGGAAGCTGACCGGCTATACCGATGCGGGGCCTAGAACCATGCATAGATCTCATCTATCCTCGCATCAAAAGGAGTTTCTGCCCATCTTAAGCTTATGCGCCGCCTTTTACTAACAGGAGCCTCCGGATTTATCGGCACCAATCTTTTAGAGAACTGGAAGGGGCGGTATGAGGCCATACTGAATCTTGATTCCCGACCCCCTTTGGACGCCACTCACCAATCCTTTTGGCATAAAGCCGACCTGCTGACTCCAGATGAATGGACCCGACAGATAGCGGATTTCCAACCCACCGAAGTAATTCATCTGGCCGCCCGGACGGATATGGATGAAAAAACAACTCCCCAGACTGGCTATCGGGTGAATATCGAGGGAACCCGCAACCTTCTTAAAGCCCTTTCGAAGCTACCATCGATGCAACGCTTCGTCCTAATCAGCAGCCAATTTGTCTGTGGTCCCACTTATATTCCAAAAAACGACACAGACTATTCGCCTGTGACTGTCTATGGCCAAAGCAAGGTTGAGGCCGAAATGGTTCTCCGCGCTTCCCGCATCTCTTTCCCATGGGTCATTGCCCGGCCCACAAACGTATGGGGCCCTTGGCATCCTCGGTATCCACAGGAGTTTTGGAAAGTTCTGCAAAAAGGCTGGTATGTTCACCCCTCCGGTTCCCCCGTCCGTCGCGCGTACGCTTTTGTGGATACTGTTTTACATCAACTGCAACAGACTCTCGTGTTGCCCGAAGAAAAAGTCGCGGGACAGACTTTTTACCTGAGTGACCCTGTCGATGATATCGCGCACTGGGTCGATGCATTTTCCTGTGCTTTTAGTGGCCGTCCCGCAAGAAGAATTTCACGACAACTTCTTTTTGCTCTTGGGATGGCAGGCGATGCTATCGAAGGTCTCACACGTCGCCCCTTCTATATCAACAGCTCAAGAGCCCGAAGCATGACGACCGATTACATTGTTCCTTTGGATAAAAGCTTAGCCCTTCTAGGGCCCGGGCCCATGTCTTTGGAAGATGGAGTCAAAAAAACCGTAGCTTGGTTGCGTGAAAATTGCCCAGAATTCTTTTCTCGTACGAAATAACATTCGATACTTGCACAAAGTTACTTCTGCCAGAGTCGCCCAGGCCACGTAGGCCGAACTTGCTTCCCCTGAAGCGGCGTCCTTTTCTTGCCTCCCTGTAAATAGAGGGCCGTTTCGATATCCCGAGCGCAATGACATCCATTGGCAAGCCGTCTGATTCGATGCAGCCCCACCCAAAGCCAGCTAAGGCAGTTCCTGAATGAGCCCGCGCTCCGATTGAGCCTTTTTCTTTCCTCTGCAGCAGTCGACGTCAAACCAAGGTTACCCTCGCCATCTGTGAAGGTGCTGCAAAAGAAATCAAGACTTTGGATCGTTTTACGCTTCTTCAATAGCCGAACGAACCACTCCGCATCCGCTGCCGCACGGTAGCTGGTGTCGAAGAAAAAGCCCTCCTCGATCAATCGTCTTTGAAAGAAAGTGGCAGCTGTAAACGCGGGGAGATGACAGGTCCAAACATGGTTCAAAAAGGGGTTCAAAACTTTCCTTTGGCAAAGGGCCTGCCCTTTTGGATCGACCACAATCACATCTCCGACCCAAAGATCTGCAGAAGTCTCGCTCCCAACAATCTTCCAGACTTTTTCGAGAGTCCCTGGCAAATACTGCTCATCGCAATTTAAATAAGCGCAAATCTTGCCTGCCCCATGCTTCAGTCCTTTGTTCACCGCGTCGTACATGCCTGAATCTTTTTCCGAGATCATGAGACGCCGGTACCCGGGTCGTTCGGGCCACCTTGTCTCCATCCGTTTTGCAAACTCAGAAAAGCCTGCCGTTCCCCCATCCTGAATAATATGCTCACACGTAATTCCGGCCTGGTCGGCAACAGATGCGATACAACAAGCCAGATAGTCGAGCTGATTAAAACTGGGGGTGACAATGGTGAAATCCATGCGCCGACCCTTACCTTATCACATGCCCTCGAAAGGCGAGCCTTTCCTCGGCTTCTTTCTGGTGTTCTTTTTTTCACAACTGAGTGCAATATGCTTTTACGCTTTGATATACAGGCTGTTTCATCTTTTTGGTGCTGTCTTTCTTGCGGTCCCGGCTCCAGCGAAACGTGAATATATACATCAACATATTTCTGTTTTTGTTGGGATTTGGATCTTTGCCAGAACTCTTATTCAAGAAGGGATTATTCAAAGCCCAAAAGCGGGTTCTTTTATCACCACTGTGCTGAGCATCATCGGGGCAGGATTGATGATCTTTTTCCTTTTTTCATTTTTTTTCTGATAGCTGGTTAGAATCTTTCACTCCCATCGGCTTCAGGAAAAGGCGCGTGCTTGTGAATCCATCAATAAGGGACTAGCTTAATTCCTTTAAGTCATTTCATTATGTCGATTTTACAAAATTTATTTAGACTCAATCTTCCCATCGTTCTTTTCCTTATTGACTGGTTTTTATGCTTTCAGCTCGGTCGCTCCGGACACGATCTTTCGATCGCCCCCTTTTTTTCCTTGGGTTCTTTTTTTATCCTATCCCTCTTTTGCGGTCCTTGGGTCGTACTGCTTTCGATTCCTCCCTTTGCTGCCTTAACCTATTGGTTAATAACTCCTCTCTCTCCTTTTTCTGCAATTCGGACGATCACTTTAATTGCGGGGGGATTGCTTGCAGCGTATGCGTCCTTTTTAAGAATTCGGGCCGAACAATTAGCAGCAAGTCGTGGGGACATTTTTTCGCTCCTGCCCATTCCTGTTGTAATATCTGACCCCACCAGCAAGATTATCGAAGCGAACGATGCCGCTGCTAGGCTTCTCAAATACTCAAGGAAGGAGCTTTTGGAGTTTTCTTGGTTCAATCTCCTTTTAGATTCCCCCAACAAAAGAGCTGATATTGAATCTTATATCAAAGTCGGTCAAAAGCCCCTGTCATCTGCACTTAAATTTGTTTTTATTGGGAAAGACGACGCCCAACACAATGTCTCACTTGTTGCTGAACGAATTGGATCTCGGATCAACCTTATTACTACCTTTCGAGAATATCGCCAAAACTAGAGCATTTTTGTTCGGCTTGCTCGCCACGCCTCAACTCGAGTTCCTATCAGTTTTTCAATTCCAATTGCGGCGAACAGCCATGCCAGCACCAAAAACAATGCCCCAACCCCTTTTTTACGGGTTTGCTTAAATCCTATCACCCCTTCTCTCTAACTATCCGAAATTCCCCCGTACCTGAGTAGCTTGCCTTTACCCAGTATCTTCACTTTCCTCCCTATTAATTAGCCTTAACATCTCCTTATGCGTTTCGCCCCTCTCCTACTTCTTCTCGTTTCCCCCTTCTTGCAAACGGGACACTCTGCCCCGCCCCTTGTCCTGCCACTCAATCCCTCTTATCAGGACCAATATGGTCTTTTTGGGGGACTCTCCTTCTCTTACGACGATGACCTGATGCTCGATTCGATGACCGCCTCCGCCAGCATGAACGTTCTCAAAAAGACGGAGGCCGCTATGGAAAATCTTCGCCGACTCACCGATCC
>Ga0247833_1004637_pt1 | contig 16801 bp, 11 predicted proteins | sample LaCruzMarch2015__7_FD_187117 | JGI IMG/M metagenome (GOLD analysis project Ga0247833, IMG submission 187117) | Freshwater microbial communities from meromictic Lake La Cruz, Castile-La Mancha, Spain - LaCruzMarch2015_8m | ecosystem: Environmental > Aquatic > Freshwater > Lake | place: Spain...
GCCGCTGCCTGAGCGGCCCCCACCAGTGAAAGCGTTGGTTGAGCATGAGGCTGCTTTTATGCCTCATACCCCAAGCGGGTACAACTGGATTTTTGACCCAGTCCGAGGTTTTAAAACACTGCCTAGCTCGTTCAGCACGTTTGAAAGAAATCTTGACGGTATACCGTTTCATTCCTATCAACAGTATACCCAATGAACATCGCGACTCCTGCAGCCTCACTTTCAGATTCTGCCGCTGCGCAACTGCGGCAGGAAATCCTCAACGGGCTTGTGGAGCCTGGAAACCTGCTGGCGGAATCTGCGGTCGCACAGCGGTTGGGTATCAGCCGCGTGCCAGTGCGGGAGGCGCTGTTTGCGCTGGAACGGGAAGGGTTGGTTGAGTTCAGCGCCACGGGGCGGGCGTTTGTGCGCGAGCTGACGCCGCAGGATTTTGAAGAGTTATACACGCTGCGGCTGACCCTGGAGCCGCTCGCGGCACGTCTGGCGGCACCGATGCTCAGGACGGAGGCGGGATTGCTGGAAAGGAACATCGCGGTCACCCGACGTACGAAGTCGGTGCAGGATGTGACGCGGCTAGACCTGGAGTTTCATGAGATCATTATAAAGTCCTCGGGCAATGCGCGCCTGCTGAAGCTGTGGCGGTCGTTGCGCGGCGAGTTGGAGCTTTGGCTCGGGCGGTTGCACCTCCGGCATCAGGGGCAGAGGCTCGACACCCGCGCTGAGACGGTCGGGGCGCACACGAAAATCGTGGAGTGTTTTAAGACCCAATCACCCGCCGAATGCGAGCGCCTCATACGTCGGCATATCCTCGGGTGGCGTGAGTGGCTGCCAACGACGGAGGTGGAGGCATTAAAATGAATACTTCATTCAGCGCACTCATCTGCGTCGCGTTAATGGCCGAGCCAGCCTATGCCGATCAAAAGCAGATCTTTGAGAAAACCATTCAGCCTGTGCTGAAACAGTATTGCTTGGACTGTCACTCGACGAAGAAGCAGAAGGGCGATCTCGATTTGGAGCGCTTCACGTCACTCGATCTGGTGAAGCGTGATCCCGTCGTGTGGGAGCATTCGCTGGATCAGATCCGCGACAAAGAGATGCCGCCGAAGGGCAAACCCAAGCCGTCACCTGAGCAGACAAAGCTTCTCACGGACTGGATGCAGGGCACGCTGGATGCCATCGCGCTCGCCAGCGCGGGCGATCCGGGGCCGGTGGTGCTGCGGCGTCTGTCGAACATGGAATACACTTACACGATCCGTGATCTCACCGGCGTCTCGTCACTCGATCCGGCGAAGGAATTTCCGGTCGATGGCGCGGCTGGCGAGGGATTCACCAACGCGGGTGCGGCATTGGTGATGTCGCCTGCGTTGCTCACGAAGTATCTGGATGCCGCGAAGGATGTAGCGAGCCACGCTGTGCTCACGCCGACAGGTATTCGATTCTCCGCTGGCACGTCATCGCGTGACTGGACCGACGAGACGCTGGCGAAGATTCGCGAGTTCTACGCTGAGTTCAGTGACACGACCGAGCAATCCGTCGTGGTCGGCGGCGGCACTGGAAAAGTCAGTAACAAGGGAGGTCGGTTGCCGATCGACAAGTATCTGGCGGCCACCTTGCAAGAGCGTGCAGCCCTCACCGGTGGCTCGAGGAAGATCGCCGATGTTGCGCGCGAGCGTCGCCTGAGCGCAAAATATCTCGGGCTGCTGTGGGCCATGTTGCAGGACAACAAACCCTCACCGCTGCTCAATCCGCTGCGCGCGAAATGGCGCGAAGGCAGTCTGGCAGTGGCTGAAATCGAAGCATGGCAGCAGGCGCTGTGGCGTTTCACCAATGTGGGACATCTGGGTAAGGTCGGCGGCCCAAAGTCCTGGCTGGAACCGGTGACACCGCTCGCAGCGCAGCATGAGTTGCGAATGAAATTGCAGCCTCCATCGGACGGCGGCGATCTCACGCTGTATCTCACCACCAGCGATGCGGGGGATGGAAGCGATAACGATTTTGCCCTCTGGGAAAATGCACGACTCATCACGCCGGGACATGGCGAACTGCTCTTGCGCGATGTGCGCTCGGTCGTGCAACAGATGATGCGCCATCGCGATGCAGTGACAGAAAGCGCAGTGCGATGTCTCGCGGCGGCGAACGAGGCGGCGAGTGCGGATGGCCGTCCTGACCTCGCCGCGCTTGCGCAGAAGCACAACGTCGATGGCAAAGTGCTCGCCGGTTGGCTGAACCATCTCGGCATTGGCACCGCGGGCGAAGTGAAACTGGAGCCGCTGCTCGTGAAGAAGACGCAGAGCGTGGCAAACTACGATTTCATCAAAGGCTGGGCCGGAGACAACGCGTTGAGTGTGATGGCGAACTCATCTGACGCCACGGTGCGCATCCCCGGCGAGATGAAGCCGCACAGCATCGCCACGCATCCTTCGCCGAAACTCGCTTCGGTCATCGCATGGCGCAGTCCGGTCGGCGGCACCTTGCGTATCAGCGGTAGCGTGCAGGACGGAGACACGGCGTGCGGCAACGGCATCACCTATGCGCTGGAACTGCGGCGCGGCCAGACGCGGGAAGTGCTCGCCGCTGGTGAAAGCAAGGGCTCCGCAGTGATCCCGATGGGACCTTTTGAAAATGTGCGCGTGATGCCGGGCGATGTGATCGCGCTGGTGATCGATCCACGCGATAGCAATCACACCTGCGATCACACGCCGGTGAATCTGACCCTGAACGATGGCAAAACCGAGTGGGATCTCGCGAAGGATGTCTCGCCGGAAATCCTGGCCGGAAATCCGCACGCCGACCGTCATGGCAACAAGGCGGTGTGGCATTTCCTGAGTCAGCCAGCGGCGGGAACGGCATCGTCCGTCATCCCCAGTGATTCGCTGTTGTCGAAATGGCGGAAAGCGAAGGACGCCGACGAGCGGGCCCGGATCGCCGTTCAAGTGCAGCAGTTGCTCCAGCAGGATGCCGCAGCCGCGAAGGCGAGTCCGGCTGATCGCGACCTGCGCCTCCAGCTTCTCTCGTTCAACGGTCCGCTCCTCGCCGATGCGTGGCGCTCGGTGAAAGCGCAGGCCGGAGATGCCTCTGCGTCGCCTTACGGACTCGACCCCGCGATGTTCGGCAAGCATCCCAAAGGCGGCGAGGTCGCCGCAACGAGCCTCTGCGTGCAGGCACCGTCAGTCATTGAATTGCGACTCCCAGCATCGCTGCTCACTGGCGTTGAATTGGTCGCCACAGGCCGCCTGCATCCCGCCAGCGGCAGCGAAGCCAGCGTGCAAATGCAGGTGCTCACCACCAAGCCCGCCGCGTCATCCGGCCTGCGCGCCACGGTCGCCTCTGCAACCAAGGAAGGCGGCGCATGGAACTCCAGCAAGCCCCCGGTGATGTTCGACGCACCTGTCCTGGTGCAGGATGGCAGCGACGCGCGCCGCCGGTTCGAGAAGGCATTCGATGGCTTCCGCGCCGTCTTCCCTGCCGCGCTGTGCTACACGAAAATCGTGCCCGTGGACGAGGTGGTGACGCTGACGCTGTTCCATCGCGAAGACGAGCAACTCCGGCGGTTGATCCTCGACGATGCCCAAACGGCCGAACTCGATCGCCTGTGGGACGAACTGCATTTTGTCAGCCAGGACGCGCTCACACTCGTGGATGCCTTTGAGCAAATCTGGCAGTTCTCCACGCAAGACGGCCCGAACGCGCCCAATGGCGACAAACGACTGGAACCGCTGCGCGAGCCGATCATGCGCGGAGCCGAGGCCTTCAAGAAGCTGCAAGTCGAAGTCGAACCCCGACATGTGCAAGCCGCGCTAGACTTCGCCACGCAAGTTTGGCGTCGTCCGTTGAGCGATGCTGAGCGCGACGATCTGCGCGCGCTTTATCAAAAGCTGCGCAAGCAGGAACTGCCCCATGCCTTGGCCGTGCGCATGATGCTCGCGCGTGTGCTCATGGCGCCAGCATTTCTCTATCGCGGCGAAAAAGCCGCGCCGGGACCAAAGTCTACGCCAGTGAACGATTGGGAGATCGCCACACGCCTGAGTTACTTCCTCTGGTCCTCCGCGCCCGATGCCGAACTCACGCAACTCGCCACCACCGGCAAACTCCACGAGCCCGATGTGCTCGCCACGCAAGTGAAGCGCATGATGAAGGACGAGCGCATCCGCCGCCTTGCCACCGAGTTTGGCTGCCAATACCTGCACGTCCGCGAGGTCGCCACGCTTGATGAAAAGAGTGAACGCCACTTCCCAACATTCGTGAATGTGCGCGAGTCCATGCAGGAAGAAGTCACCCGCTTCTTCATCGACCTGTTTCAGAATGATCGTAGCGTGCTCTCGTTGCTCGATGCGGATCACACCTTTGTGAACAGCACGCTCGCGGAACATTATGGGTTGAGGAAAGCCGAATCCTCATCCGACTGGCAGCGCGTGAATAACCTCCACGCTCAAGGTCGTGGTGGCATCCTCGGCTTCGCTGCCACGCTCGCGAAGCAAGCCGGTGCCTCGCGCACCAGCGGCATCTTGCGCGGCGCGTGGCTCTGCGAAGTGGTGCTCGGCGAGAAGCTTCCCGTTCCACCCAAAGGCGTGCCCATTCTCCCCGAGCAACCTCCCGAAGGTCTCACCGAACGCCAACTCGTCGAGAAGCACAGCTCGGATGCGAACTGCGCTGCTTGCCACCGTCGCATTGATCCCTTCGGCTTTGCCCTTGAAGGCTTCGACGCCATCGGACGCGCTCGCAAAGCAGACACGAAAGTCATTTTGCCAGACGGCTCCCGTGTCGATGGTCTCGACGGCTTGCGCAGTTACCTGCTCGAGAACCGCAGCGACGACTTCCTCCATCAGTTCTGCCGCAAGTTGGTCGGCTACGCCCTCGGCCGCAGCGTGCAACTCTCGGATAAGCCGCTGATCGCTTCCATGCTCACCCAACTCAAATCCGGCGATCACAACGTCGGTTCCACCATCGAGTTGATCGTCCGCAGTCCGCAGTTCCGGGAAGTGCGCGGCAGGGACTACAAAGTTGACTAAGTTGACTAACTTCTGGATCGCGATACCTTTAGGCCGCTATGACGACGATCACCACTCACGAAGCAAAGACCCATCTGTCACGCTACCTTGCCGATGTTGAACTCGGCAAGGAGTTCATCATCGCCCGCGGTAAGACGGCCGTCGCGATGCTGGTGCCCATGAAGAAGCCCAAGCAGAAAGCCCGTCCGAAAGTGGGTGAGACCCTTGATCCGCCATGGGAGATTCCAGACTCCGCTTTCGCAGCGCTTACCGAAAAGGAACTGGAGGAGTGGGGCCTATGAGACTGCTTCTCGACACTTGCACCTTCCTGTGGCTGGCACTGCCACAAGGGAAACTCTCGCCAGAGGCCACGCGGCTGATCAATGATCCCAGTTCATCGCTGGTTATGAGTGATGTGAGTATTTGGGAGATCAGCATGAAGCACTCTGCTGGAAAGCTCAGCCTGCCCGGCATCCCCAGAGACTGGGTGCCTTCGCGAATGGCCTTCTTTGGTGTAGGCGAGTTGGCGCTGGATCGTTCGGCGATCTATCGCAGCGGCGAACTCCCGAGAATCCATCCCGACCCGTTTGATCGCCTGCTTGCGGCGCAAGCCATGGAATCCGGCATGACCATCCTATCTCCAGACACACCGCTCTCGTCGTTGGGAGCATCGCGCCTTTGGTAAACAACCCTTCAATCACCATGAACACCCATCGATTCAACCGTCGTGCCTTCCTTCGCGGGACAGGCGTCACCATGGCCCTGCCCTGGCTGGAGTCCTTCAATGTCTGGGGCGATGAGCCCAAGAAGAACAAGCCTGCCAGCGAGGCACCCGTGCGCTTGTGCGTGACCTTCTCCGGCAACGGCTTCCATTCGAAGGAATGGTGGGCCAAGGGCGAGGGCAAGGCGATGGAACTCGGCCGCGTGCTCGCGCCTTTGAACGAGTTTAAAGAGAAGCTGCTCTTCGTGCGCGGCTTGTATCATGAGGAGGCGCGCAAAGGCAACATCCACTCGTCGCAAACTGGAAACATGCTCTCCGGCGCGCCCATCGCGAGCGGTGGGGAGATTCGTTCGGGCACGAGCTTCGACCAATTGCTCGCTCAAACGTATGGGCGCAGCACGAAGGTGCCGAGCCTTGTGCTGGCCTGCGAGAAGTCGAACCCTTCGGTGCACAAGAACTACTCGATGCTCTACAGCTCGCACATCTCGTGGAGTTCACCGACGACACCCACGCCACTCGAGTTGTATCCCGCACTCGCATTTGATCGTCTCTTCAAAGACGAAGCTTCGCCAGCCGACAAGAGCGTGCTTGATGCCGTGCTCGCCGATGCGCAGGACTTGCGCCGCGACATCAGCGCCAGCGACCAACGGAAACTCGACGAGTATCTCGACAGCGTGCGTGACGTGGAGAAGCGCATCGAGAACGCCGGTAAACGCGGCGAACTGCAAGGCTGGCGACCCACGCTCGACAAGCCAAATATCAAACGCCCTGCCGACGGCATCCCGCAGGACATCGCGGAGCACATGAAGCTCATGTGCGACATCCTTGTGCTCGGCTTTCAGACCGACACCACCCGCATCACCACACTGAAGCTCAACAACGACCACAGCGCCCTGCGTTTCCCGAACTTGCCCAGCATCCAGCAGCCAGGCCACGGCATCGACTACATGATCCATCACCTCCTTAGCCACAGCGACGGCGAAGACTATCTCAAAGTAAACCAGCTTTTCATGGAGCAACTCGCCTACCTTGCCCGCAAGCTCGATAGCATCCGTGAAGGCGAACGCACGCTGCTGGACAACACCATGCTCATGCACTGCTCTAGCATGATGGCCGGGGCGAAGCACGACAACGATCAGCTTCCCATCATCGTCCTTGGTGGAGCAGGCGGACGACTCAAAGGCGGACGTGCGCTCGACTATAAAGACAAGCCAGACCGCCAACTCTGCCGCCTCTACATGTCGATGATGGACAAGATGGAAGTGCGCCCGAAGACCTTTGGCGATGCGAAACTCATGCTTGAGGAAGTGTGATCATGTCGACCGTCACGCGCGCCCTTATTCTTCTCGCTCTGGCGTGCCAAGCCGCTCCAGCCGCCGATGCTGCTTCATCGAAGAAGCCCAACGTTCTCTTTGTCGTCTTCGACGACTTGAACAACCGCCTTGGCTGTTACGGCGATCCGGTGGCGAAGTCGCCGAACCTTGATCGGCTGGCGGCTCGTGGCACGGTGTTCACGCGTAACTTCTGTCAGCAGCCGATTTGCGGTCCCTCGCGCGCTTCGTTTATGAGCGGGCGCAGGCCTGACTCGCTCGGCATTTGGAGTATGACGAAGTATCTCTACGATCTGCATCCCGATGCGGTCACGATGCCGCAGTGGTTTATGCAGCACGGCTACACGGCCATGAGCATTGGCAAGGTGCTTGGCGGTTATGGCAAGGAAGCGGACTTCAAGACGCTGAGCGTGCCGGATCGTCGGACTGGCGGCAAAACGAAGGATGAGTTTGCCTTGCTAAATGGGGCTGCTTTGCCGCCAAACCTCGCGAAGGATCTGCTCTGTGAGAATCGCGATGTGCCGGACGAGGCGTGCTTTGACAACGTGTCGGCCAGTCTCGCGATCACCGAGTTGCGTGCGCTCGCGAAGAAGCCGGAGCCGTTCTTTCTCGCGCTGGGTATCTTCAAGCCGCACACGCCTTACAAGGTGCCAAAGCGCTACTGGGACATGTATCGTCGCGAGGACATCCCAGCCATCGAGACGCCCGCACGGCCTCGCAACGCGCCCGAGATCGCCTTTCATGCGAACCACGAAATCCTCGGTGAGCCGAATGCCCACCGCACCCTTGATGAGGAGTCGAAGCGCGAGATCCGCCACGGCTACTATGCGGCGATGAGTTTCGCCGATGCGCAGTTTGGCCGCGTGCTGGATGCGCTCGATGAACTCAAGCTCCGTGACAACACCATCGTCGTCATCATTGGCGACAACGGCTTTCATCTTGGCGAGCACGATGTCTGGGGCAAGATGACCTTGTTCGGCTGGGACGCGCGAGTGCCGCTCATCATCAGCGCCCCCGGTATCGGAAAGGGCGGCGCGAAGACGAGCGCCATCAGCGAGTTGATCGACATCTTTCCCACGCTCACGGACCTCAGTGGTCTTCCCTCTCCGGGGCAGCTCGACGGCACTAGCCTCGTGCCGGTGCTCAAGGACTCCAGCGCCACGGTGAAGACCGCCGCGCTCACGCAGCATCCACGTCCAGCACTTTACTGGGGCGGCGGTCCGAAGGCCTTGCCTCAGGTGATGGGCTACGCGCTCAAAACCGACCGCTGGAGCTATCATGAGTGGCGCGACTTCAAAACCGGCCACGTCGTAGGCCAGGAAATCTATGACGAGCAAACCGATCCGCTCGAAACGGTGAACCTCGCCGGGACCGTCGAAGCCGCCGCACAAATTCCCGCGCTTGCCGAGCAAATCAAGGCCATGACCAAAGGAGGCAAACCATGAGAGCGGCATTGCATCTTCGCACCTCTTTCAAACCCGGAGGGTTTCCAGCCATTAGCCGGTGGTTGAGCGAAGCGACACCACCGGAGCCTCGCGGAATGAAAAGACGATCCCAGAGGGATCGCAGCGAATGCGTTCCCTTTGAAAATGGCGTTGCTGGCATCCTTTCAGGATGCGTTTCTCCCTTCGCACGAGTCCGGTGGTGTCGCTCCTTCGTCGCTCAACCACCGGCTAATCGCTTGGATGCCTTCGGCATCGCGGGGCACTCCGTTTTCCCGTGGCGCGTGGCTGTAATGTGGCGCTTGATGTTCGGGATCTCCTTCGCCCTCTTCTCCTCCTGTGGGCATCCAGCTTGTGCCGCTGATGCATCATCAAAGAAGCCAAACGTCCTGTTCATCGCCATCGATGATCTGAAGCCTCTGCTCGGCTGTTATGGCGCATCGTGGATCAAGTCGCCAAACATCGATCGCCTTGCATCGCGCGGCACGCGGTTTAGCGCGAACTATTGCCAGGTCTCATTCTGCGCGCCTTCGCGTTTCAGTCTGCTCACAGGGTTGCGGCCGGATACCACGCACATCGTGGTCAATCCCGCGAAGCAGGACGACCTTCTGCGCAAGCGCTTCGCGGACATCGTCACGCTGCCGCAGCATTTCAAAAACAACGGCTTCCTCACCTGCGTCATGGGCAAGGTCTTCGATGGTCGGACCGTGGACGACGGCCATGACACCGCTTCGTGGTCGGTGCCGTATGTGCGTCGGTTTGATGAAGCGCCCGGCGGTCTCGGCAAGCCGCCCGGTTATCAAAACACAAGCACGCAGCAGCAACTCACCGCTGCCGCACCCGGCACGCAAGGACCGCCGGTGGAAAGCGCAGACGTTCCCGACAACGCCTACTACGACGGTGCGATGGCGCGCACCGGAGCGGCGAAGATCCGGGAGTTTGCGAAGGCAAAGCAACCGTTCTTCCTCGCGGTTGGATTCTTGCGTCCGCATCTGCCATTCATTGCGCCAAAGAAATATTGGGATCTCTACAACCGGGCGAAGCTGCCGCTGGCTCCCTTTCAAACGATGCCCGTCGGAAGCCCGCACGACCTCGCTTTTTACAGCAACTCCGGCGAGCTGCGAGCCTGGTCGGATGTGCCAAAGACCGGCCCGATCCCCGAAGCGCTTCAGCGCGAACTCATCCACGGATACGCAGCCTCGGTATCTTACAGCGATGCCAATGTCGGCCTGCTGATGGCCGCGCTGGGGGAGTCTGGTGCGCTTGAGAACACCATCGTCTGCCTGTGGGGCGACCACGGCTGGCATCTCGGCGAGCACGGTCATTGGGGAAAGGTCACCAACTACGAGGATGCGACCCGCGCGCCGCTCATCATTGCCGCGCCGGGCCATAGACAGGGCGCAGAGGTGAAAGCCATCACGGAGTTCCTCGATGTCTATCCGACGCTCTGCGATCTCGCCGGCCTGTCGAAGCCAGCGCATTTGCAAGGCACCAGCCTCACGCCTTTGCTAGGCGAGGTGCGGACAACGCTGCACGAAGCTGCGATCAGCCAGATGACTCCCAACGCCAGCAAGGATGGCGTGATGGGTTGGACGTTGCGCACGCCACGCTACCGCTACATCGAATGGCGCCGCGCCGACCTCAGCACCGAAACACCTCGCATCACTGATCAAGTCGAGTCCGTCGAACTCTACGACTACCAGACTGATCCGCTCGAACGCGAGAACCTCGCAGGCAAGCCGGATCACCTCGCCGCACTCAAAGAGCAACAGAACCTCTTCGACAAACTGCTGCCGCATCTGCCGAAGCGCTTGGAATAAGAAACTAAAGGAGAAAAATATGATCCACGTCATCGCCACCATTGAACTCGCGCCAGGCACGCGCGAAACATTCCTGACCGAGTTCCGCAAAATCATTTCCGACGTTCGCGCAGAAAAGGGCTGCATCGAATACGGCCCTGCGGTGGACGCACTAACTGATCTCTCCAATCAAGCCAAGGTCGGTCCCGACAAGGTCGTCGTCGTGGAGAAGTGGGAAGACCTCGATGCGCTCAAGGCACACTCAGTTGCGCCGCACATGCAAGCGTATCGCGTCAATGTAAAAGACTACGTGCTCGGCGTGCATTTGCTGGTTCTCGACCCGGTCGATTAAGTCATTCACGACCGATTGATGAAGCAAAAATACACCGCGCGCTCAGCGAGACGTTTCACACAAATTTGGAACACAACGCAACGATGAAAACCACTCCCACTCACCTCACCGCCCTGCTGCACGTCCCGATCATGCAGACCTTTGTGCGTAGTTGCCTAACCTTATTCATTGTTTGCTCCATCGCATCCGGACAGGAAACTTGGACCAAGACCGATGTGGATCGATTGATGACCGAGCTGTCCAACTGGGGCAAGTGGGGAGCCGATGACCAGATGGGGACGCTGAATTACATCACACCCGAGGTCCGGCAGGCAGCTGCAAAGCTGGTCAAGGAGGGGATAACGGTGTCCCTCTCCCGGGATGCCGCCAAGACAAAAGCCCCGGACAACGGCAGCCCTTATGAGCACAACATCGCCGCTGCCAATGAGAATCAGGGCTGGAACGGAGGCAGCATCAAGGTTGCCTATCATGGCTTGGCCCACACGCATCTCGATGCGCTCTGCCACAAGCTTTACGGCGGCAAGATGTATAATGGCTATTCATATAAGACCGTCACCGCCAATGGGGCTGAAAAGGACTCCATCATCAATCTCAAGGCGGGTGTATTCAGCCGCGCCGTCCTGATCGACATCCCGCTGCTGAAAGGCGTGGATTATCTCGAACCAGGAACGGCTATTTTCGCCAAGGATCTCGACGCATGGGAAAAACACTGCGGAGTAACAATCGGGGCGGGCGACATCGTCCTGGTGCGCACCGGCCATTGGAATCGACGGGACAAACTCGGCGTCGCCGCCCAGCGTTCGGGTCTGCATGTTTCCTGCGTGCCATGGCTGCATGGTCGCAAGGCGGCGATGATCGGCACCGACCTTGCCTTGGATGTATCACCCTCCCAAGTCCGGTTTTCCGACCAACCGGTGCATCAGCTATGTCTGGTCGCCCTGGGTATGCCTGTGCTGGACTGCGCCGACCTCGAACAATTGTCCATCGAAGCCGCCAAACGGAAGCGATGGGATTTTCTCATCACCATGGCCCCGCTCCCCGTCGATGGCGCCACCGGCAGTCCGATCAATCCAATCGTGACATTCTGAGCGCCCAGCATCGCATCTGCCGAAGCGCCAGAAATAACAGAGCATGAATCACTCACTCACATTCCTCCTCGCATCATTCAGCGCGATCACGCTACATGCGGCGACGCCTAAACCGGAGGAAAACGATGCCGCTGCGCAATGGGCGAAGCGCCATGTCTTCGCGCAGCAGGCGAAGTTGCCGTTTAGCTTTGTGTTCGGTGGAAAATCATCGGATGAGTTGTTGCGTGATTGGAAGCGAACCGATTCAGTACGTGGACTTGATGCGCAACGCCGCGAGCGCACGCGCACATGGATGGATGCGACTACGGGACTGCAAGTGCGGCTTGTTTCGACCGAGTATTCGGGCTTTCCCGTTGTCGAGTGGACCGTTTGGATCAAGAACACCGGAAAGGCCGACACGCCGCTCATCGAGAACATCCAAGGTCTCAACAGCACCTTCGCAGCAAATCCCAAAGCCGCGCTTTCACTGCATGGCATTCGCGGTGACACCTGCGTGGCTGAGAGTTTTCAGCCGTGGGCACGCGAGCTAACAACCGGAGCGCGTCACGTTTTCTCACCGCCAGTGAAAGGCGGCTACGCCTCCGGCAAATCCAGCGATGGCCCGGATGGCTGGCCTTACTGGAATCTGCAAACACCTGGAGGCGGTATGATTCTCGCCGTCGGCTGGCCGGGGCAGTGGGAGGCGAAGTTTGAGCGCAGTGAAGACGGTTCTTTGCATATGAGGACTGGGCAGCAACTCACGCATCTCGTGTTGAAGCCGGGCGAAGAGATCCGCACGCCGTCCACCACGCTTTTGTTCTGGCAGGGCGATGATGTTGTGCGTGCGCAGAACCTCTGGCGCTCCTGGTATCTGGCGCACGTGCTGCCACGCATCGGCGGTGTGCCGCAGCCGCCCACCACACAGATTCAAGTGGGCGGCTCACTCGCCACATGGCCAGGCGTGCAGGCATATCTCGATGCGGGCATCAAGCCGGACATCCTCTGGCGAGATGCAGGTTCGGATTCGAAAAGCACTTGGTATCCCAGCGTCGGACCGCGCAAGACGGAATGGCTGAACACCGGCACCTGGGAACCTGATCCCGCTAGGTATCCGCAGGGTTTCCGACCGTTCAGCGACAAGGCGCGCCAGAACGGCATGCAGTTCCTGCTGTGGTTCGAGCCGGAGCGTGTGGGTGATCCTGGGTCATGGATCGGCAAGAACCATCCCGATTGGCTTCTGCCCGGCAACAGTGCTGGTGACGTGCTCAACCTCGGCAACCCGGATGCCTTGAAATGGCTCATCGATCACATCGACGGCATGGTGAAATCGCAGGGCCTCGACTGGTATCGCGAGGACCTCAACGGAGACGGCTACGGCACCGCTTGGCGCAAGGCAGACGCGCCTGACCGGCAGGGCATCACCGAGAATCTCCATGTGCAGGGACATCTGGTCTTTTGGGATGAACTGCGTCGCCGCAATCCGAACCTTCATCTCGACTCCTGCGCCTCTGGTGGACGCCGCAACGATTTGGAAACCATGCGACGTTCCGTGCCGCTGCTGCGCAGTGATTGGTCAGTCGTCGATCTTCGAGAAAAGCCCCTGCAAATCGAAGGCAACCAGGCACAGACTTATGGTCTATCCTCTTGGCTGCCCTGGCAGGGGGCCGGTGTGCCGTTCTTCAAGGATAGCTATGCCGTGCGCAGCTATTACATCACCGGCTTTGGCATGGTCACCCCCGGTTGGACCAAGACGCCGGAATCCATCGCCGCAGTTCGAAAAGGCTACGCCGAGTGCCGCCGCATCGCCCCGCTCATGCTCGGCGACTACTACCCGCTCACGCCATACAGTCTCGACACGACTTCGTGGATCGCGTGGCAGTTCCATCGCGCCGACCTCGGGGAAGGCCTCCTGCAAGCCTTCCGCCGTCCCGATGCCGCGAGTGACACGCTCACCGTCAAACTTCATGGCCTCGTTCCGCAGCAACGTTACGAGATCGAAAACCTCGACAGCGGCAAAGAAGTCCGCACCGGGGCAGAACTCATGCGAGGCCTCGAAATTACACTCCGCGAGAAATCCGCCGCTGCCGTGCTCGCGCTAAAAGCCATCAAATGACCTTCCGCGAGAAAGAATTTGCAAGGGTATACCGTTCAATGCAAGCTAAACGGTATACCGTATGAAAACAACCCCATCATCTTCTACGCCACGTTCGGACCACACTGCTGCGCTTCTGCGCAGCCGCATCATTGATGGAGTTCTGGAACCTGGTGCATTACTGGCGGAGTCGGCAGCGGCTCGGGAGTTGGGCGTCAGCCGTGTGCCCGTGCGGGAGGCCTTGTTTGCCCTGGAGCGCGAGGGCTTGGTGGAGTTCAGCGCGTCGGGGCGTGCCTATGTCAAGGACCTGACGCCGCATGATTTTGAAGAGCTTTATGTGCTGCGTCTCGCACTGGAACCCGTGGCGGCGCGATTGGCTGCGCCGGCCTTGCGCGAAGACTGCTCGCGTCTTGAGAAAAACATCAAGGCCACCAGCAAAGCCACCACCTTGCTCCAAGTCACGCAATTGGATCTGGATTTCCACGAGATCATTCTGGAGGGATCGGGGAATGCACGACTGCTCAAGCTCTGGCACTCGCTGCGCAGGGAGTTGGAACTTTGGCTGGGGCGGCTGCATCGCTCGAAGCAACTCCAGACGCGCGGCACCCGTGCAGAGACCGTGAGCAGTCACCAAGGTGTGGTGGAGGCATTTAAAACCAAGTCCCCCACCGAATGCGAACGCCTGATGCGCCAGCACATCCTGAGCTGGCGCGAGTGGCTGCCAACGACGGAGGTGGAGGCATGAAGCGATGGCTTGTCACTCTGTTCGCTGTTCCAGCCTCAGCTTTCGCCGATGCGGGGACTGTGTTCTTTGAATCCAAGGTTCGCCCGCTTCTCGTCGAGCAGTGCCTCGACTGCCACGGTGAGAAGAAACAGAAAGGCGGGTTGCGGCTGGACTCACGCGCTGCATGGCAGACGGGCGGGGACAGCGGTGCGGCGCTGGTGCCCGGCAAGCCGGAGGAGAGCCTGCTGATGACGGCGGTGCGTTACACCGACAAGGACATGCAGATGCCGCCGAAGAAGAAGCTGAGCGAGGCGGAGATTGCCGTGCTGGAGGAGTGGATCAAGGTCGGCGCGCCGGACCCGCGCGAGGGGAGCGCAGGACCGGTCGCGGCGAGCGGAAAGATGAAAGGAATGTCGCTGGAGGAGGCGAAGCATCACTGGGCGTTTCAGCCAATCCGGAACCCGGCGCCGCCGACGGTGGTCGATGCCGCGTGGCCGCGCCAGACGATGGATCGTTTCATTCTCGGGAAGCTTGAAGCGGAGCAGATGCGTCCCAATCCCACCGCTGACCGTCGAACGCTGATCCGCCGGGCGACGTTCGACCTGATCGGGCTGCCGCCGACTTATGAGGAAGTGACCGCCTTCGAGCAGGACCACGCGCCGGACGCTTTCGCCAGGGTGGTGGATGGTCTTTTGAATCGGAAAGAATACGGCCAGCGCTGGGGCCGACATTGGCTGGATGTGGCGCGTTATGCCGACACGCACGAGGACAATGTGACCAACGGCAACCAGCATCACTATCCCTTTGCCTACACGTATCGCGATTACGTCATCCGGGCGTTCAACGAGGACATGCCGTTCGATCGCTTCATCATCGAGCAGCTAGCGGCGGACAAGATGCAGGTCGACGATCGTCGCGATCTGGCGGCACTGGGGTTTCAGACCGTGGGCCGCCAGTTCAAGGGCGTGGACAACCTCATCATGGATGACCGGATTGATACGGTGACGCGCGGCTTTCTTGGTCTAACCGTGGCGTGCTCGCGCTGCCACGATCACAAATTCGATGCCCTGCCGACGGCGGATTACTATTCGCTCTACGGCGTCTTCGCGAGCACGGTGGAACCGCTCGACCTGCCGGAGATCGGGCGCAGCGGAGACGCGAAGGCCATTGCAGAACACCTTGCCAAGCGGGAGCAGGTGCTGCGGGACCACGCGGCGTATGTGGAAACAGTGCGGAAGAACTTCGACGACCACATGCGCCAGATGCCGGTCGAAAACCTGCAATACCTCGTCAAGATGCTGCCAAACCATCGCACGGTGGAGGGCTACATCCCGTTGGACACGCCGCGCGGCACCTTGCGGCGGGAGGGGCCGAAGCGCTGGGAGCAATTGATCGCGGAGCGGACGCGGAAGTTCGACCCACTCTTTGCGCCGTGGCCGGTCTTCGCGGCGATGAAGCGCGAGGGCTTCGCCGGGTCGGCGGCGACGTTCATCGGCACCTTGGATGAGTTCGAGCGCCAGCCGGGTCGCGGCCCGCTGCACCCGTGGATCGTGACCGGCCTGCGCGAGCGGAAGCCGCAGACGATGTTGGAGGTCGCCGAAGCCTATGGGCGGGTGATCGAACGGGCGCTGGCCTCGAAGGAGCCGGACGCGCTTGCGATCGTCGAGGAGGTCTATGGGCCGCAATCACCCGTGCCCGCCACTCGTGGAGAGATCGAGGAGGATCTGCGCCTGTCCCTCGTCAACCGACTGCTGGTGGAGCGTGCCGAGAGCGTCAAGGCCGGGCAATTGCGTCAGAAGCTGGCCGGCTTGGAACGAACCTCACCGGTCCAGCGGGCGATGGTGGTGATGGATTCCACCACGCCGTTCGAACCGAAAGTCTTCATCCGTGGCAATCCCGAGCAGCCGGGCAAGGCGGTGCCGCGCCAGTTCCTGACCGTGCTCGGTCACGCAGTGGAGGATCACGCTGGGCCGTATCGCGACGCTGGCCGGCTGGAGCTGGCGGAGGCCATCGCGAGCCGGGACAATCCCCTCACTGCACGGGTCATCGTCAACCGCGTCTGGCAACAACACTTCGGTCAGGGCTTGGTGGCGACGGCGGATAACTTCGGCGTGATGGGCGACAAGCCGAGCCATCCTGAGTTGCTCGATCATCTCGCGACGTGGTTCATGGAACACGGCTGGTCGCTGAAAGCCTTGCACCGTCACCTCCTTCTCTCTGCCACCTGGCAGCAATCCAGCGGCGACCAGCCCGGCTGTCGGCAAAGCGATCCGGGCAACCGCCTG
>Ga0247833_1004645_pt1 | contig 16788 bp, 12 predicted proteins | sample LaCruzMarch2015__7_FD_187117 | JGI IMG/M metagenome (GOLD analysis project Ga0247833, IMG submission 187117) | Freshwater microbial communities from meromictic Lake La Cruz, Castile-La Mancha, Spain - LaCruzMarch2015_8m | ecosystem: Environmental > Aquatic > Freshwater > Lake | place: Spain...
TCTGGTACTTCGAACCAACGGTTCCAGCACTGCAGATGCGCGGTGTTCAGGAAACCGCCGATGCACTGACTGCCGATTCTGCCAAGGACGCAGCCAAAGTTTCCAAGATTCTTGCCGCTCGCCCCGACTTCCAGAAGATCGACGGTCCCAAAGATGTGGTCTGGACCACGCCGCTCGCGCGCATTGACTTGAAGCGACTCCGTGCGGAGCTCGCCGATTCGCGCAAGGACGCAACCCCACCATTGATGGCAATTCCAGGCGTTTGGTACCAAGAGACCCCATACGTGGTCGACATTGCCTTCGAGCGCCGCGAGCGTGCGGCTGATGGTTCGTGGGGCACTCCAGTGGTCGTCCCGGTGTTTGCCAATCGTGCGGATGAAATTACCTTCCGTGGACGCATTGAGAACGCAGCGGCCGACGTTCGTGACGAAGTATTTGCGCTGCTCGGATCTGATGACAATCAGAAAGAAATTCTTCAACCAACGTTCTACGACACAGTGAACGGTGCGTTCGTTTCGCCCATGCTGCTTGCTGACGCAGGGGATGGTGCAGCATCTGCAAGTGGTGCGGATGCTGGTGCAACCCGCCGCAACCTGCAGTTGCAGACCCAGTTGCAAGACAAGCAGCGTCGCGCCCTGACGCTTCGTGGAGAACTAGAAAAACTCGGTGGCGTCTTCGATGAGGAAGCCGAGCGTAAGAAGGAAGAGGCGCGCAAGAAGGATGAGCGTGACCAAAAGGAAGCAGAGAAGGCCGGCAGCAAGGGCGGCGGCAAGGGCGGTAGCGGACCTGGTGGTGGCGGACCGGGTGGCAGCATGAGCGGCAAGAACAACTCCACTGCCGCGGATGATCAGAAGGATGCCAAGCGAAAGCTCGCCGAGCGCAAGACCAAGTCCGCGGTTCTGAACCGCGTTGAAGCGGAGATCGCAGCTCTCGAGAAGTCCCTCGGAGCAGCACCCGGCGCTGGTGCAGGCGGTCCGGCGGTGAAGGCGCCCACATTGGGATCACTTGATGAACTCCTAGTGTGGGGTCATGACTTGGAGGTCATGCCTGGTCGCACCTATCAATATCGCTGCGTTGCTCGCGTTTACAACCCATTCTTCGGCAAGGGCAATCAGCTCGTGCAGAAGCAAGCAGACAAAGGCCTTGCATCGCAGTTCACTATTGACTCTGCCGCAAGCGAGTGGTCAACATCCATCACTGTCTCGCCTGACGTGCGCTTCTTTGTAACGCGCGCACTCGTTGCTGATGGATCGCTGGCACTTGGCTCTGCGCAAGTAGAGGTTTACAAGTTGCTTGGTGGCCAATGGCGTAAGTCTGAAACCAGCGTGCAGCCAGGCGAGCGAATCGGTCGCATTGACAACAAGGGTGCGCAGCCAGTTGATTTCACCACGCAGTATTTCGTCGTCGATGTTGTTGAAGATCTCGACACATCACGCGGACCAAGTACTGCAGGCAAGGATCGCCGTCCTGGCATCGTTGTTGTGGGGTCGATCACTGGTACCGGCACGGAGATTCGCGTTCCGTACACCGACTATGAGGATCCTGATCGTTTGAAATTGCGCGCGCAGGCCGACGCGGCAGCTCCGGCGGGGGGCGACACCAAGGACGCGCCAGCCAACAGTGGCCCCGGAGGCGATAAGCCCAAGGGTCCTGGAAGCGGTGGGGCAGGTGGTAGCAACAAACCCGGCACCGGCAAATAGCCGCAAATACCCCTAGAAACAAGCCATATTTTGAGATTGGGCGCGCAGTGACCTGCGCGCCCAATCGCATTTTTGGTGGTTCATAACAGGGCGATTTCCCATAATCAAATCTTCAAAAATTCCTGCTGAAGATCCCATCAACCCCCTTGACGTACTTGCAGATCTCTGTACCATTGCCGATCCTCCAGCCACGAGAGTGGTTTGAGTTCTTTGACAAGTGAAGTGTTGGTCGTGCACCCCAGACACGTACGCATTTGCAGACCTTGGTTTGCAAAGAGCTGCGACTGGCAGTGCAACAATTGAATTGAATTGATTTGAATTGAATCGAGAATGATCTCGAGTATTGAGTCGTCGTTCACGTGTGTGTTGTTTGACACGTGATCGAATGTCGGATCCGCAAAGTCCGACATGGCATGCACCGGCCCCCAGCGGGGGTCAGGTAGGCATGGCCAAGACTGAAAGGGCACATGATGGATGCCTTGGCATTGAGAGGCGATGAAGGACGCGAGAACCTGCGATAAGCCGAGAGGAGCCGGTAACTAGGCTGTGATCCTCGGATTTCCGAATGGGGCAACCCTACCGAAAGGTAACTCTGGCCTGAATGTATAGGGCCAGTAGAGCGAACGCAGCGAACTGAAACATCTCAGTAGCTGTAGGAAAGGAAAGCAACAGCGACTCCGCAAGTAGCGCCGAGCGAACGCGGATCTAAACAGCGACCCGTATGAACGGCCTGGAAAGGCCGACCAAAGAAGGTGATAGTCCTGTACGGCGGGAACTGTGAATGGCTTCAAGTAGAGTCAGGCTCGAGAAACCTGGCTTGAACATGGGGGGACCACCCTCCAAGCCTGAGTACTACTCAATGACCGATAGTGAACCAGTAAGGCGACTGAACGGTGAAAAGCACCCCGACAAGGGGAGTGAAATAGCACCTGAAATCATGTGCTTACACAGCGGTCACGGCCCGCAAGGGTTGTGGCGTGCCTTTTGCATAATGATCTGGCGAGTTACTGTCTGCGGCAAGGGTAAACCGAATCCCGGTGCACCCGAAGCGAAAGCGAGTCTTAAAAGGGCGTCAAGTTGCAGGCGGTAGGCGCGAAACCGGTTGATCTACCCATGGGCAGGTTGAAGGGAGGGTAAAACCTCTTGGAGGACCGAAGCCGTGAACGTTGAAAAGTTCTGGCATGACCTGTGGGGAGGGCTTAAAGTGCAATCATAACCGGAGATATCTCGTTCTCTCCGAAATAGTTTTTGGACTAGCCTCAGCTTATCAATACACGGGGGTAGAGCTACTGAATGGGGTCTGGGGGCCTACCCGGCTACCCGCCCCAATCAAACTCCGAATACCGTGTATGTAGCGCTGGGAGTAAGACTACGAGGGATAATCTTCGTGGTCGAAAGGGAAACAACCCGGACCATCGGCTAAGGTCCCTAAGTAATGCTCAGTTGAAAAGGTAGTCAGAATGCAGTGACAGCCAGGATGTTGGCTTAGAAGCAGCCACCATTTAAAAAGTGCGTAACAGCTTACTGGTCGAGGATTCTGGCGCCAATAATTATCGGGGATAAGCATTACACCGAAGCCGTGGGACTCGTATGAGTCGGTAGGAGAGCGTTGCTGTCAGCGTTGAAGTTTTCCCGTAAGGGTGGATGGAGCGGCAGCAAGTGAATATGCCAGATTGAGTAACGATTAATGCAGTGAGAATCTGCATCCCCGTATGCCCAAGGTTTCCCGGGGAAGGTAATTCCGCCCGGGGTTAGTCGGATCCTAAGGCAAGGCCGAAAGGCGTAGTCGATGGACAGCAGGTTAATATTCCTGCACCTTCGTATAGGTTGATGGTAGGTGACGGATTTCCATATCTCAACGGGACAGTGAAGCGTCCAGGCCATTTGGCCGATGTTGGGTGAGGAAGTCTCAAGAAAAGCCCTACCGGACGATTACGAAGTCCGTACCAAAACTGACACAGGTGGGCGTGGCGAATAGCCTCAGGGGCTCGAGAAAACGGTCCTGAAGGAACTAGGCAAATTTACCCCGTAAGTTCGCGATAAGGGGGCCCTACTCGTAAGAGAGGGCGCAGAGAAAAGGCTCTGGGAACTGTTTATCAAAAACACAGCACTGTGCTAACTCGCAAGAGGATGTATACAGTGTGACGCTTGCCCGGTGCCGGAACGTCAAGGGAGCTGGTCAGCGCAAGCGAAGCTAGCGACCGAAGCGCCGGTAAACGGCGGCCGTAACTCTGACGGTCCTAAGGTAGCGAAGTTCCTTGTCGGGTAAGTTCCGACGCGCATGAATAGCGTAATCACTGGAGCACTGTCTCCAGGACCGACTCGGTGAAATAGTAGTGGCGGTGAAGATGCCGCCTACCCGCAGCAAGACGGAAAGACCCCGTGGACCTTTACTGTACGCTTGCAGTGATCATGGATTTGTTCTGCGTAGCATAGGTGGGAGCCTTTGAAGTTCGGATTTCGGTCCGGATGGAGGCTAAGGTGAAATACCACCCTGAGCGCATTCGTGGTCTAACCCTGATTCCCATGAAACTGGGCAGGGAACATTGCATGCCGGGCAGTTTGACTGGGGCGGTCTCCTCCCAAATAGTAACGGAGGAGTGCAAAGGTTGGCTCAGCGCGGTTGGAAACCGCGCCAAGAGTGCAAGAGCATAAGCCAGCTTTAGTGCGAGCCAGACAGGGCAAGCACTCTCGAAAGAGGGCTCTAGTGATCCGGCGATCCCGTGTGGAAGGGTCGTCGCTCAACGGATAAAAGGTACCCCGGGGATAACAGGCTGATCGCTCCCGAGCGTCCATAGCGGCGGAGCGGTTTGGCACCTCGATGTCGGCTCATCACATCCTGGGGCTGAAGGCGGTCCCAAGGGTTGGGCTGTTCGCCCATTAAAGTGGTACGCGAGCTGGGTTCAGACCGGCGTGAGCCAGGTCGGTCCCTATCTGCTGTGGGCGTAGGAATGTTGAGAGGAGACAATCTTAGTACGAGAGGATTGGATTGGACGTACCCCTGGTGTGCCAGTTGGACCGCTCGGTCCATAGCTGGGTAGCTACGTACGGCAGGGATAACCGCTGAAAGCATCTAAGCGGGAAGCCCACCTCAAGATGAACATTCCATGTCGCAAGACGAGAGACCCCCGGTAGACCACCGGGTTGATAGGACGCGTGTGTAAGCGGAGAGATCCGTTTAGCTAAGCGTTACTAACGGTCGACGTCTTGGCCATGTCTACCAGATTCCCTCTGGTGGGCATCCCGACTCAATCATGAGAGATCATGATCGCTTCGGTTCACTCATTCTTACTCATCCGAAGTGGCGAGTAGAACAATTCAGTTGAACGACCAACTCTTCACGCAAACACGCCGTCGGTGGCTGGAAAGCCTCCTACGGATTTGCCGGTGAATATAGACAAGGGGAAACACCTGTTCCCATCCCGAACACAGCAGTTAAGCCCTTGTCGCCGATGATACTGCTCCGCGGGAAAGTAGGTCACCGCCGGCTTCATGGGCCCTACCAGTCACAACTGGTAGGGCCCTCTTTATTTTTCGGTTGTATCTTCGCTGTACGGGTTGGGCTGTACGGGTTGGGCTGTATGGGCTGAGCTGTACGGGTTTCGCGGTTTGGATTTGCCCGCTTGCACTTTCGCTGCTTGGTTTATCTGCGGCCTACTCACACACAGCAATGAGATTTGTCGCATTTACTGCTTGCCTTTATGTGCTGGTTGTGATTCAATGATGGTGTCCCGTGATTGAGTTGGTCTTGGTTTGAATGAAGGTGGGTTGGGGTTGTCGTTTGTCGTTTGCAAATCGTGAGCCGGGGTGCGGCTTTCGCCGCAGTGCGCACATGATGGCGTTTGCACGACGCCGAATCGCTGAGCAGGAATACATCCCGTGCCAATGTTTAAGATCTATGTCGGAAATCTCGACCCGCGTACGACGGTTGAGGCACTGAAGCCGTACTTCGAGCCATTCGGAGAGGCTGTTGATGAAATCATTCTCGTCATGGACGAGCAAGGGGAGCCGCGCGGATTTGCGATCGTGCTCTTCCGCGATCCGCAGCTGGGGCAGCTCGCCGTGGAGACGCTGACTGGGAAGAAGATCAACGGGCGCGAAATTCAAATCAATGAAGCGGTGAAGAAGGGCAAGCGAATTTTGCCCGTCGAAGAGAAGGCGCCACGAACATCGCCGCTCGGGCCTCGCGCATTTCAGCGACCCGGTACGAGTGGTGGTTTCCGTCCCGGCGCTCCGCGCTCCGGTGATTCGCGTCCGAGCGGCATGGCGAGTAGCCGCCCCGGATTTGGCGCATCTGCTGGTGGCGCATCATCGCGCTTCAATCGCAATCCACGCCGCGCTCCAGGTGCGGCGGGTGGACCAAGTTCGCCAATGAATACTGGTAGCAGTAGCGCATCAGGTGGCGCTGCAAACCCGAGTGCAGAGCAGGGGGCAACTCCATCAGCAAGCGGACCTGGCGTTACTCCGAGTGCAGGATCGCCGGCGGATCACGGCACTCCGCGTCCGCCACTGAGTTCTGGATTTCGCTCTCGTAGTCTTGGTGGCCAATCGCCGAGTGCTCCAGGAGTGGGTGGCGCGTCTGAATCAACGCCAACGCCCGGTCCAACAAGTCGACAACTCGGCGGCGCGCCATCGATGCGCCCCGGTGCACCGCGACCACCGGTTCCTGGTGGTTCATCAACGCAAAGCCGATCGCTTGGCAGTTCATCGCGACCCATCGGTGGTGGTGGACTTCCACGACCAACTGCAAGCGGCACATCGCGCCCACTCGGCGCAAGTGCACCGCGTCCGATGAGCCCACCAACTTCGATGACTCCGCGCGCTGCTCCGTCGGCTCCGTCGGCTCCGTCGGCTCCAACGACACCACCCGCTGCGAGTGCGGCGCCCGCACCAGTGAGTCCAGCAGTACCCGCAGCACGGAAGAAGGCAACCAAACCATCAGCTCCGGCTGATGCTTCCGATGCAAGTGCGCCAACAGAGGCAGCGCCGGTCGCTCGGCCGCGTGCAGTGAAGAAGAAACCTGCGCCTGAGGCGTGAGTTTGGGTGAATCATCGGCGTGGCACTGCTTGAGTGCCACGCGCTTTGCCTGATAATAATGGGACCCAAGTCTCTTTCGTTACCGATCGTGTCGATGGGCGCGACGAATGTACGCAAATTCGAAAGATCTTCGGTTGCTAACGACAGACTGTGGTATCGTTGCAGACGAAGCAACTCGGACTGATTGTTGAACCGTTCGTTGTTTTCAGGCATTGGGCGCCGCCTGGGTCGGGCGCTTTAAGAAAGTTGGAGCAACGAATGTTTCGCATCTATGTCGGCAATTTGAGTTTTCGCACCACTCCCGAAGCACTTCGGGAGCACTTCGCCGTTTACGGAGAAGTTCTTGACGTCTTCATCGGTACTGATCGTGAAACCGGTCGCTCACGCGGCTTCGGCTTCGTGACCATGGCCGAGAAGGACGCTGGCAATAAGGCCATCACCGAGTTGAATGGCAAGGACTTCGAGAGCCGCGCTCTCGTCGTGAATGAGGCTCAGCCACGCGCTGAGCGTGGTCCTGGTGGCGGCGGTGGTGGTGGCGGCGGCGGCGGTCGTGGTCCAGGCGGCGGCGGTGGATTCCGCGGCGGTCGTGGCGGCGGCGGCGGCGGTGGTGGTTACGGTGGCGGCGGCGGCGGCGGGGATTACTCCCGTGGCCCACGTCGCGAGCGTGGCGACCGCAAGAGCAGCGACCGCGACGGCGAATGGTGATCCGAGGCGCGGGCATTCATGCCTGAACCATGGAAGATCCGTTTCGCATCCTCGGTTTACCGCGTCAGTTTGATCTGACGCCTGCCGAGGTGACAACGGCTCACTTGCGTGCTGTTTCGCGACTTCACCCTGACCGCGCGACCGATGAGGTCCAGCGAGTTCAGATGGTGCAAGAAGCAGCGGCCGTCGGTGCTGCCAAGCAACGGGTTGCGCACGATTTAACGCGCGCCGAGGAGCTCCTAAAGCTCCTCGGCGCGCGGTCTTTTTTGTCGGCACCGCTTGCGCCGGAATACCTCATGGAAACAATGGAATGGCGCGATGCCATCGAGGATGCCTGTAGTCATGGTGACGGCGCCAGCCGCGCCGAGTTGACGGTGCGCATTCGGCAGCGACGGGCCGAGGAACTCGCCACACTTGCTGGGGCATTCCGTATTGCGATGCCCCTCGCCGAGCGCGGACTTTCTGAGCATTCGTCATCGCAGAGCGCAATGCTGGCAACTCCGGATATTCACGGGACGCCCGCTGTCATGAGTAGCGACCTGCGCACTGCTTTGCAGGACGCAGCCGCGGCGCTCGTCCGTTTGCGATACCTCGACCGCATGCTCGATCGCCTGACCGGCGACCCGTAACACACGCAGCGCAGTTCGAGCGAACCATCGGCATATACAGGCTGTCACCCTCCGCTATACTCCGCAATCCCTCGGGCTAGTAGCTCAGCTGGCTAGAGCACGCCCCTGATAAGGGCGAGGTCGAAGGTTCGAGTCCTTTCTGGCCCACTCCGAGAGCACGCGCGGCGCCCCGAAACGGGCGCCGCGCTGCATTTCTAGGTGTACAGATTTCTCGGTTGTACAGATTTCTAGGTTGTACAGGTTGCACACACGTGCGCACGCTGCAACGGTTCACGAACGGTCTATCATGGATGCCCCTCGCGGCCGAACTACTTCGGCTCGAATCCATCGGAATGGACGTGTGTATGCGTCCACCAATTCAACGAACAAACGGAGTCACTGCAATGCGACGCGCCAAGATCTCAATCATCGGAGCTGGAAACGTTGGAGCAACTTGCGCCCACTGGGCTGCAGCCAAGGAGCTCGGCGACATCGTGCTCGTGGACATTCCTGACCGCGTTGGCGTTGCGCAAGGCAAGGCCTTGGATTTGGCGCAGTGCGGTCCGCTTGAGCGATTTGACGCCAACATCAAGGGAACATCGGACTACGCGGATACCACTGATTCCGACGTGGTGGTCATCACTGCCGGCATGCCACGCAAGCCAGGTATGAGTCGCGATGATCTGATTGAGGTGAACGTCAAGATCGTGAAGGACGTCACCGCTCAGGTAGCCAAGCACTCTCCGAACGCAGTGCTGATTGTGGTGAGTAATCCGCTTGACGCGATGGTCTACACCGCATGGAAGGTCTCTGGCTTCCCGACGCACCGCATCTTGGGTCAGGCCGGCGCGCTTGACGTGGCACGATTCCGCACGTTCCTTGCCATGAAGCTTGGTTGCTCAGTGGAGGACATCAGTTCGCTCCTGCTTGGCGGCCACGGTGATGACATGGTTCCGCTGCCGCGCTTCACCAGCGTGGCCGGTATTCCGATTGATCAGTTGCTCTCGGAGGCAGACATCACCGAGTGCGTCGATCGCGCCAAGGTTGGCGGCGGTGAGATCGTCAAACTCATGGGTACCAGCGCCTACTACGCGCCCGCATCCGGCACGATCCAGATGGTGGAGGCGATCGTCAAGGACAAGAAGCGCATCGTTCCGTGTGCTGCATACTGCGAGGACGCGTACGACGTTGCTCCTGGCCAGAAGGGCAAGGGCTACTTTGTGGGCGTCCCGGTCGTCCTTGGTTCCAAGGGCATGGAGCGCGTGGTTCCGATCAAGATGACCCCCGCGGAAGCCGCATTGATGGCGGAGAGCGTGAGTCATGTGAAGGACCTTGTCGGTACGGTGCAGAAGATGTTCCCGGAACTCTCCTAATCGGGGCTCGAACGGCTTGGGCGGATGCTTGTCCGACCGCACTTTGGTGCACGGATTGCTGTGTCGTGGCTTGGAGATCCTGAAGCCAAGCGCCGGGTTCGGACGATGAATGAGGCATGCGTAATGGGCGTGGCTCAATCTTCTTCGATCCTGGCTGGATGTTCCTCATTGCTGGGCTGGTCTTGGTCGCCTCCGCGGCGCTAGTACCCGCCACCTATGACCTGTGGGTCATGCGTACGCAGTTGCGGCATTTGGACGCCCAGGAGCGCGAGAACTTCAGCCGCCTGGAGGCCTACTCCAAGTTTGTGTCGGACCTTGACTCGGCCGAGCCACAGTTGGTTCGTCGTTTGGCTGCATCGCAATTGAATTTGGTCCCTCGTGGCGAGCGCCCATTGATTGTGGCTGGAAGCGCGAAGCGCAACCCCATTGATTGGGTGGACGACACCGTTGTCCCGGTGCGGGCGGTCATCGTTCCGTTCCCCGATTCGCTTCTGAGTCGATTGACGCTTGGTCGTAAGGCGCTTTGGATTGCTGGAGCAGGGGTGATGTGCATTTTCTTGGGTCTGCTTTCGGCTCCGCTGCGACTCTTGGTTCCAACACCGCCCACGCTTGAAGAAGCGGGAGCGGTTGCTTCGCAGTTGCTCACGGGTCGTGCGCCGAACCTGGCATTGGCTGGCATTGGTAGCGCTCATAGTTCGGGTCATCCGGAAAGTCTCTCCAGTGCGACGCCGTTGGTGCGCCTTGGCCATGAGGCACCGCATGAGAATGATTCTGCTGCACACGGCGCGGACTGACGGAGCTGTGCATGCCGGTGTGCTACATATTTCATAGTTGATGACAAGAAAAAGGGCTTGATTTGCCTGGCGGTTTCGCATGCGCCCGTACGGTGCATGCATGTCACGATCGCCTGATGAAATTCCAGATGCCGTGCTTCGCTTAGCGCTCTCTGATGAGTGCGGTCCAGCGTTCCATCATTCCGCGCTGGCGTGTTTCGGCACCCCGGAGGCGGTGCTGTCTGCTTCGGTAGCGGAGTTGGCGGGCCTTGAACGGGTGTCGCTGGCTCGAGCTGAGCGCGTACATGCGCAGTTCCGGTCGGTGGATCCAGATGCTGAGCGCGAAGCAATGGAGCGCATCGGTGCGCGCGCCGTATTGCTTGGTGATGTCGACTACCCACCACTCCTTGCGCCGGTTCCGCTGCCGCCCATCATGTTGTGGACGCGCGGGCGAACCACCGCTGCAGCGGAGGACGCGGTGGGCATTGTTGGTGCGCGACGCGCGACCTCGTATGGTTGCACGCAGGCGGCGCGCTTTGCAGCAGCCATGGCCGCCGAGGGTATTGCGGTGATTTCTGGCGGCGCGCGTGGGGTTGATGGCGAGGCGCATCGCGCGGCACTGCGTGTTGGCGGCACGACGGTGGCGGTCCTTGGATGCGGCCTCGCGGAGCCATATCCACCCGAACATGTGGGACTCTTTGAGGCGATGGTGGATGCGGGCGGGCTACTTGTCAGCGAGTTTCCCGTGGGCTGGCCGCCGCTGGCAGCAAACTTTCCGCGGCGCAATCGGATCATCTCTGGCCTTTCGCTCACGGTGCTGGTGGTTGAGGCGAATGTATCAAGCGGCGCGTTGATTACGGCTCGTCATGCCATTGATGATCATCGCCGCGATCCGTGCGCGCTTCCTGGGCCCGTTGATAGCCCGCGCTCAGCAGGGTGCAACGCAGCCATTCGTGATGGCTGGGTGCACGCGGTGTTGGACCCCGAGGATCTGCTGCGGCTCCTGGATGAGAATGCGGAGCGGTTGGGTCGATTGACCGCCGTTCGCCCCGATCTTGCCGCGCTGGGGGTTCCCGATGTCATGCGACCGATGGTGGCGCGCGCAGCAGAGTTGATTGCGCGTCGACCGCGCATCAGTGCGGAAGACTTGGCGGCTTCGCTGCAGATAGATACCGACAGCATTCCGATGCTGCGGACGTTTGCAGAGTTACTGCTTGCTCAAGTGAAATCGGCGCGGACACAGCGTCGACGTCCTGCGCGGACATGTACTGAGGCGCCACGCATGGTGGTGCGCAGTTGGTCAGGTCCAACCGATGGCGTAGAAGATCGCCGAGAAGAACAGATCGCTCAGGATCACGAAGATCACGGTCTGGACGACTGTTTCGGTGGTGGCTTTACCGACGCCGGCGGCACCACCGGTGACTCGGAGTCCGTTGTAGCAGGCGATCAATCCGAGTAGCAATCCGAACACGCCGGCCTTCATGAGGCCAGTGAGGAAGTCAGACATCTTCAACTGCGAGATGGTGTTGGACACATACAGGTCGTAGGGGATTCCGAGAACAAGCGTGCCGATCACCATGCCGAAGAAGACAGCGGTTAGGTTGCTGACAACAGCGAGAGCGAGGAGGCTCGTCACGGTCGCCGCGAGGCGCGGGACCACCAAGTAACGGACCGGGTTCAGGCCCATCGCTTCAAGCGCTTCGACCTCTTCACCAACCACCATGGTGCCGATTTCAGCAGCGATCGAAGCGCCTGCGAAACCAACCATGACGATGGCGGCAATGAGCGGACCAAGTTCGCGGAAGACCGACACGCCGACCAGATTGGCGACCTTGTCAGTTTGTCCGTATTGCTCAAGGGTTGGCGCCGTCTGCAGTGCCAGAATGATTCCGATGGAACCGCTGACCAGCATCACGATCGAAATTGATCGAACGCCGACGCGAACGAGCTGTGAGGTGATCGCTCCGCTACCGATCCGAACACGCCGCAACACAAACGCACGCCACATCCATTCGAAGGTGTCGCGTCCGAGCCAGAACAGCGAACCGACGAGATCAAAGATCGACAACCAAAAAGCGATCCAACTATCGAGGAGTCGGATTGGGGCACTTGGGATGGCGGTGGATTCAGATTGCTCGGCCATGGAATCAGTTCGCGAGGGCGGCTTCGAGGGTTGGCGTCATCTTGAATACGTCGGACAGGCGCGCAATTTCAAAGATGCCGCCGACGCGTTCGTTGGCTCCTGCAAGAATCAGTGAGCAGCCTCCGCGTTGGCTCAGTTGCAGGGTCTGCACCAGGACCGCGAGTCCGGGGCTACTCAGGAATATGGTTCCGGAGAGGTCGATCACCAGTTTTGCGGGCTTCTTGGCAATCGCGGTGGCGATGGCTTGACGGAACGGGTCGATGTTGGCGGCAGAAATATCGCCGACGGCATGAACGATGGCTGCGGTATCGATCTGCTCAACTGAGACTTGGAGTGGATTGATTGCCATGGGTTTATCAGTCTACCGTTCGCCGGGAGCGGTGGTTAGCGGGGTCTTGTCAATCAATGCGCGGGCGTCGGTTGCTTGGCAAGCCAGGCCTTCCACGCCGAAATGGCAAGGGCGCGCGACTCCCATGGATCGTCAAATCGGTAGCCGTTGGTTTCCCCCGTGAGACGCTGCAGGGCGCTGATGGCTGCAAAGCGAATGGTGGGGTCGTCGGAGGCAAGATTTGCCACGAGCGACTGCGCATCATCCACTCTGCCGGATTGGGCACTTTCGCGAATGGCGCCCAGCCGTGCGGCAGGGGTTGGATCGGTATAGGAGGGACTCACCGGCGCACACGCTGATACCAGGACACTGGTCATGAGTGCCGATTGGGCAAAGTACAGGCAAGGGAGTCGATTCACGCCGGGGAGTGTAGAGCCAATCAACCGCTTGTAGTATTGGTCGCTTCACTATGAAAAACGCCACCGAGACCGTCCTGATCCTTGACTTCGGCAGCCAGTTTGCGCAGCTGATCGCGCGCCGTGTTCGTGAACTTGGGGTGCATAGCCTGCTGGTCGCTCCGGGGACCCCGATTGAAGTTCTACGCGGGCTCGGTGCAAAGGGCATCATCATGTCGGGCGGTCCCGCAAGCGTCTTTGAGGAGGGTGCGCCGCGCTGCGACCCAGCGGTTCTTGAGATGGGTATTCCGGTACTTGGTATTTGCTACGGCATGCAGCTCGGCTGCCACATGCTGGGATTCGAAGTGAGCCCGGCAGACAGTCGCGAATACGGACGCGCGCATTTGGACATCCACGACAGTCACGGATTGATGCACGGCATTCCGCCGCGGACCACCGTCTGGATGAGCCATGGCGATCAAGTCCGTGATGCGCACGGCGACCTTGCGGTGCTGGCATCAACGGATACCTGCGCAGTGGCAGCGGTGGCGCATCGATCCAAGCCATTCTTTGGCGTGCAATTCCACCCGGAAGTGACGCACACGCCACACGGCATTGATGTGTTGCGCAACTTTCTCTACGGCGAGTGCCATTGCACGGGCAACTGGCGCATGGCGGATTTCTTGGAACGGGAGACTGCGCGCATTCGCACCGAAGTGGGCACTGATCGCGTCATCTGCGGTCTGTCCGGCGGCGTTGATTCAAGCGTGGTTGCTGCGCTCCTCTCACGTGCGATTGGTAGTCAATTGACGTGCATCTTTGTGGACAATGGATTGTTGCGAACCGGCGAACGTGATTTGGTAGAGAGCACCTTCCGTGGCGCGTTTGATGTTGACCTGCGCGTGATTGATGCTTCCGCTGAGTTCCTTGCCGACTTAGAAGGCATCACTGATCCGCAGGAAAAACGTCGCCGAATTGGGCATCGATTTATCAATGTCTTCCAAGCAGCTGCCAAGGAGATTGGTGCCAACGCGCGTTGGTTGGCACAAGGCACCCTATACCCCGATGTCATTGAGAGTGGCGCCAGCCTGGCGGGAACTGCGGCCAACATCAAGTTGCACCACAATGTCGGCGGGCTTCCAGCAGAGTTGGGATTCCAACTCATTGAACCGCTGCGCGACCTCTTCAAAGATGAGGTTCGACGCCTCGGTGAAGTGCTGGCGCTTCCGCCACAGATTGTCTGGCGACACCCGTTCCCGGGTCCGGGTCTTGCGGTGCGCGTGATTGGAGAGATCACGCCGGAACGGCTTGCCATCCTTCGTGATTGCGATGAGATTTTCCTGGAAGAAATCGTCTCCGAGGATTTGTACCGGGTGACTAGCCAAGTGTTTGCCGTGTTGCTTCCCGTAAAGACGGTGGGAGTCATGGGCGATGGCCGCACCTACGACTCGGTGGTTGCATTGCGCGCGGTCACCACTGAGGACTTCATGACCGCCGATTGGGCGCGTTTGCCATGGGACGTCTTGGCACGGATTTCCAACCGCATCATCAATGAGGTGAAGGGCGTGAATCGCGTGGTGTATGACATCTCCAGCAAACCGCCTGCCACTATTGAGTGGGAGTAAGCGGAATCGTTGGCAATCAGAGCAACGGTACGAAGCTGCGCGGTGGATGACGCGCGCACTCCAGTACTGCGTTACGCGCGGTGCGTTCCGCCTGTGCGATTCAGTGCCATCTCTAAGACATCACACACGATGTTCACTTCCTCTTCCGTCATATCGTTGAAGAAGGGAAGGGCGATAGTGCGGGCGGCGGCGCTTTCCGCCACCGGGAATTGTCCGGGTTCGGTTCCCATTACAGAGCGAACCTGCGGAAGCAAGCTCGTTGCTGGGTAGTAATTGGCGGCACCGATATCTTGGCGATGCAGGACACCAATGATGGCATCTCGGTCGTCGCAGGTGTAGCGCGTGGAAAGGCGGATGACAAAGTTTGCCCAACTGACGCTGCTACCTTCGGGAATCGTTGGCAGCACGATGTCGGGGTTTGCTGCAAGCCGACGTACATAGGCGGTGGCAACCGCTTGTCGACGTTCGATGGTTGAATCCAGACGACGGATTTGTCCGCATCCCAGCGCGGCCGCGGACTCAGTCATGCGCGCGTCGTATCCGCCGATCGCAATGTGTTCCAAGATGGCACCGATATCACGTGGCTGTCCGGAGAAACTCATGCGGTCCACGCGGCCTTGGTGACGGAGTGCGCGGCACGATGCGGCCAAGGTGTCGTCATGCGTGACCAGCATGCCGCCTTCACCGGTAGTGACTTGGCGATTCGACCAGAAACCCAGGCAGGCAACGCGGCCCCAGCGCCCGGCATTGTCAGCACCGTAGGTAGTGCCAAGAGCCTCGGAGGCATTTTCAATCATGGGAATTTCCATGCGCGAGCACAGCGCGATCAACTCCGGAAACTGCGCGGGATTTCCGAACGTCAGCGCGGCCAGCATCGCCTTGGTCTTCTTGCCGATCCGCTTTGCTGCAGATTCGGGATCCATGTTCAAACTCATGGGATCGACATCAACGAACACTGGTCGGGCGCCAACATTGAGGACGCTGTTGGGCATGCCGCTGTAGCCGAAGGCGGGAACGAGCACTTCATCGCCTGGCCCGATGCCAAGTGCGCGGAGTGCAATTTCAATGGCGATTGCGCCAGAGGACACGCCGACTCCAAAGGAACGGCGCGTTCGTTCCGCGACGAGTTGCTCAAACTCAAGGAGGCGTGGCCCCACGCTCAGCGTGCCGCGTCGCAGGGTGTCGACCACCAACTCGATGTCGGATTCGAGGATCTCGGGGCGGTTCAGCGGAATGACGGGATTGGCAGCAGGGTGGGGCATGGGAACTCCTAATCAAGCAAAGTAATTACTGAGGTGCAGTCACTGTGGGTGCTGGCACGGACGGCGCCGAGACTTTCTCTCCCGCAATGCGCGTGATCAGTTCTTCGGTCTTCTTGCAAGCGCGGGCATAGAACCAAGCGGCTTGCAGTGTTCGCAAAGCGTCAAGATCACCACCGCCGGCGGCGGCTCGACCAAGCACATCGAGGTCATTGTTCGAAAGCGGAGCGCCAGCACGCGCGATGATTAGGACGGCCAGTCCTTCGCCAGCGCGTGGCAGTGAGCCGCGACGCGCTCGGGCAATGTCTGCGCCGGCAGCAACGCAACTGTCGTTGACGCCGGTCATGGCAGCAACAACCAGGTTTGGGTCATCCTTGACGCGCTCCACCAGGGCGGCCACGGCGGCTGGGTCGCTCTTCATGAGTTCGCGCGCCAGCCCGGACACCAAGACCGAGGTGGGACGATTTGCTAGATCGGGATCATCCATGCGTGCCAGTAGATGCTTCCAGACAAGGGCTGACGATTCCGGTGGAAGTTCGGAGGCGCGGATCAGTGCCCACTCGGCGCTGAGTGGATGTCCGGCATCAAGCAGTTTGATGAGTGCTGCAACGGGATCTTTCCCGCCACTGATGGCTGCGCCGGTGTCGGCCATCGCGTCCAAGACTTGATTGCCGTTGCGGATGGCATCAAAAGCGGTTGGTGGAATGCCACGGTCTGACGATGCCAACAGTTGTAAGCCGGCGCGCACCAGTGCCGTTTGTGAACGGTTGGCGGCCACGTGATCTTGCCAGGCAGCAACCCCAGCAGGCGTATCGATGCGGAGCGCCATGCCGATGGCACCA
>Ga0247833_1004648_pt1 | contig 16774 bp, 9 predicted proteins | sample LaCruzMarch2015__7_FD_187117 | JGI IMG/M metagenome (GOLD analysis project Ga0247833, IMG submission 187117) | Freshwater microbial communities from meromictic Lake La Cruz, Castile-La Mancha, Spain - LaCruzMarch2015_8m | ecosystem: Environmental > Aquatic > Freshwater > Lake | place: Spain...
GATCTCATCACCGGGAAGGCCAAAGACCTTGCCCAATTCACGGACCGCCGAACGATGCTGATAACAAACATGGGTTCCCAAAAGAACCACGTGGGGGAATCGACGAAAAACATATTGCAACACCGCATCCCGATCTTGCCACGAAAAATCCAAATCAAAATCGGGAGGGTTGCGTCGATACAGGTTAATAAACCGCTCAAAAAACAAGTCCAATTCCAATGGATCCACGTCCGTAATAAAAAGCAAGTACGCCACCAGACTGTTGGCCCCGCTTCCCCGACCTACATAAAAGAATCCCGATTCCCTGGCAAATTTGAGGATCTTCCAATTGATCAAAAAATAAGCTACATAGCGCTTTTGTCGTATGATCGTCAACTCTTTGTCCAAACGCTGTTGCAATTCAACGGGCGGATGATGGTACCGAAGCTTTATGCCTCTGCGGGCCAGAAAACACAAAAAACGATGATCCATTTCTTCGTTTCCGGTGTACTTCGAGAGATTTTTGTGCGGAAAAGATGAACCGATTTCAAAATAGATGCGGCATTCATCCAGCAGCCTCGTCGTTCGGTAGAGTAGTTCTGGACACGAATTGAATCGTTCGAAAACAAGAGCGGAAGACTCCAAAATTTCTCCCGAAGAGGCCTGATCGTAGGTGGAATCCAGATTTGATAACAACAAATTGTGATGAATCGCCCGCAACAAACGATGCAGAGCGCGATCCTCCGCCCGCAACAAGGTGGCGGTTTCCATGGCCAGCATCTTGTTCCAAGTCACCCACGATGACAAGTCCCCAAAACGATGCAGATCCCTGGACGACAAGCCCACCCATTCCCCTTCCCGAAGGCGGTGTCCCGGACCCCGGGGACCTTCGTAAATCACCCAGAGATCGGGGTGGGGTTCAGCAGGATAAGGCCACGCGCCCCCTTCCCTCAAAAAAATCGTTAGCCGTCGACAAATTTCTTCGTAGCCCCTGTTATTTCGGGCCATCAACACATAATCCCGTCGCTGACCGCTGCGACAGTCCAGGCCCACCAAAGGACGAATCCCGTAGCGGGGGGCCAATCGCATCCAGTCCGCCACCCCCGCTGTGGTATTGATATCCGTCAAAATCAGCGTATCCCAACCGCATTCGGAGGCCCTTGCAAGGATTTGCTCCGGAGAACAAACCCCGTAGCCCAGACTGAACCGGCTGTGAACCCGCAGGTACATTGTTCATTCGGGCTTCATGCTGTAAACAAGACCCTGCAATTCTGCAGCGAGGGACTGAAGGCGGGGAAGCATCGCGGTATCCTTCAACGGATCGCTGCCGGACAAATCCGGCAATCGAAACGAGAGATAGCCCAACGCTCTCCAAACCTCCATGACCTGATCCAACGAAACCCGGTAAGGCTGATAGGCCGGATGATCCGATCGAAGTTCAAGGTGATCCTGATCCAAGGCCGGATAAACGCGCTTGTAGACCAGACCATCGCCACGGGACAAAACCACCGCGCATTGGCCGGCCCGAAGGCTGCGCCAATCGGGGATAAATTCGGCCACCACATAGGATCCGTCGGGAACCGGCAGCATGCTGTCACCCTTAATTTGAAAGAGACGGTAGGTTCTCTCAGCGCTCAGCTCCGGAACCGGCAAACGAAAGGCCGGCAAACGAGCCACATAATCGGCATCCCGATGACCCTGCAAATAACCGGCCGCCGCCTGCTCCGGAACCAGACTGATGCGCTCCTTGAGATCCGAATCCCCGACCCCAACCGTAAGAACGCGCAGGCTATCCCCGGCCGCTCTGGACGAAAGCGAGGGGCCCCAGCCCCCCGATTCCCCGTCTTCCTGCAACAGATCTTCCAATGTGCAATCAAACAAGCGGGACATGGCCAACAAAACAGTGGAACGAGGCTCGGCCCTGCCCTCTTCGTAGGATCCAATCACCGAACGCCCCACCCCCAAACGCTCTGCCAATTCCTCCTGGGTCCAACCCAGACGCTTCCGCATCCAACGCATATTTCCGGCCAAACAAGTCATGATTCAAGGGTTTAAAGAACCCCGTAAAGATAAATACTAAATTTATTGGTTTTTCTACTTTTATTAGTATTAAAAGAAAAATCGACCTTGCTTTCTCTCAAAACCGCCTCCCAACCCAAGGCAGCCGTATATTTGCGACCGCTCAACGGTTCCGTAGCTCAATTGGATAGAGCATCTGACTACGGATCAGAAGGTTTGGGGTTCGAATCCCTACGGGACCGCACACGAGTTTTTTACGCTCATCCTGAAGGGGGATTACGACTCAACAACGTAATCCCCTTTTTTTTTGATTCGCTCCCTCCTTTGCCCCTGTGCTCCCTATTTTGCTATGACCCTCTGCTTAGGATTCGGCACGCCGAATCGCACAGGCTCCCTACCCCACTCCATCCTCCTCAAACCCGTACCCATGAACCTCTTTGCTATCAAAACAAGAAGATCCCTTCTTGCAGGAATCGTCTTGTTCGCAGCAGGTTCTGCCCAAGCCCAAACCAACCCGATCCTAAGCGATTCTTTTGAAGGAACGACCAGTGCCTGGTCCTGGTTCGGCGACCAATGCCTGGTTCAACAACCGTTTAACAACCCACAACCCCATGCGGTCAACCCATCGGCCGGCGTTCTGCGCTACCAAGACCAGGGAGGAACCTATGCCAATGTCCGCCTGGACCTTCCGTGGGCCCTGAATCTCGGTACCCGGTCAAGATTCAAACTCAAAGTCTACATACCCTCCAGCGGACTCAGCGGCAACCAGGCACCCCGAATCTCCCTCAAACTCCAGAACAGCGGATTGGCCATGCCCTGGAGCACCCAATGCGAAATCCTACAACCCTTGGGCGTCGACCAATGGCAAGAAGTGGTTTTTGATTTTCGACGAGATCCGTGGATCAACCTAAGTGCCGCCTCCCCCTCTCCCCTGCAACGAACGGATTTCAATCGAATCGTCCTCCAAATCAACGGCGAAAACAACAGCGACCAAGTCCTCGCCTACTTGGATGATTTCTTGTACGACACAACCGGGTATTATTCAGGAGGGCGTGCCCTCGTTTGGAGCGATGAATTCGAAAGCAATGGTGGCATCGACACCAACAAATGGTTTCCCCAAACCCTCCTACCCAACGGCACCGGTTGGTATAACAACGAATTGCAACATTATACCAACCTACCCAGTAACGCATACATCGCCAACGGCGCGCTCAATCTCGTGGCCCGAAGGCAAAACCATACCCAGCAAGGGGTCCTCAAAGCCTTTACCTCGGCCCGACTCAATTCCAAATTTGCCTTCCGATACGGTCGCGTGGAGTGTCGAGCCCGCTTGCCCATGGCAGCGGGGACCTGGCCTGCGATTTGGACCCTGGGCCGTAACGTCCAAGAACCGGGGGCTTATTGGCAACAACAGGGATTCGCTGGAGCCGCCTGGCCTGCTTGCGGTGAAATAGACATCATGGAACATTGGGGAACCCAGCCCGAAATCGTCCACAGCAGCGTTCATACCCCCTCTAGTTTTGGAGGAACCGTGAATACAGCCACCCGCCGAGTCACAGGAGTTGGCAGCCAATACCATACCTACAGCCTGGACTGGAGCCCACAGCAACTCACCTTTGCCATCAACGGGCAGACCCTCTATACCTACCAACCCAACCCTCGAACCGCGAACAACTGGCCCTTTGACGCGCCCCAATACCTACTCATGAACGTGGCCATGGTGGCCGGTTCCTCCCCCCTTTTCCAAGCCGATAGTTTACAAATCGACTATATCCGAATCTACCAGGATAGCCTGGACCTCCCAGGACCCCTGCTGATCAGAGGCCGTGTTCAATACGCCAATACCCATCAAGATACCATCAACAAAGGAAAGGTACTCTTGTATCATAACAACCGATGGATGAGGGACAGTTCCATCAGCGCCCAAGGAAACGCGGGGTTCTACGGACTTGCACTCGGAACCTATCGCCTTAGTGGCCTGCCAACGACGGTTCATGGGGGTCTGAATGCATCGGATGCCTTGGCCGTGGCCTTGCACTTTGCGCAGGTTCAAACGCTGCAAGGCCTGTACCTAAAGGCTGCGGATGTGAACGGAAACGGAGCCGTCAACGCGAACGACGCGTTGAATATTGCCCTTCGTTACTCGGGCCAAATCAACACGTTCGCCAAAGGGGATTGGGTCAGCGATGAAACGGTGGTGAGCCTCCCAACAACAGTCCAGGCCCCGCTGGTTTTACCGGTGCTCTGTACCGGAGATGTGAACGGAAGCTACCGCCCCCCTCTCCAACCCTAAATTCTTCCCCAAAAAAAACGGCCCCTCCAAAAGGAGAGGCCGTCGTATCAACCTGATTTATTTATAAAAGGCAGGTGCTATCGATTGGATGATTACTTCTTGGAAGCGCTGATGGCCATTTGATAGACCACCAAACCAAAGCCAATTTTGTTCACAGCATCACCAATGTTGTACAACAAATCAATGTTGAAGGTGCCGCTGTAGGAGGCCAAAAGGTTACCTGGCATCAACATGTAGCCGATAGGATAGATCGCCCAGCCTACCAATACAAAATTGCGGAGCAAACGAATAGCGTTCTGGAGATTGGCATCACCGGATTCACGAGCCATACCAGCCACGGAACCAGCCGTTGCTTCGTAAACGATACCAGCCCAGCCAAGGGACGAAATTACACCCCAAAGGATGGTGGATTCAGGTTGTACAGCTTCGCCGATATAACCAGCGACCAACATGAGAACCGAGTAACCGATCATCTTCCAAAGAAGACCCTGCTTGGCACCGTAAGGCTTGAGGAGCAAATAAAACTCCACACACATCAAGGGAACCGTAAGCGTCCAGTCAATGTAACGGAACTGGGTAGGCGATGGATTCACAAATCCGTCCATGCCAAAAGACAAACCACCTGCCGCATTGTGAGCTAGGGCATTGAGGTAGTAATCGCGCATGTAGTAATAGTGCGCTGCAGCAATCATGGTGATCAATCCCGAAACCAGGAGGGATGTTTTCCATTTGCCATCGACCTGACTTCTTTCAAAGAAAAAGAAGACCGATGCGGCAAACATGGCCATGAGGCCCACGAAGAACGTGAAACCAGTGACATCCCCCGGTTGGAGGGAAGCCATCAAAAAGGTGTTGTTTGGTACCATAAATGGGGTTTTAGAGGTTGATAATCTAAAAACAAACCATTTCACAAAAAGTTTACATCCGATGACTTTCAACAGCCAAAGTGGCCTCTATTCCGCTTTAAACGGACCCTTTGTGTATAACTAATGGCCAATGACGTAAAACAGTCGCTCCAAAAAGCAAAAACCCCGGCTCCTGAAAGGAACCGGGGTTTTTGGGACTCGTCGGTAGGCTACTTGGCTAAGCCAAGTCAGCGACAACCAACTTAGCGCACAAAGCGGGTGCTGTGCAGAACCGAACCTTGGGCATTTTGCTCAAGAACACGGAGCATGTACTGGCCCTTCGCAAGTCCATCAACGGCAACCTGCTGGGCAAATACACCTGAATTCGCTTCAAAGCCAGAGCTCAAAACTACACGGCCCATTGCGTCCAGAACTTCCACATTCAAACGAGCGGAAGACTGAAGTGGCAAACGGATGCCCAACTGGTGAACCACGGGGTTCGGATAAACGCTCAAAGCTGAGGCACCGATCTTGAGGGAAGGAATCCGAAGTGTCGCCCCTGCATGAGCCTGCGCCCATACATCGGTCATTTCGGTTTCGTCTCCAAGGGACCATTCGGAGGCCTTCACATCGCGGTTTGCGTTGATTTGCAATTCCACAAGGGTTTGACCAGCCTCGGTCAATTGGCCCTCAACATGGTACCAACCCAAACGGAGTTGGTTTCCAACAACTTGGTAATCCAATTGACCACCGTTCAGTTTGGACTGAACGCCCATTACTTCAACACCCGCAGGGATGTTGAGGACCAAAGAAACAGATCCCAACGAAAGGGCCTGTTCGGTGGCAATTTCAAGGGAACGGCTGTACATCCAACCCGCATCGGTCAGGCGAAGGCCTGTGCTCCGAGCAGCGGTGGATGGGCTGTAGGAACCGTTGATGTCTCCGAAACAAATGGCCTGCATGTTCTGGGTCATGTTCGACGAACCCACCGTCACCGATGGATTGCTGTTGGCAAAATTGCCAACGCTGAACGAGGTAATACCACCCGAGAAACGACGGTTAATCAACAAGGCATCGCCGGAGGTCACGGTATTGGAACCGTTCACATCGCTCGCCTTGAGACGCAGACCTGTTTGAACCAAGGCGCCCACCACGTGACGGGTTGCCAAAAGCGCATCGGAGGCTGTTACGCCACCCCATGGCTTGCTGGTTGCTCCGTTAAGTGTATAGGTGCCGGGGGCAACACCGGAGATTGAATAATCACCCAATGCATCGGTGCTGTCAGAAGCAACCACCGTCGTGCCGTTCATCAAACGCACCACCGAATTCGTCATGACCGTATTGGCAGTGTTATTGTAGCTGTAACGGCCGCTGAGGGTAGCCAAAACAGGGGCTGGAGGATTGCAAGAACCAAAGGCTACTGCAGGCAACGTCGTTGGCAAGGCAGGTACGACATAACGACGGTTGTACGAGCCAAAACCGTTGGGCTGACCGCAGGTTGAATCGGCTAGTAATTCGTCCTGACCCCAGCTGCTACCGTTAATAAACTTGTAGAGCACGGTGGTACCGGTGGCCAAAGGAGTGGAATAAGTCCAAACATTGGGGTCGGCAGGATCCTGGGTCATCCGAGTGGAAGCAGGGTTCCAACCATTCAAGGTACCTGCAATACCAACACCCATGGAGTCAATCGTCAAACCTGTCATGTTGACACGGAAGGTGATGATGGGGTTGGAAGCAGCACAAGAACCAAAGCCTACGAGGCTCAAGGTCGAATTCACCAAAGGCACAATCAAATAACGGTTACCGGTACCTGGGAAAACGCAAGAACCGCTCACTGATTCGTCGTTACTCCATGCATTTCCGTTGATGAACTTGTAATAAATAGTATCACCGGACATCAAACCGTTGTGGGTATACGACCAAACCGTTGGATTCTGGGGATCTTGGGTCAACGCAGAGGTTGAAGGATTCCAGCCTTGGAAGGAACCGGCGATATGTACGCCGTTCGCACTGACGGTTTGACCCTGCATGCTGAGCATAAAAGTTACATTCACAGGAACCGGCGTGAATACGGAACAAGAACCGTACATGACGGCGGACAACAAATTGTTACCAGCTACGACGGTATGCGAACGGTTTCCTCCACCCTGCCCGTTAATAGCACAGGCACCAGGCACAAATTCTTCGGAACCCCAAGCATTTCCGTTAACATATTTCCATTCCACAACATCTCCCAACGGAAGATTGGTGGTGTAGGTGTAAATATTACCGTTGTGAGCAGCAGGTGTCATCGGTGTACCGGCAGGATTCCAGCCTTGGAAAGAACCAGCGATGTGAACACCGTTGGAGCTGACGATCAAACCGGTCATGTCAACTTGGAAAGTGACCGATTGCAAAGGAACCAAACCGCTCTGGCAGGAACCAAAGAAATACAAGGGCAGGGTATCGTTACCGTTACCAGAAACCGTGTAACCACGGTTACCACCGACTGCACAGGCCGAAGGAATGCTTTCATTCTGACCCCAGCTGTTACCGTTAATGAACTTGAACTCCAAGTTATCACCGGGCGTCAACTTCGTTGTGTAGGTCCAAACATTTGCATTGTTAGGATCTTGAGTCATCGCGGTGCTACCAGGATTCCAACCGTTGAAATTACCGGCGATGTGGAGGCCTGCACTGTCAGCAGTTAGGCCGAGCATGTTAACACGGAATGTAACATTGGTTGCCAAATCCAAGGTGTGCAAAATGCGAGGGTGGATGTATTGCTGAATGGTGTCAATGAAAGTCAGACCTTTGACACGGGACATGCCAGGATTCCCCAAAAGACCCTGCTGATGCAAAGACTGTGCATTGTAAGAACCACCTGTCTGCGCGTTAACAGCAGCCACGACGAAGGTCAGGGTTGTAGAATCCCACCAAGTGTACGGATCGGTTTCGTTAAAGAACGTTGTGATGGAACCACCAGGACCCAAAGGCAGGTTACGAACCGGACGGATGATGGGCCAAAGGCCTTCACCGGAACCCGTATTAATCTGATCGTTGGGAGCGGGGTAGATATAAGGAATCGTTTGGTTGTAATTGCTACGAGCTACGTTGGAAACCGGGTCACGGAATTTGTTAACATCGGCAAAAGGAGAATTGTTACCGTAGGCATTGACAAGGCCTTGGTAAATACCAGCTCCTTGGACTTCAACCACATTTTCGTTGGTGGTTGGAACAACCACAATACCCTGACGATAAGGCGCAAAGGGATCGCGAACGGAATGGAAGGAAACCATGGGGACTTCACCGCCATCCAACCAAGAAGTGTCGGCCATTGCACCGCCCACATTGATGGCCATATTTACCGCAGAGGAATAGCCCGGCCAGTTGTTTTGGTTGAGCAGACCACCAAAACCATCGAGGTTCCCCACGATGTTGGAGTCGATCACCGATTGACCGTTGGGCAATTGGAACTTAGGCAGACTCACTTCGGACCACTGATTCATGGTGGGGTAGGCCAACGCCACATAACCACCGGAACCCACGCCAAATAGCGTGATTTTGCTTTGATCAATTTTGTAGGGATTGCCATCAATGGCCACCGTTTTGCGCATGAAGCGAACCGATGTTTTGATATCGTTGATCGCCCGATAAACCGCATTCAACAATTGAGCAGTCCGCTCAAGCTGGGTAGCGGCCAATGGGTTCCAACCTACACGGTATTTGGGGGCAATGACCACATAACCCCTCTTGGCCCACTGCCTGCACATATTGACTGCTGATGAGTCGTCAATACTGCCTGTGATGCCACCGTTGATGACCGGGGGCAAAAAGTTCCCGGTGTGGATGTAAACCATGACCGGACGTGCCTGGTTCGCGTCAACCGACTGCGTTGGTTGGTAAACCCGCATGGTCAGGTTGGCTACAGGATAGGTCGTGGTGGGCGGGAAAAAGTGATTATTGGCGCCGTAAACCACGTTGTTGGTCACGGTAATCTGGGAATCCGTGAAGACCTCGGAGAGGTAACGGTTGCCCTGAGCCATGACCCATTGCCCCATACCTACCAAAAGGAATAGAGCCATAAGGAGGGTTTTTCTCATACTGAAATTTTTAGTTTGTTCAAATCTAACGTATTCTCTTCAAAGGCCCAAGAGATTGTTCATGATTTTTTAACGGGGCCATCCCCGGAAGAACGCCGGCGCACCGAAATACGGGCTTGGGGCTTGCGCAATGAGCGATGGACCACCGGAGGCCCGTCCAGACCCAACCTGCTGGCCATTTCCTTCCAAGGACCGGCATAATCATCGGGCGACCTGTTCTCCCTGACCACCGATGGATTGGCCTGGAAACGATCGCTGAAGCGGGTCGAGAAGTACGAAAGGCTTTTGAAACCCGTCAAAGCCGAAACCTCCGAAACATTGCCACGGCGGGTTGCCAACAAATGAAAGGCGGCGTTGAGTCGATGCTCCGACAGAAATTGTTTGGGACTCATCCCCAGAAGCCGATCCAATCGCCGATCCAATTGGGAACAACTCAGGGAGAGGGCATCCGCCATATCGGCCACTTGCAAGTCCACCCTCTGCATGTTTTGTCGGGTGTATTCATGCAGCAACCCCAAAAATCGCTCATCCTCGGAGGTTAAGGGGGCTTTTTTGTCATCGTAGAGGTATTTCTGATAAGAATACCTGCACACCCTGTGCATATGTTCCACCAAGCGTCGGCAGCCCAACTGGAACAAGGATTTTGAAGATTCGGTCGGCAAAATGAGATCCACACCGGCCTCCAAGGCCTGTTCCCAAAAGAGCGGACCCGGCGGATCCGCCAAACAAAGGATGGGCAAATGGGATAAGCGGCTGTGACCGCGTATATAGCGTACAATGCCCCAAGGCTCGGGGTGCATCGAACGGATAACGAGGACCAAAAGGTGAGGATTCATGCGATGCGCTTTGGACATGACCGCTTCATTGTTTGCAAATTCGTGGACCTTGTAAAGGACCGCAAGCTGCGATTTGAGGCGTTGGCGACCCCCTACCAGGGGATCGATCAACAAGGCAAGATGTTTGGTTGACATAGAATTATACGTGGGTTTTTAGGATCACCCCACAAAATTCCAATCCCAAATCGGGCCGTTCGACTTTTGGGACCTAGACAAATCCTACGACAAAAAACCATACAATGGCCGAAAATCGGGGGTTGTTTACATCAACGGCCGGTAAAAAACAAGAGGCTAACCCCTACAAATTCCTATACAACCCTAGACAAATGACCTAATAGGTAAAAAATCGATGGCCGGCAAACCAAATTTCCTCTGCAGCGACCGAACCCATCCCCCCTACCACCATCGCAGGATTCCAGGACGGGGGTAAAACCAAAAAATGAGCATCCAAACCCGCCTGAAGACGACCGCAATGGGCCTCAAGACCCATCGCGAAGGCCGCTTGGGATGTCATGGCCTCCAATCCCTGGAGGGGGCTGAGCCCACAGCGCAAGACCCCTAAACACCAATTCAACCAAGGGTTTCCGGAAGGGGCCGAACCAGGGTTCAGATCTGAACCCAGGGCGACCCTTTGCCCTTTAGCCAGCATCGCACCCAACGGAGCATAGGGCAAGTCCAAATAGAGGGAACACAGGGGCAATCCCACAGCCACCGGTGCCTGGGGTCCCATAAAGGCCCAATCCTGGTCACCCATCGTTTCGAGGTGATCCATGCTGGCCAAGCCCAAGCGACAGGCCATTTCAACCCCTCCTATGGAGTGAAATTGATTGACATGAGCCTTCACAGGCAGTCCTAGACGATCGGCAGCCAAGGCCAAGGCCTCCAAATCATCCACCCCAAAGTAGCCTTGCTCGCAGAAAATATCCACCGCATCCACCAGGCCCTGGTCGTAAAGCCTGGGCAACCAATCCTGGACCACGGTGTGGACGTATTCGTTTTTTTGGTGTCGGTATTCAGGCGGAAGGGCGTGCAGCCCCAAAAAAGTAGTCACCACCCTTACCCCGTTGCGCTGGGATAATTGCCGAGCAACTCGAAGGCATTTGGCCTCTGCTTCCAGGGACAAACCATAACCGCTTTTGATTTCAAGGCAGGCGACACCTTGCTTCATCAAGCGAAGCAAACGGCCTTCGCTCTGTTCTAACAAGGCCTCCTCGGGCAGGGATCGAACCTTGGTTACGGTGGAAAGGATCCCCCCCCCTGCCTCGGCAATCTGCGCGTAGGTTGCACCACCCAAGCGGGCGACCAATTCAGAAGAACGATCGCCGGCCCAAACAAGGTGCGTATGCGGATCACAAAACGAAGGCATCACCGACCGCCCGTTCAGGTCGGTTTGCTGGACTTGATGATCAACCATGGCCTGCCGCCAATCGGCCCACCGGGCGTCGAGTTCAGGAACCGCCGAAAGAAGAACCGGTTGAACCCCCTCGACCCCAGTACCAACGCCTTTAATTTGACCCTCCCCAACCAAAAGCCAAGCATCCAAGAGGGGTTGATCCAGCGGATGTTCAGGTAAACCATGCCCCCAGAGGGAACCGATCGATGTGATCCAATGCCAGGATTGATTTGGTTGCATGTTCAAGGGGGATTGCAGGGGAAAATTAAGCCCAATTACAATTTTGACCACAATATTTCGATTTCTAAAGGCTGTTCACCGGCTCGTCCAAGCCTCCTTTTTTAATTTTATTTTTCAAATTTTTGAAAATGAAAACGGAACCCAACTTTCGTACTGCACCCAAGAGGATTCTCTTTCCGACCCTGCTACTGAGTCTCTGCGCATTGATGGCCTGGTCCGGGGCTCGCTATGCCTTGTGGCAGTTCGAGCGAAACACCTTTTCGGCCACCTGGCCTCTCCCTAGCGGCCAATCCGCCAGGTTGACGACAGCCTCTTTGGCCGGTTTACCGGACTTCGTCGATGCCTGCGAGCAAAGCACCCCGGCCGTGGTCTATATCAAAACCACCTCCACCCAGAACATGCGCAGTTTTAACGACTGGTTTTTTGGGGACTTCTTCCAGCAAAACCCCCAAACGGTTCTCAACTCGGGATCAGGGGTCCTCATCTCAGCAGACGGTTACCTCGTTACCAACCACCATGTGGTCCACCAAGCCCAAAAAATCGAGGTGGTCCTGGCGAACAAACAAACCTATACCGCCGAGTTGGTGGGGCAAGACCCGGGGTCAGACCTCGCCCTTCTCAAAATACAGGGAAACGCTCTCCCATTTTTGGCCTTCGCGAATTCAACGGATCTGCGAGTCGGTGAATGGGTCCTCGCTGTAGGAAATCCTTTTAATTTAACATCCACCGTGACCGCCGGTATCGTTTCGGCCAAGGGGCGCCATTTGAACCTCTTGAACAATATGTTCCCAATCGAAGCTTTTATCCAAACCGATGCGGCCATCAATCCCGGAAATTCGGGAGGTGCGCTGATCAATACAGCAGGTCAATTGGTGGGAATCAACACCGCTATTTTGTCCAAGACCGGATCCTACAACGGCTATGGCTTTGCCATTCCTTCAAATATTGTTCGCAAAGTGGTTGCGGACTTGAGAGAATTCGGCAAAGTCCAGCGGGCCTTTATGGGAATTGACGTGGTGGATCTTGATGAAAAATTGAGAAAAGAAGCCGAATTAGAGCATATGAACGGTGTTTTTGTGACATCGGTAAGCCCCATTGGTGGAGCCCACGATGCAGGAATTCAGGCCGGAGATGTATTGATTGGTCTCGATAAGGTTCCATTGCGAACCAAAGCCGATTTTGATGAACGGTTGAGTTACCACCGTCCGGGGGAATCGGTCGAAATCACCTTGGAGAGAAGAGGGAAAATCCTAACCAAAAAAATCCGACTCACCAACCTGAACGGGGATACCGAAATTCAAAAAAATTCCAGCGTTCGTTCATCCGACCTGGGTTGCGAATTGGAGCCCCTGACTCAATACGAATTGGACCGACTCAAGACCAACCACGGGGTACGGATTGCTTCCGTTCAGGCGGGGACCCTCAGCCGCATGGGTTTACGCGAAGGATTTGTGATCACACATATCAACAAAGCTCCGGTGAAGACACCGCTGGAGGTGATTGAGGCGTTGTCCAAAGTCCGAGGCCAAACCGTGATCGAGGGTTTTGACCAAAACGGTGGACGGGCGGTCTATTCGTTTTATGGTTTTTGATCCGAACCACCACCGGGCTTGGCAATGGATTCCCGCATGTCGGTATCTGCTTTGATGTTCTGCATTCGGTAATAGTCCATCACGCCCAATTGACCGTTTCGGAACGCATCGGCGATGGCCAAAGGGATTTGGGCTTCGGATTCGATGAATTTGGCCCGGGCCTCTTGGGTTTTTGCCTTGAACTCTTGTTCGAGTGCAACGGCCATGGCGCGCTTTTCTTCGGCACGGGCCTGAGCGATTTTCTTGTCAGCTTCGGCCTGATCGGTCTGCAAGGCTGCTCCAATGTTTTTGCCTACATCCACATCGGCAATGTCAATGGACAAGATTTCAAAAGCGGTACCTGCGTCCAATCCTTTGTTAAGAACCACCTTGGAAATTTGATCCGGATTCTCCAGAACTTCCTTGTGATTGGCTGCGGAACCAATGGAGGAAACAACCCCCTCTCCAACCCGAGCGAGGACCGTTTCTTCACCGGCACCCCCTACCAATTGCTTGATACTAGCCCGTACCGTCACCCTTGCCCGGGCGATAAGCTGAATCCCGTCTTTGGCAACCGCTGTCACGGGGGGGGTGTCAATGACCTTGGGGTTAACCGACATTTGGACTGCCTCAAAAACATCCCTACCGGCCAAGTCAATGGCGGTGGCTGCTTTAAAGTCCAGAGGGATATTGGCTTTTTCGGCCGAAATAAGAGCTCTTATAACATTGTTCACATGACCTCCCGCCAAGTAATGCGTTTCAATTTCATTGGCCGTCACATGAAGTCCCGCCTTGGTGGACGTGATCATGGCGTTGACCACAATGGCGGGCGGAACCTTGCGTATACGCATGAGCACCAAATCCATAATCCCGATTTTGACCCCCGAAAAAACGGCCGTGATCCACAAGTTGACCGGAACAAAATACAGCAGTGTAAAAAAAGCCAGGGCCAAACCACCAGCCAAAAACAACAAAAACATTAAATCACTCATACCAAAAATTTAAGATAATAACAATAAAAAAGATAACGATTTCCAATAACGATTTCCATCACATACGTTCGGGGGCGGCGATTCCTAGCAGCCCCAAGGATTCTTTGAGCAGGGTGCAGGCTTGACGGCACAAGGCCAAGCGAAAGTCCCTGGCCTCTGGGTCAGGTTCCTGCAAAACGGGGCATTCGTGGTAAAACCGATTGAAGGCCGTCGCCAATCCGTAGGCAAAGTCCGCCACATGGGACGGATTGTTCTCCTTGGCGGCTGCCTCGACGGTTGGTTTCCACTGTGAAAATTGACGCAAAAGGAGACGCTCGGTGGCATGCCAGTTTTCATAGACAGTGGTCAACGGGTTGGTCGCCTCCCGGGCATTCTCTGAACTTGCCTTGGCCAAAACGGAAGACAAACGGGCATGGGCGTATTGAACAAAGGGACCGGTATGGCCCTGCAGATCCAAGGCTTCCACCGGATTGTAAACCATTCGCTTGGTCGGATCCACCTTGAGCAAATAGAATTTGAGGGCGGCCAACCCAATTTGCAGGGCCAAGGTAGATTTCTGGTCGTCGGACAGGTGGGTCAGTTTATCGGATTCGGCCAATTTGGCTGCGGCCAGGGTCTGAACCTCGTCCATCAAATCATCCGCATCGACCACCGTTCCCTCCCGGGATTTCATTCTTCCCTGGGGTAGGTCCACCATGCCGTACGAAAGGTGATAACAACGGGCGGCCCAAGGAAAACCAAGCTTATCAAGGATCGCAAACAAAACTTTGAAATGATAATCCTGTTCGTTGGCCACGGTATAAATCATCCGATCAAAACCCCAATCGTGTTGACGTTGTTCGGCGGTCCCCAAATCCTGGGTGATGTAGACGGAAGTCCCGTCGCTTCGTAACAAAATTTTGGAATCCAATCCCCGGTCTTGCAAATCCACCCAAACAGCTCCGGATTCATCCCTTCTGAACAGACCTTGTTGCAAACCCCTTTCCACCAGACTTTTGCCAAGCAAATAGGTTTCGGATTCGAAATAATTCCGGTCAAAGCCAATGCCCAACCGTTGGTAGGTGACCTCAAAGCCTTCGTAAACCCAGGCATTCATTTTCTTCCAGAGTTCAACGACCGCTGGATCGCTCTGCTCCCAAAGCTGAAGCATTTGCCGGGCCTCAACCAGAATAGGGGCTTGGTTCTCGGCCTCCTCCCGGCTGCGGCCTTGGCCTACAAGCTCCTGAATCTGGTCCTGGTAGGCCCGTTCGAATTCCACATAAAAATGCCCTACCCAGTGATCTCCTTTGACACCGGCCGAGCGCGGATCCTGTCCTTGACCGAATTTCTGCCAAGCCAACATGCTTTTGCAGATATGGATTCCTCGGTCGTTAATCACCTGTACACGAATCACTCGGTGGCCCAAGGAGGACAGAATATGATACATCGAATCCCCCAACAAATTGTTACGAACATGCCCCAAATGAAGGGGCTTGTTGGTATTGGGGGAACTGTATTCCAAAACAATGGTCTCGGGATGGAATTCGACATCCCCACCCTGGTGGTTCAGCGAATAACCCTGGGACCAACGCCAGCGCCAATACGCCTGGCTCAACGAGAGATTGAGAAAACCCCCGACCGCATGAGCCTGGCTGAGGAGGGGCGATCCGTCCTCCATCCGAAGGGTGGGCCAAAATTGATTCAATCGTTCCGCCAAAACCGCAGGGGACAACCCGGCTTGTTTAGCGGGACCGAAAAGGACCAGGGTGATTTCACCTTCAAATTCGGGACGCGTTTCTTGCCAAACCGGACGAGGCTGCGCGTTTGCCCATTCCGCCTGTTCGGCAAACCAGGCCAACAGCGGTTGCTCCAGACGCTGGGTCAGTAGAGAATTCCATTCCATCATGACCGCAAATTAAACATCTTCCTCCCTGCCGGAGGGAACTTGCTGATCAATCGCATTGGCCACTTTGACCAAAATCTCAAAAGCCATTTCGGCCATCAGGTTTTCCTTGTCCAGGGTTGGATTAATTTCCACCATTTCAAAGCAACAAACCTTGGGGTTGCGAACCAGGTTTTGGAGGAGTTTGCCTGCTTCGCGTTCGTTGATACCCCCGGCGACCGGTGTACCCGTTCCCTGGCTCAGTTTGGAGTCCAGGCTGTCAACATCGAATGAAATATAGATGATATCGCAGGCGGCGAGGGCATTTAAGGCGTCCAACGCAACACGCTCCACGCCCTTGCGGCGTAATTCGGCTACGGTAAAGACTTTGACCTTGTTTTCACGGATCAAGGAGGCTTCTTCGGTCTCCAAATCCCTCAATGCAATGTAAACCAAGTCCTGGTAACGAAGCATGGGCGCAGACCCTGCCATTTGTTGCAAGGCATGCCAGCGTTTGACCGTGGCTGGTTCGGGCTCCCGCACCGCGCTCGCTCTGTTGTCTTCGCCCAATGCCAAGGCCAGGGGCATCCCGTGCAAATTACCCGATGGCGTGGTCCACGGGGAATGAAGGTCGGCATGGGCATCGATCCAGATCACGCCGAG
>Ga0247833_1004658_pt1 | contig 16738 bp, 14 predicted proteins | sample LaCruzMarch2015__7_FD_187117 | JGI IMG/M metagenome (GOLD analysis project Ga0247833, IMG submission 187117) | Freshwater microbial communities from meromictic Lake La Cruz, Castile-La Mancha, Spain - LaCruzMarch2015_8m | ecosystem: Environmental > Aquatic > Freshwater > Lake | place: Spain...
CGACACAGACAAGACCATGACGAGTAATGCAACAACAACACCCCAACCAACGACACGGACAAGACCATGACGAGTAATGCAACAACAACACCCGCCCTACCTCACCTCTACTTCTCTTCTTTCAGCGATGTGGGAACTTAATATGTGTCTTTTGTACGGTGATGATAGTAGAAGACGACTTCAACAACAGCAAAGTGAGGACGATACACGACAAACAACTGCGAATGTTTACGACAATGATTGGAATAATAGTACTATTGCGATACCTACAAATAGTAGAGGATTAGAGAAAAATGAGGCATTGGCGGTCAGGTATCTTACCCGTTTGTGTGGAGTGGAACCATGGAGAGCCAATTACAAGTGTCCTCCCGAGCGACGAGATAGAGCAATATACGACAGTGATAGCAGACGAGGCGGCCCTACTAGAATTGGCATCATGTTACCTCACCGGTACTGGTGTATCTCAATCATCTCTGCCAATTCGAATGGTCTTATTGACATTGACGTCGAGGCTGCTGCCATAAATGGACATGTTACGTCGGCAGTGTTCGGAGAAGGAGAAGAGGATGGTGTGGGTGGTCTTCAACGGTTAGTTGAGGTGGCACGTAGAGTTGTACCAAGAGTGAGAGTATATCGAGAGTTAGGGTGCTACTTGTATTAGAAATTATTAAGCTAGTTGTGTCTACCATGATTTGTAGTCCCAACTAGCAGTGCCATTTCCACTGCCCTTTGCTATCCAATCATCTTCTGCTATTATAGGTACCAGCATCTTTAATATAAATACTCCTCGCGCTGTGTTGTCAGTCTTCCTTGCCCGTACTTGATGATTCACTCACGTTCATCTAGTTGATTGTTAATTATTACTCTTTGCATTGCCTACATCAGTTCTCAATGATGTCAATTGTAATGGACGTGAGATTATTTTCTACTATCGCAATCAACGTGAGATGATTATAAACCTTGCTTATCTCCCTCACCCGTACTTGATGATCCACTCATGTTTGTTTAGCGGATTGCAAATTACTCCTCGCGTTGCCTCCCTTCTATGTACCTGGTGATCCACGTTGCCTGCGACAATCGCAATTGTACAGACATTGGCCTCCTCGTGTTGACACGTTGACAATGTTGTTTCGTTCCATTACTAAAATACATCATCACAGCATCGGATACGATGACACCTCAGCAAACTCTCAATTCTCAACACATTGTGATTGTCAACGGCATTCTCAGTCCGGCCTTGACGAAGGATATAAGCAGGCAACTATGACCGCGCAACCTTCATCGAGCAATGAGCAATCAGCAACGTGTTTCGATTGAGTGATTACCTTCGTTGCCCGTACTCAATGATTCACTCATGTTCATCTAGTTGATTGTTAATTACTACTCCTTGTACTGACTCCCATGTACATACTGAATGATGTCAATCGTAATGGACGTAAGATTATTTTTTACTATCGCAATCAACATGAGATGGTTACATATTGTCATAACAAAGGGGGATATGGCGCCGCCAATCCAACGCAAGAATAGAGCACCGCATATCCTCATCATTGTCGTTGTCGTATCCTTGTTTTGTGTCGTCGTTGTCATCCTATCCTCGTTATTCTCGTTCTATCTTGTGGCTTGTGGAGTATCCTCGTTGTCCTATTCTCCTATTCGTTGTTGTTGTATTGTATCCTCATCGTCGTCATATCAGCTTCGTGCACCTCGAGGACCTAGTCAGAGGTATCGCACCTCGAGGCATCGTGCACCTCAACGCTCACATACGTTTGCATATGGGACGTGTCATACAGGTCGCGTCCGTTTGCAAATGGGAATCGGCAGGGCATTTTCCCTGGGTTAAAAACCATCTACAAACAGGAGGGTCCCATTTACAAACGGGAGGTGTCTGCAAACGGGGGGTAACAGGAGTACCTCCAAAAGAATAAGCCTGCCCTGCGATGTCGCCTGAATCAACCACATCAACAATGTCAGAGAAGGAGAATACAGGAGGAGGTGTCGTCAATGGCCAAGAAACCCAAAGAAGAACAACCGGAGGAATGCAATTACGATGGACAAATTTAACAAAAACAGTCGAGGTGAAGGAATTTACTGGTGGGTTAGTCAAAGGTACTATTGGTGGGACTACGCATCATAATAATCATGCATCCCATTCTCCTAATGACGATGATGATGATGGTGAGCGGGCGACTGATCTAGAGAATGGTGGAGAAAGAAACAGCAGCATCATCAATAACGTCAGCAAAGGAGACAGATCCAAAACAAAAGTTATACTAAATTCGGTATCCGGCTACGCTCGGCCGGGTGAGATACTGGCACTCATGGGCCCAAGTGGCTCAGGCAAGACAACCATACTTGATATACTCTCCGGTCGGTCATCGTATGACTCATCATCATCCACATCACCAACATCCGAAAAAGCAGGAGGAGGACGAATTACATTAGATTCGGAAATTGTTACCGACAGGGTAATGAAAAAGATGAAAAAACGTATTGCGTATGTGAAGCAAAATGATTTATTCTTTGGTCATTTGACAGTACGTGATCAATTAACATACACGGCGTTGTTACGACTACCACCCAAGTGGGACAAACAACGTAAGATAAGCGAAGTCAATCGTACCATACGTCGACTCCGATTAAGTAAGTGTGCCGATACGCCCATAAACAAAATTAGTGGCGGAGAGAAGAAACGTGTGAATATTGGTAGCGAGTTACTGACCGATCCGGCAATTATATTATTAGATGAGCCTACCAGTGGCTTAGACAGTACATCGGCTGTGACCCTAATGAAAATATTATTCAAATTGGCAAGAGACGAGGGTAAAACAATTATAACAAGTATACATCAACCATCCTCTGCTATATTTTTTGCATTCGATCGACTGCTATTACTTGCGGATGGTTATGTTGTTTACTTTGGTACACCGAATGGTAGTTTAGATTATGTGAAAAAGTTAGGTATGGAATGTCCACCGGGATATAATGCTGCTGATCATCATATGGATTTGTTAGTCGTGGATGGTACAATTGATGACGATGTTGATGATGACGATGTCGGTGATAATGATGAAAATTTGGAGAATGGAGGAATGAATGAGGTTAAACAAGTACAGCAACAAATGCAACACCGTCGAAAGACGGTTGGTGGAACCTCAACAAAGCAAAAACTAATTGATTCATGGGATGCTGAATCTATTGCCAAATACAACAACGACGAAGATGCAGTCGAACGTGCCAAATTCGATAGTAAGCCTGGAGTCTTATCTCGACGACAGTCGGTAGTCTTCACAGAGAAATCATTCAATACTACCTGGTGGACGCAATATACTGTATTAGTCCATCGATCAATGAAGAATAGTCGATCAGCAATATTTACAGGACTTAACTTTATAAAGGCTGGTGCTATTGGTTTCATGTGTGGCCTATTATGGTTCCAAATGCCGTACACTGAATCTGCAATATTTGACCGGTCTTCGTACTACTTTTTTACAATGACATTCTGGGTCTTTGATGCCATGTTCACAGCCTACATGACTTTTCCTCTTGAACGTGCAATTATATTCAAGGAACGTGGGTCAGGTGCATATCATCTATCGGCATACTTCTTGGCCAAAACTACCAGTGAAGCCCCGGCAAGGTTGACATTGCCTGCAATCTACATGTGTATTTCATACTGGATGAGTGGTGTGAATAATAACGTTCGAATATTTTTGGCTAGTACCATGTGCAGTCTCCTATCAGTCCTCGCTGGAGAGTCTATTGGACTATTCCTGGGAGCAGCCGTACTTGATTTAGAACGGGGGATGGTGATTATGACTGTTGTCAGTTTAGGCCTAATGGTCGTGGGTGGGTTCTTCGTACGGACATTACCAGTTTGGATGATATGGCTGGGATATCTGAGTCCGTTTAAATATTCTTACAATTCCTCAGTCCAATTAGTCTTTGATCGACCAGTGCCATGTGATGGAAGCAAGGTCTTGTCTGTGTGTTCTGGTGGGAACTCTGGTTCTGCATCAGTGGAGGAGGTGTTAAAATTCTTGGGGGTGCAGTATTCGGTGGGGTTCAATGTATTACTCCTCTTTATAATGTTTGTTGTTGTACGGATCATGGCATTCTTTGCACTTAAGAATAAGAAGGCCGATGAGAGGATCATGTGATAAGTATTGGTAACCTTGCACTACTGACAATATTTTTTGTAAGATTTAGGATAATTGTTTAGACTCTAGATGCAAAATCTCAACATCGGTGTATTATTATTTTGGATAACAATCCAATCGCAAACAAGAACCACAGCAAACCTACTCTACCAAATTCCAAACAGTATCCCACCAGGACTATAACCAGCCTTCACATATAATGCAGCACCGGCTTGCATATACGGATGTGCCAAATATGCCCCGAATGACCCCACGGCAATCACAAGTATTGGTGGTCGGATCAACTCCTTCCAATAATCGGGTGGTAATATCTGTCGTCCGTCGATTATAGCACGAAAGGGTATTATCGATGTACGTTCTTTAAGTGCCATAAATCGTTCACCATGTTCTGCCTCTAATCGTCGATCACCATTCCAACAAGCAAATGCATGATGTGCTACTAGTAGTATCATTGTCAATGCTGAGAATGTTGTCCCTACCATGGCCAAATGTGCTGTACTCCATAATATCTGTCCAATATATTGTGGATGTCGTGTTATACGTATAATCCCGGTCTCCCATAAATGTAACGTTGGTTTATCCACGGCTGCCACTTCTTTCAAATTGTAAACACTGGGATATAGGAATAAAAATGATATAAAGTTAATTGTCCAAGCAAGCGTATGTACCCATGATATTTGTGATATATTGTATAATTCATACCCGTCATGGATGTGCGATATAAAGTATACAATCCACGAGTAGGATAGACATAAACTGGGGAAGGCAAATATAACACGCCATATCCGTGGCCCGACAATTGATTCACCGATTGGACGTAATGATGCCAAGCCTGAGTGTACTATAGGAAAGATGATCCCAAATGCTAGGGTGACTAAATGACTATTTCCATGTGCTACATCCTTTTCCAATAAGTGTACCATGTCATCCCCATATCCAGTGCTGGGGTTAATCCATAATACTGCCACGGCCGTTAGGATCGTGGTCACGGCAAGAAGGAAGGTACTCCATCCCGTTCCGTTCGAGAGTGATCCCCAATTCTCGTTGGCAATGTCAAACACACCCGAATCTTCACCCACCAATAGATCATTCGCACGATTGGATGTACGTGATTTGGTAATAATTGATAATAGTGGATTATTATTGTTGTTGGCAGTGGGTTCATCGGACAAAAGCGACCGTGATGTTGATGGCCTCATATGCGAGTACGACGACATTCGACGATGAGACAACAACGCCGTTGGCGGAGCGAACGCGATGACTACTGCTGGTATCATCATGCTGCTTAACGATGATAGAATAAACGCCAGGATCGTACCCACAACGACATGACGACTCGCCATGGTTGAGGGGCCGCGCCGTGTTGTGGGGAGATGTTTAGCGAGCTTTTGGCGGTCGGGAAAATCCCCAAAAGTGCGGGAAAAGTTCGTTGATCCTCCATGGCGACGAGGATCCTCATGCCGAGGGAATGTTGAGGAGGTGGGCAGTGACGGCGATAATGATGATGACATGTTGGATGATTCGTCAGAGGAGGATAGCGACGAGGAAGACAGTGACAATGACGACGACGATGACGACGATAGCAGCAATAGTGACGTCATTGATGATGCAATTGTGGAAAAATTCATACGTTCTTTTAGTAATAGTGACTACGACATTGAATTTGACAATGCGCTAACATTGGATCGAAATGTAGTCCAACCGGCTCAGATTACGCAGGCCTTGTATATTAAGCCCGATAACTGGGTTGTTAGGAATCGACTCGGCTTCTTAATTTCTACATTCTCAATGTAAATGCCTTGAATTTTTATGGCTATTGATCTCAGCTGCCTCCTCCGAATGTTATCTTCAATTTCATTCCAGTATCCATCTAAGATTGGCTCATGCCACACGTGATCGAGAAAGGCGAACTCATCCTCGCTCTTTTTACTTCCCCCCCCCCCTCGATGTTCAATGTTTGCCCCAGATCTCCTCATAAAACCACACACACTGGCAAACTGGCTATCCTCTTCACACGGCCCTTCCTTTACCACTCAACGACGCTCTTATTATATGCAAGATGGGTTCGTCAATCAGTATTCTCAACAACACAGAGTTTGAACTGTTTTGCATCGTTACTCCAGATGAAGCAGCGCTTAAAATAACCGGTATCATCATTGGTGTAGTTGGAGCCTTAACAGGGATTGCACTCTCCGGTGGCTTAGTAGCGCCTACCTTCATTGCAGCAGCCGGCACTACTGGTGCTGCGATTACCGGATTGAGTGTTCCGTTGGTGAAAGCAATTGTTGTTTCGACAATAGCGGCGGGGGGATCAGCTGCTGTCAAGGGGGTACTAGACGCAGTTGTTAATGAAGAAGTGGCTTACCTTCGTTCGAAAGGTTTCCAACAACTAAGACCTGGCGAGCGATTTACGTGGGGTGATAAGACTCTCTCATTGTGGCAACAGGGGAATTGCAAGCGATCACGTCAAAACTATGAACTTATGTTCAAAATTAATGATGAAGTCTTCATGCGCCCAATTTTCTCTGGAGCAACGGATAAAAGTGATTTGACCCATGACGTACAATTTTGGGTTAATAAGTTCGGCTGGGAAAATGAGCAAAGGCTTAATTTAGATCCTCCTGAAGGAAAGGCGAGTTGGGGCAACGTCGAGCTATCCTTTGATGAATGGGAGAAGCAGTTCTCAACACAGGCACCGACTGGTGTCCCCACATCTGCGACACCGACCACACCCGTGGTTACAGCCAGCCCCTCAAACACTCCTGCATCCAGTAAGCCTACCTTTACCCCCACAGCGGTGATTACCATGGCCCCCACAGCAAAAGTGACGATTGCCCCTACTTTTCTGGAGCCATTTGAGTGCAACGTGTGCACGTATAGCCTTACAGGAAATGTGACTTACCCTGACGTCATTGTACCCATTCCCGGCTATGGCGAGTTTACCTGTGCGGAAATTGAGACTGCGGGAAAAAATGGACTCATCAGCGAGGTGAACTGTCCTTTGGTGACTCAATACCTTGAACCTTGCGGATGTTACTTACCTTACCAACAGTGTTGGGGCCCTTTAGTTCAAGAACCCACGGCTAATCCCACTCAAGAACCCACGATCGAACCCACATCGTTGCCATTCTCCTCAACGAAGTCAGGGAAAAGCGAATCATTGAAGTCCAAAACAAGCAAATAAATTTGAAGGGGAATTAGTACGATGTTTTGTTGTTGTTGCATATATGTTGTGAAAGCTCAAAGCTCGTCCCTTCTCTATCTAAACAATGTTGTGTATTTTGTTTTGTGTGCGAGGAGTTATTAGGGAATGAAGATAAAAAAATAGAGTTGGGTGTGTTCGCTACTTGCGATTAGAATTGTGTTTTGTGATGTGCTGTGGCTGCGGTAGGAGTAGGTTAAAATAGATTTTGTTTTTCCTATTTATGTTTCCTCTTCCCCCTGCATCAATTTGGTACCCCCCGCCATTCACACATACCACCAGCACCTCCAAAAGCCTTGGCGGAGCCGTTTTCGTATCGAGTGAGTGGGGATGTCTGCACCTAATGCACAATCGAATTGATAACATGGATTCAGCCCGTTGCCTCTCCAGCACATTAATCATTAAAGTCTCATGCCCGCATCAATGAGCTTCATTTGGATCACTGTGATATGGAAGTAGTCCAGAAATACTCTTGGTCATACTGCAATCTGACGTCAGACGTATCAATCTAAGCAACAATAATATTGACTAATTGGGGGCGGTCAAGATTGCACAGTATCTTGAGGATGATCCACCCATTTGTCGCATTGACCTTGGTCATAACCGATTAAATGACAATGATGCTATACTCATCTCAAAAGCGCTGAAGAGGAACACCAATCTGAGACATCTGGACCTCAAGGGCAATAATATCACATCCACTGGTGTAAAGGCATTACTCAAATGTGTCTTTGACTGCTCAAGTTTGAACGCCATAGCAGATTGCAATCAACCATTCACGGAAATGACTATATTTTCATGCCGGGAGACTGGCAAATCTTCTTACCATAGGGGAAGTATTTATATATTGCTTGAGTTGGACCGGACACAAAAAATTATGTTTGCCTTACAGGACAAGGATTCTCTACTCCCTCCCATATCGTCTTGCAAATGTACCCGTGGAGCTAATACCTGAGGTGTTGGCATTCCCTCTTTGGCGGTATGCCAATCAAGGTCAGCACAAACATTTGAATATATTGTATTCAACAATGCGATGGTGGAATATGCTTATGCTTTACTCTTACCATCATTGCTGTGTCAAGTCTGATACAAATAGGAAAAGAAACCACTAGCAAATTGATTTTTTAGAGATAATATATAGCATACAATATGGTGAAAGTTATCATATGTCTGGCAAAAATGCAAACAATGACACCGTCCTCTCAGTGCATTTTTTCTTGATGTAATTGGTCTTCAGAAATCTATCAAAAGATATGTAAGTTTAAAAGGATTTTCGTGTCCAAATTATTTCTTAATCGAGGATCATCTCTCATTCTTTAGTTAGATGGGCACAAACTGCTTGTCAAAGATATGATATATCAACCTTGAAAACAACAATATTGATTCATTGGGGGTGGTCAAGATTGCTGAATATCTTGAGAGTGATCCACCCATTTGTCCCATTGACCTTGAACATAACCACTTGAATGACAATGATGCTATACTCATCTCGCAAGCACTGAAGAAGAACACAAATCTTAGACATCTGCATCTTGAGGGAAATAATATCACATCCACTGGTTTAAAGGCACTACTCACTTGTGTATCCGACAGCTTATGTTTGAACGCCATATCAGAATCTAATCACACGCTGTTAGGAATGAATTTCTTTTCAGATACTCGTAGTTACATTCCTAGCTATTCAATCCTCTGATAACGGATTGCTCACGTGGTGAATTCAATCAAGGTTGTATTAACACAATGCTTGCATTGAACTGGACACAGAAAATTATGCTTGTCTTGCAGGACAAGGATTCTCTACTCCAACATCTTGCAAATTTACCTGTGGGGCTCACGACAGCATGCCAATCCATGTCAGCACAAACATTTGAATAATTGTGTTCCACATTGTGATTTGTGATTTTGGAATATGCCTATGCTCTACTCATTCCTGCGTCAAGTCTGATACAAAGAGGGAAAGAGACAACTAGCTCGTTGTGTAGTAAGAGGAAAAGAAATCACGAGCAGATTGATTTTCTTAGTTATATATAGCATACATTTATTCCGAAATTATACGTAGTTTGTTCATTCGTACACGGGTCCCTTGATTCGTACTCATTCAGCAAGAGTATTCTACTCCAGCTTGTTTTCATATTTTTATCTCCCACTCTCCGATCCGCTTGATTTACCAAATGTGCTATTACCATGGCGGACGAGGATCCTAATGCTGATGTCAATTGGGGGAATGTTGGGGAGGAGAAATGAGTAAGGAGCGCCTTGCTGCACTAGTTACTACCCTGAGTGGACAAGTCAATAAAACTGAAACCATTCTATTTAATAACGTCAACCTATGCAAAGAGGGCATCATATCACTGTCAAAGTTAGTGGACGCAAGTTCTCAGTTGCAGACATTCTGCCTTCACCACAATGTGATTGATAACATGGATTCAGCCCGTTGCATTTCAAAGTCGTTAAAGTCACACGTTTGTATCAATAGTCTTAATTTGACTCACTGTGACCTTGGGAGTACTCCGGAAATACTCGTGATTATATTACAGTCTGACATTAAACATATCAATCTCAACAACAACACTATCGACTCATTGGGGGCAGTCACCATTGCAGAGTATCTTGAGGGTGATCCACCAATAGAAAGATTGTACCTTGACCGCAACCGCTTAAATGATGATGACGCTATACTAATCTCACAAGCACTGAAGAGGAACACAAATCTGAGACGGCTAGACCTTGAGCGGAATAATATCACATCTGTTGGTGTGAAGGCACTACTTACTTGTGCCTTTGACAGCTCAAGTTTGAATGCCATATCAGAATCAAATCATTTGTTGACAGGAATGCATATGTTCTATATTCGCAATCATAACTTGCAAGATTGTATTGATAGAATGCTTGAGATGAACCGTGCTCAGAAGATTGTGCTTGCGTTGCAAGACAAGGATTCACTACTCCAATATCTTGCAAATATACGCGTGGAATTAATACCTGAGGTGTGGGCATTCCCTCATAGACGGGTTGATGATCAACATCAGCACGAACATTTGAATATAGTGTATTCCACTATGCGATGGTGGAATATGCCCATGATTTATTCGTACTATCATTGTTGTGTCTACTCGAATACAAAAAGGAAAAGAAACAACTACCGCTTGATTTGCGAAGTAAGATTAACTTGTGTTGTGACAAAAATGGTGCAGAAATCAGAATATTGCTTTTTACCCAATCTCCTAATAAAGTACTCTTAGGCATTATCATATGAGTCAAATTATTGGATTATCTCTGATTATTATTTATATCACAAATTATCTCATTCTGTGTTGATTTGGCAATGCGCACGAAAGGCCGTAACATGCACAAACTCTTTCTCCGGCAAGATAATCCCAGTCAGTTCCTTGCCATAACAACAACCCGAGTCTAAGCCAATGGCAAAATTTTCATTCTGTATACCGCGTTTGGCATCATGTCCAAAAATAACAAGTTGAGGTCCCTTCCATACCTTTGCCCAAGCTATCATTGATTCCTCGTCATTAACATTATTCTTTACTTCACGAAGAGTGGTCATTGTTTTTACATCCTGTCGATCTAATATTTTGTCATCGTCAATTGTTCGGTCTAATCCAGCATGCACAATGATAATGTCCTGATCATTACCGTTAGTATGACCATCGATGACGAACATTGTCCGTGGAATTGTGATAGTATAAGGCAAATCGGCCATCCATGCAACATCCTCGTCTGTTAACTCACGTACCCAATCGTACTTTGTATCGACAACAACATCGCTTCTTCTTCTCTCCAATGCAGCTAATAGTGCCCGATCATCATGATTGCCACGTACCGATATCATATTTGGTTGTGTTCGGACATACTTAATAACTTTTGCAGATTGGGGTCCTTTATTACATAAATCGCCAACGAGAACAATTGCTGGGAATGAAATGCCGTTATTATGCTCCTGCGTTGACTTTTGGATTAGACTTTGTAACTCATCAATACATCCGTGTACATCCCCAATTATCAATATTCGTTTCCGTCTTTGCTGTTGTTCATCATCTTTTACTTCTTCTGCAGCGGCGAGATCAGGTAGTAATCGTTCGAGATTATCATGCATGATTGAGGGCAATGGAATTTGGTGATATTGCTGATAGTAGTAATCTGCATCTGTCTTATATGCTCGTTTTGTCGACGTTGTTTCTTGGATTGTAAATGAATTAGTCAACGTAGCTAACATGGAAATGCAGGTAGCGAGGATGAATTCCCAAATCATCTTGACCGTCCTCATCATCATCCCCACTACGTATTAATTCGTAGGTAGATACTGGTCAGAAATAGCGCATTTTTGATTTTTTCTTGCTTGCCCGTGGGACATGGCGGACGACGAGGATCCTAATGCCGTGGACGATTGGGGGAATGCCGAGGAGGTGGGCAGTGACGGCGACAACGATGATGACAATAGCGAAGGTGACGACGACATGGATGATTTCGGGGAGGATAATGACGAGGACGAGGACGACGACGATGACGAAGAGACGATGAAGAATATGGAAATATTCATCCGTACTTTTCACAATGGTGATTATGACAAGGTATTTGTCAACTCACTTAATTTGGATCGAAATAAAATCCTACCTGATTATCCCTCTCAGGCATCGTATAATAAGCCCGATGATTGGGTTGGGAGGAATCGCATTGGACTGGAGAGGGTGAAGGCGCAGCTACAGACTTGCATTGACTCAGTGCCGCATGACACAATAGTGAGACACAATATTAGATGGGAACGACTTATGGAGAACGAAGAGCCCATCGTTTGGCATGAGCCAATCTTAGATCGTTATTGGGATCAACTTGAAAAAGCAGATTGGAGGAGGCAGCCTAAAATGACAGCCACATATACAAAGTTTGGAGCCATTGAAATTTTGAACCTAGAAATGACAGCGGAACACCTCGCTGCATTAGTTACCACCTTCAATAACGGAAGAGCCACTGATTCAATTGGGGTTGTCCGTTTCATCAACGCTAACATTTGTGGCGAGGGCATTGTATATCTGTCGAAGTTAGTGGACGTTAGTTCCAAGATGTGGGAATTCCGTCTTGACCACAATCGGATTGATAACATGGAATCGGCTCGTTGCCTTTCTAGGTCACTAAAGTCGCACTCTTGCATGATTCAGCTTAATTTGACTCATTGTGACCTCGGAAGTAGTCCAGAAATACTCTTGGTTCTTCTGCAGTCGGAGGCTGTATGTACTAATATAAGCAACAACAATATTGACTCATTGGGGGCAGCCAAGATTGCGGAGTATCTTGAGAATGATCCACCCATAAAAAGTTTGTTCCTTAGTGAGAACCGCTTGAATGACAACGATGCTATACTAATCTCGCAAGCGCTGAAGAGGACCACCAACCTGCATCTAATTGATCTTATGAGGAATAATTTTACACCCATTGGTGTAAAGGCACTACTCAGCTGTGTCTTTGACAGCTCAAGTTTGAATGACATAGCAGAATCTAATCACACATTGGAAATAATGTTTTTATTTGAATGGCAGGAGAGAGACATGACATCTTCCCATAGCTTGGATATCATTTGGTTTGAGAGATTCCAATGGTTTGATCGAACACATAAAATTATGCTTGCCTTGCAAGACAAGGATTCACTTCTCCAATATCTTGCTAATGTACCTGTGGGGCTCATGCCAGAGGTGCTGGCATTCCCTCTTCGACAGGATGACAATCAGTTCCCTCTTCGACAGGTTGACAAACAATGTCGATATTTGAATACGGTGTATTCAACAATGCGTTGGTGGAATATGCCTATGTTGTACTCCTACCATGATTGCAGTGTCAAGTCTGATACAAAGAGGAAAAGAGACAACTAGCTCGTTGTGTAGCAAGAGGAAAAGAAATCACGAGCAGATTGATTTTATTAGTTATATATAGCATACATTTATTCCTCCCACCACCGAACCCAATTCCATCCACCATCCACAATCCAAACGTAAAATATATTCATATTATTACTTGTCAACTTTTCTTTTTCTCCAGACGAGTAGATTGATTAAGCTCCTCCAATTCCTTCGTCCAACCTAATATATTACATAATGATCGTATACTCGTATCACAATCGCCAGGATGAAATATATCACGTGACATAGCTTTTGTTATGTTACTACTACTACTACTACTACTCTTCCTCGTTGACATTTTCCGTGGACCATGTTTCGCAAATGAACCAACGCATTCATTATTTAACAGTATACGTATACATTCGTTAGATACCATATTCGGGATCATATTAACAGGCGAGACCATGAGCGATGTGCCCATAACTAATAGTAAATCCGCCTTTTGCGTATCTTTTCTTACACATGCATGAAATTTGGTTGGTAAGTCCTCACCGAAGAATACTATATCCGGTTTGACATATCCATTACAATTGCGTCGTTTGCATATTGGTACAGTTTTCATCGTCACGATAGTACGTTTACATTCGTCGCCATCATAGGGGGAATGACATTTGGTACAAGATGCCGTACGGAAATGTCCGTGACATTCGATCATCGTCCCTTCCGTCACTCCCGCCAAAACATCCAAACAATCGATATTTTGCGTATAATTACGCAATAACAATCCCTTGCGTTCCAATAATGCAATGAATGAATGTGTTAGCGTCGGTGAATGGCATATACCTGGCCATAATTCACTAGCTAATTGTACAAATGGTTCTGGAAAACTTTTATAGTATGATAAATCAAATACTGCCTCGGGGTAGGGTAAATTGTATTTGGCTAAATTGTCATACAATCCAGTGTCGGGTGAACGAAAGTCGGGTATGCCAGCGTTGACACTTATACCCGCACCTGTTAGCACGACTATGTTGGTATATTTGTTGGATGCTAATAATGTAGCAATTCGTTGTATCGCTTCCGGTATTGGTGGCGATGGTGATTGTGGCGGTTTCCTTTGTGTAGGAGCAGCAGCGGCTATACTGCTTTGATGGTCGTCCCTTCGAGAATCGGATATAGTCACACTGCCCAAGCCTTCCGTGAGTGATGATATACCATCACCATCAACAATATCGACGACATTTCCGCCATTGCTGTCGTCGACATTTATTGCTATTTTCTTATTGGATATTTGTTTGTTGTCAGTGATGGTAGTAGTTGATGTCTTATTCTGGGCATTGTCGTTCCCGTACTTCTTCGTGAATTCGGAATTATTTTCATTCGTCATTGTCGATTTTGTGGATGGGTCCTCCGACGGCAATAGTAGTTCGCCATCATCCGTCGGCATTTTGTCAAGCGCGGCGGTGTCGTCAACTTTAATGCTTGCTGCCGCACCGTGGTGAAGAGCTTGGGTCACGTTTCACGGTGCATCCGGGACTGGACCACCTCCCTTCTTCTTCTCCACAAAAAATCAAGCGGCGGTGTCGTCGACACGCTCACAATGCCAACATCGTCGTCGTCGTCGTCGTCGCATTATAATAGCGGCCGTGACGTCGTAGGCGATGGTGTCGTTCATCATCTAACACCTCGTCGCAAAAAAGTGGTAACCGTCATCCCGCCTCCGTCATTTTGGCAGGGGTCGACGCTATCAATACAGCAGGGGCAGCAGCTACCATGGCCCAACGACAGCAATGATGCAGTTGTCAACGATGCGAAGGAAGAACTAAAATCATCTGAAGGAGTTAATAATCTCGATCATCACCCCCCGCCTTCTCAAGATGACAACGACAGCGGTGACAACGACAAGGATTTTTCAGTGGTCCCACCGCGCACCTTCATTGACAACGTCAACGCGGTAAATCATCCTCCTCCCTCATCACAGTCATCTTCGTCTGCTAGCTCCTCTTCATCTTCAGATGAGGAGGATTCCATCAAATCTAACAACGACAATAAAAACAATAGCATCAACAATAATGGCGGGGGGAAGTTGTCCGAGTATGAACTATTACGTCAAGAACGTATCCGTCGGAATGAGGCCAAGTTGGTCTCACTTGGTTTGTCTACTGGATTATCCTCATCACTCCCGCCCACGCCTTCGAAAATTGCTGCACAAAAGGCCGCGTCCACACGTAGACGGAATGCCGCCAATGCTAAATTGGTCATTGCCAATCATTATTCATCTGCGGCAGCAACGTCAGCGCAGTCAGCGACGACGCAACAATTGCGCACGCAGACATCTTCTTCATCATCAATACGAAGACAACGACAATCTACCACTACAACTAATTACACATATAACTCCTCTCCGGGACGGTATGAATTATGGTTAAATCGACTAAATGAACTCTCGACCTACCTCTCGACCAATAATAATATCTATCCCACACGGAATGAACAACGTTCATTATGCGATTGGTTACATCGACAACGATTACAATATGTAAAGTATACGAATAAGCAAACGTGTGCATTAACATGTGATCGTGTACAATTGTTGAATGAAAGGTTGGGCCCGGAATGGATGATTACTACCAATAATCGTAAACGACGTAGTGGTATTAGTAGTAGTAATAATAGTGCGAAGATGAGGAGAAGTCCAAGAAGAAGTGGGGGGAGGAGTCCAAGAAGAAATTACTTTCCAGAACAACAACAACAACAACAACAATTATATGATAGTGAAGAAACTATTGATAGTTATGATGACGAGGATGATGAGAGTATACAACAACAAATTGATCGAGAGGTATATACCGATAGTAGTTCTGAGGATATTAACAATAGTGAGGATCTTCTTGGGACGACTTCTTCTGATTATTCCTACTACTCGTATTCCGTTGATGATGAAGGTCGTTCGTTTGCGTCTTCTCGGCAGGATTACTATTACGATAATAATAATGAAGAGGAGGAGATGGCGGACACGAGAAGGAGGAGCAGGATAGGACGATATTCCACACCACCGCCAAAAAGAAGAAGGGGGGCTGTGGGTGTTGTAAGCTCTCTTGAGAAAGTTTCATCGGTAATAGATGGAAATAGTGTCTATACAAATGGGAGTAGGAGGGGGGTTGACAATCGTCAGAGATTATTAGATATGGAGGAAGAAAGTGATGAAGTGGAATATGACGATCGACGGTATCATAATCATTATCCCCGTGACAATGACAACAAAGTAGAGGAAGAGTTGGAAAATCGTCATTACTACTACTTTACGTCATCAAGCACAAGGAGGAATAACAACTACCGTCCTTCCTCTCCCTCATCCTACTCTAGTAGTAGTTCTCATCATGGACCGCCCATGCGTGAGATTGATATTCGCAATACTAATACTAGTATCATTGATACTATTGAGTATGATAGATTAATGTCAGAATATGGACGATTATATGGTCGACAGTGTTCTATGATTGAACGTATGAAAACTTTAGAGGTCGAGTTAC
>Ga0247833_1004666_pt1 | contig 16704 bp, 10 predicted proteins | sample LaCruzMarch2015__7_FD_187117 | JGI IMG/M metagenome (GOLD analysis project Ga0247833, IMG submission 187117) | Freshwater microbial communities from meromictic Lake La Cruz, Castile-La Mancha, Spain - LaCruzMarch2015_8m | ecosystem: Environmental > Aquatic > Freshwater > Lake | place: Spain...
TGTACCCATGACATTGGATGAATTACCTCGCAACACGTAAGTCGGAAGATTCCAAACCTGTTGAGATGAAGCATGTAGGACATGTAATGATACACACACACACACACACACACACACACACACACAAGCTCTACTTAGAATTATCAAGATGAAATCCGCTCCACTCCTCCTCGCACTGCTACTATGCATACTCTCCCTCTTCACCACGGTCGTACATGCTGGTACGAATGCCGAGGGTCTAGCCTATCTCGCGGCCAAGGGAAAGGAAGAGGGAGTCGTGACGTTACCCTCGGGTTTACTATACAAGGAACTCCGGCCCGGCAATGAGGATGGAAAAACACCCACGTTGAATTCACCGTGTGAATGCGATTATGCCGGTACATTAATCGATGGGACCGAATTTGATTCGAGTTATAAGAGAGGACAACCGTTGACGTTTGCTCCGAATCAAGTTATTAAGGTGAGAGTAGATAGTATCATTTAGAAATTTAGACATCAAATCTATATTATGCACCACAACTAATTCTATTTTGTCCTGTATCTGTTCTTGGATGTCAAATTGCAGGGATGGACTGAGGCAATGCAACTTATGAAAGAGGGCGCCAAGTGGGAATTATATATCCCAAGTGAATTGGCATATGGAGATAATGGAGCTGGAGGATCAATTCCGGGGGGAGCAGTATTGATATTTACTTTAGAATTGCTAAAGGTGAAGGGTGACTTTGTGAAGAGTGAAATGTAAGTCCAATGCTTAATATTAAGTATAATATCATCACGAGATCATGACAATGAACAGGGGGAGTGTGGGAGGGGATGGAGATACAATTTCAATAGTGCTATTTGAACTCTCTCTCTCTTCTCCTAAACTATTATGTAGTTGCTCAAATGACAAGTTGTTTACGCAATAATGTCTAAAATCTACTGTCTCTACTCTATATCACGACAGGTCGCATTTCCCAACTTATGCGCCAACGATTGCACCAACTATTTCTGCACAGCCATATGAACCAACAGCTGCGTCACTATCACCAACACTTTCTGAACAGCCAAATTCCCAGCTAAATGAACCACAAATTGCGTCAATGTCTATGGCAACTGTTATTCAACCGGCCGATTTAATTGTTCCAATCACAGTTGTAATAACTTCAGTTTTCTATCTGATCACAGGTTAATACAGTAAAACACGCGCACTCAAACCTCCATATACCTTCGGACTATGTATGTACTTCATCATCATCCTGCTACTAATATAACTATCCTTTTTCGCTTGTCATTGATATATTGGATTGCATTGGTGCAGCATGGAATCAACGTCGCTTATAGAGTGATACCTTTATAATTACTGGACTGTCTCATCTCCTTCGTTCGTACTTCTGATCTCAGGTTAATAAAGTAAAACACGAGTAGGACAAGCATCTATCCGTCGTTATCTGCACTACTAAAACTATCCTTTTTTATTATACGACGATTTTCCAAATGACTTTGACATTCCTCCAGAGGCATTGCTGCCTTTGCGTGGTGGTACGGTAGTATATCCAGAAGAAGAACTTGATCCTTTCATAATGGGCAACGATGATGGTGCTGATCGAAATGGTGGTGGAGTGCCGTACGACGAAGAGGGTTCAAATTTACCAGATAGATTATCCGATACCGATGACAATCCACCACCACCACCACCGCCTACGCCGTTATCTAGACCTGGTGGGCGGAAGGATGATTGAGTAAAGCCTGATCCGGTTCCTTTGAGCGGCGGTCCACCGAATGACGGTCTTCCTCTTTCATTCCTAGCAAAGGCGTCTTGTTCCTGTATGTCAGATGGAGTGGGTGGAGGATATCGTCCTTGCTCTCTTGTACCAAAAGAACCTTCCATTATTGACGATGTTGGAGAAGTAGGATTTCGACCTTGCTGCTGTTCCCTCATCCCATAGGGCACAGAAGCTTCTTCTTCTCTTTCGTCGTTGAAATCATATTGCCGACTATTACTGCTACTGCGCCTCGTCTCATCTCGGATCAATTCAACCATTGTATCTCCTGTATCACCTTTCTCCTTATTATTATCTAACGTCGATCCAATTGCTGCTACAATAAGTAGTCCCGCTATACCAGACCCAGCCACCAACGCTACATCTTTTTGTGGGATGTTAGTAAGATCAAAATCTCCAGAGACTGACAACTTTGTTTTTAACTGAACCATTGCTTCTTCGAATGTTGTATCATCAAAAGAGGGTAATGATGGCGCAGTAATCGATGTTGTGAAATGTCCAAGAGTCTCCTGTAGTTGAGGAGGAGTGCGTAACAAACTAATCGACTTTATCTTTGCATCAATGGCCTTTCTTGCATCCGTTGCCTTACTCGCTTCATCCTCCCTCGTTTGCTCAACTAGTCTAAGTCTATCAAGGACAAGTTTCGCCTCATCCTGTGCCTGCTCTAGTTTAAGTACTTGTGCCTCCAATCGTTCTATTTGCACAATACGTAAACTTTCATCCTTCTCTAACTTAGCAAGGACCTCCTCTTCATGACGTAAAGCTGCCTCAGTCTTGAAGCTTTCCATCTCTTGCTTACGTACCTGTTCCTCAAGTTTAGCTATAGTATCCTTCCGTACTATCTCTTCCTTTTCTAATCGTGCAATTAGCTCTTCACGCGCTAGTGCGATTCGTGCAATTTTCTGTTCTTGCTCCATCTTCTCTTCTTCCGCAGCACGTGCAGCCTCAATCCGTGCCTTTTCTATACGTTCTGCCTCCTCTTGCTTTACCGTCATTGTCTCCTCTTCACGTACCCGATTGAGTTCAATATCTTCTATTTGTTTCATCTTTATTGCTTCATCATCGCGTGCCTTCTGTTCTGCCGCCATGCGATCTATCTCTTCTTGTTGATCATTTATCGTCACTGTTTCGGTATGTGCTTTTTGTTCCACGGCTAAACGACCTACATCCTTTGCTTTCTCTTCTTCACGCGTCGTTTGATCCCCGGCAATGCGGTCAGCAGCATGCTGCTGATGTTGTTCTATCAGCTTCATGGCTTCCGTCTCGGCGTGCAGCTGTTGCTCCTCCTCCGCAGCCGCACCACGCTCTACATCTTCTTCTGCAGCTAAATTTTCCATCTCATCCTGCTCTTCTTTTATTCTCACAGTGTCCTTAGCATCAAGTTCTAGATGTTTTTCTTCCTCCATCGTCACACGCTCTCGTTCATCACCCTTCTCTATTGTTACAATTTTTTCATTCCCCTCTTCTATCGTACTTTGCGGTTTTTCATTACCCATAGCTGCAATATCGTTGTTGTCCGCATCCACCACCACATGATCCTTACCAAACTCTATCATTACGTCATCGTCTTCTTCTTCTGCGGCATTCTCCTTGTCATTATTTGTTCGTGGCTGCTCCACCGTTACAATATTAATTTCAGGATTGGTCCTACGATCTTCGTCGTGAGATGATGTTTGCTGCATCGATACTACATTATCATCGCCAATGACATTGGAAGAGCCGGTATTCGTTGTTGTCGTCGTCGTTATTGTTGGTGTCGTTCCACCGAGGTCCTCCGAGGAAAGGAGATTGGTATTGAAAGAAAGTAGTGAAATGGATGATGCGGGTGTGTATGTAGTAATCAACTTATTAACAATATCATTCGTAGACATGACTTTGGAATGATGAAACTTATTACTATTCTTCTCAACGAGGAAGCTGCTATCATGATAATGATAGTATGCAACAGTTTTATCCTGCTGTACGTCGATAATGAGACGTCGATTAGAATCAAAAACTGGAAACGTGAATGCCAAAGACGATGAACGTAGCCAGCATGATAGGACGAGTAATAATAATAGTGTCGTCATGAAACCAGCGCGACGGTGTATCGTCCACATGGGGCTGCGCTGCCTGCCTGCCTTTTTTCAACTCGAGGAATGTCGTTGTTTTCTCCAATGATGCCGTTTCCAAAATCGTTGTATCTTTGTTAACGAAGCACCGCGTCTTCTTTCAAAACAATATCGATGCACGGTCCTTGCAATATTGGTCAGGAAGGCCGGCCATTGACATGACTGTGGTGCCGGTCGCATTCCGCCGAGGACGGAACAATACACGTCGAGACCGGGAAATCCCCAGTTGTTTGAGGGTGAGCTTTGATGAGGGAAGGCCTCCAGCGTACGATACGACTAGGAGAACTATTGCCGATGTAGGTTACGATGTCATCAAGTACCCCCCTCGTGAAGCTGCTCGAGGCGTGTGCGAAGCACCGTCGTAAGCATGATAGCGAAACGAGGAATAATAGTACAAATGACGACACGGCTGGTGCTACGTGGTGCGAAAATGAGTTATCGTCATTTGCACGAGTGTTACCCCGTATCGAGGGGAGTGTCATGACGCGACGGGATACGTCCCGTGATGGATACGTTCGTCGTTCATTACATATACGGGAAATCGGCACATTGGATGAAGTGGAAGAAAAGAGGTCTGCGACAACATCGACTTCTATGAACCAGAATAACGACGACGACGACGACGAAAACGACGGCATCGATAATGACGATGTGGCCCACTTGTGTGCTTTATATCGGGCCATATCGAATGAATCTTTCTGTCCGAATTCACCGGGCCGACGCCTATTCGTCTCCACTTTCGTCAACAATGACGACGATGGAGATGACAACGATGAAGCAATGGCAGCGGGGATACTACCCCGCGTAGCAACTTTACTATCTCATGCATCGACTGATCCCGAGAGAATGGCATTTTTTGCATTAATGACATCGGAGAGAGTAATAAAACAGAGGACAATGCTGCACAACGATAGAACTAATGATGATGTAGAGTCGATTGGATCGACTATTGCATCATTGCTATCATTATTCACAACTGACGATGTTAGAATAGCGGCATGTTACGATTTATTGGACCTGTCGGACGATCTTGGGACGGTGGATGATGCCAATGCATTATTCGATCCGATGTCGTTTGATGTTAGCGATGGAAACAACCTCGATAGAGATAACGAGAGCAAATTTGATGAGGTGAGGGGTCGGGAGGAGGGAATGACGAAGGATGATATTCGCATTGCCATCTTTGGTAGAGTGTCGACGATGCTGAGTGGGATGAACTACGAATCATCTGATCAACGCCTTTGGGTCTGTGTACGCACTCGTCGTAGTCTCTTGGCCGTGCGCCTCGCGGCATGGACGGCATTGCGTCGTTTCGTACCCGTCATACTCGCGACTTTGGGTGGCGAAGAAGGATATGGTATGATAGGAGACATAATGCTGAAACGACGACGTCAACGGATGGAACTTGTTGACGCACTGCTGTTGTCTGCACGTAACACGACTCTTTACTCAACTGTCCGATCAGTGGTGTCAACAGCGACGACTTCGCCAACCAGTGCTGTCGATTCGATTATGGAGGAGGAATCGTTAATGCCGTCTTCGTGGATTTACTCGTCCGAGACTGTGCAGGTTCATGCTCTCCTCGAGCTACGCATGAACATAGCGATTGTAGGAGTACTCATGTTTATTTCGAAGTCGAACGAAGACATAATCTGCATGTCCGATGTCCCCTCGAGTAGGAGGATCGATCCGGCATTGATGGCGGTAGAGGCAGTGAGGTGTCATCTGACCTCACGCACCTTTGGCGACCATGGACGTGCATTTGATCACAGTAATACTTCCAACCGAGGGAAGTGGTTGCTTTACCAAAATCTAAGTGCATCGTGCTCCACTGCCCTGTCGAACTTCGTCGTGTCGACGGTCTTACTCCCTGATTCGAATGCGGCAACGTCGTCCGCCTACGACGTACGGTCGAATGTACTCCCGTTTCTAGTGGATTGCATACCCATCATCATCGATTGCAAACTGTCAGATGATGGTGAATGTCTCGGTGGAGCTGTTTTGCAGACGATACATATCATCCTATCATCATCGAGGCCCTCATTTATCGAACACTTTGAGAACAGGTGCATGGCAATGGGTCTTCTCTCGCACTTCCTTCGGCTGTTGAAGGAATCCGAGCGCATTTCTGGCCCAGCAATATCGATCGTCGCACTCCTCTTTCAAATGTCTCTACCGACAACTGAGGACCTCGTGGAGACGTCTTGCTCCTGCGCCCTCGTTTCGGACGATGCACCGAATGATAAGAAATCGGATGAGTCACTGATTGCATTGCAGGGAAGTAAGCGAAGAAAGCTCAACAAGGAGGATATGCTGGAACCTTGTCCTGTTGGAGCAACGCTGCAGTCGGCACTTACACACGCCATATCGTACGCCCTCTTAGCTAGGCGGAGAATATTGGCGAGACGCGACACTCATGATGAAGAACGCATTACAATCGGCAACGGGCCGGAAGTGATATTGCTGGTAAACAAGGAAGACGTTCTCCAACTCAGATGCGTGACAGGATGCCTTCGACTTTTGCTATCTTTACGGGGCGACGGTAGATCGCGCCCTCGCACCGATGAGGCCATATCGCGCCTGTTCACGTGCGTCCAATTCGTGTCAGAGAATCTAATTCGGCAGAGGATTGACAACAAACTCGTTCATGTCGAACCAGATGTATTACGTTCAGTGCTCGCGTTAATAATTAGCATTGGGTTGCACACATGCCATTTACCGCATATCTTGATGTCAGAGCATTCGTCGGCGAGAGAAGCAATATCGCATTGTGCTATTTCGGCGTTACAAATGTCGAATTTCGATGATATGGCGTGCGAAATCAATGATGATGAATGCTCTATGATGATATCAAAGGCAAATGCGTCAAGATTGTGCAGTGGAAAATGTTGTCGCTTAATGTCGATGGTGGGAGCAATGGCAAGACCATATGCGGACAACGTTTGTCTTTGTGGCACTGATGACTTTATTTTTGACGATATCTTGCCTTTGGCATGCCGGTAAGTTGCACTTCCAGATAATCATCCCTGATTATGCATGAACATTGCCCGTCCTCATTATCCTGTAATTAGGAGTATATTCTTAGCCATGTGTTACCCGGTTACAGATCATTACGACACCACTCTATCTACAATAGGAAGCATTCTTGTACAATCAACACGCGCCCAATCCCCTATGATTATCAGGGCGACATTGATTGGACTACCGAGCCTATTTACATCCCTCGCACGACGTAAAGGTGGGCATGATGCTGATTCGGCGAAGTTTCTGAAAATTGCGTTGGAGTCATTCAATTTTGAGAGTCATGTAATTCAGTATGCGAAGAGTAAGATTGATGGAATAAAAGTCAGTGCTATGCTTTCGCTAGCCCAACTCGTTGGATTACATGCTATCGCGTCAATTGTGGCATCCGGCGAAGACTCCGGGATTGATAACAGCGCATCCGTGTATCTTCGGCAACAACTTAATCCAATGACAAGTGAAATATTTACTTCTATTCTTGGGTTGTGGTCATTCGATAAATGTCCCGTTGTTACAATGAAAGATGCACACTTTTATTCTGTGTTGGGTCTTCTTATGTCCCGGAAGAATGCTTCGGGCTCGTGTTTCCTTTCAAATAGTGATTCTTCCCAGGTGTGGATGGCGAGCCTCATTTATCTCCGATCTATTCTTACTGTCGTACCTGTATCAATTCTTCGGTCTTTGAATACTCTTGAGTTCTTATTAGACAATCGACGATTCAATATTTACGATGCATTCATGAAAGGACAGGACTCAATTGCTGGCAAAATACCTAACCCGGCATGGATTTTGCTAGCGCCATTCATTGCCCGCGACGTGTCAACGCAAGCGTACGCGGCTAAATCGTTTGGTAGCACGATATTTTGCAATGGATGCAAGGTATTTTCTGCGTTCTTTATACCAGCGATCGATACAATAAATAGCAGAGAAACTTGTGAATTGGCTGTCGGCAAGCTATTTTTGGAGATCAGTGCCTTGTTGAAACTCTGCGGCTTAGGTCAAGATGCTCTTTTTTTCATGGAGGCCGATGCTATGCCTAGTCACAGTGTGGATGCTTGTCAATCTAATGTCAAGATTAGTATGCAAGTGTTTACGTCACTGTGTCGTTCAATGCCAGTGAAAACGGCAGTTGGGAATTGTATTCTCGAACGGTCTCTCCTGTCTCTGATTAGGATCTGGATTGCAAGCGAAGGTGGGTATGCGTTCGACTCTGAAATAGATGTCTCCCCGACCAGTCACTCCTCACTTGCCAGCAGTGCCTTTGACCAGCTCATCGCAATCTTCAAGCTCATAAACGACTCGTCGCATTCGGTGGAACTTATGAAACAAGTTCGTAGCATTATGTCGAAGATATTAAACGAGTTCTTTCTTCCACAACAGGATATTGCAGCATCTATTCGGTACAGACTTCTTTCCGTGTTCATTGGGACTTTTCTGCTTCAGTTGGCTGCGACTCAAAGTCGACGAGCTGTTAATACATTCGAGGTTTCGAATGCTTTTGAGATTGTGGAGTTTATTGACGGCGTCTATCCATCCGTTATTGTTCAATTTATCAAGGACGAAGATCATGGGGCGATTCAAATGTGCGCTGCCTTTCGCATGTACTTACTCAGCGAAGCGAAGAAGTTAAACAAGGAAGAACAGCGAGTCCAGAAAAAGCAGCTGACTGAGGTAATTGTCGGTACTCGACAAGAAAACAAGCGCCTTGGACACCTATCAAGATCACTTGTACCAGGAGTGTCGATATCAACCGCGAAGCTGATTGAAAACGCAAAGCTGCTATGTATCAAAACTGACGTGATCTCATATCTCCTGCCTCAATTGCTGCTATATCCTGAGCAAGCTCCGCTTCGCTTCTTTACCAATACAGTTTGTCAATCTGAATTGAATTATCCTGATATTCTTCGCGAGATTGGACTTCCCGTGCTAAAGACACTAGTTTGGGAACTTGGTGGGGACGATCCTGACGAAGATATCCAGGAGGAGATGTATGATATCTCATTGGTTGGGGATAACGTGAAGAGAAAAGACATTCGCCTGGCCCTGACAAAGGGTTTCATGCTTAGAGACGTAGGCGCATCGTCGAACATGCAGCAATTGCTCATGTCGCCATCAGACGATGGTGCTTCTGATGCTTGCGCTAGAAGCTGGGTAGCACCAAATATTATGTACCTTCTCGTCAACATCGTGCTCCATCAATGGTCAAAACGTTCAGAACGTGACAAATTCCAAGCAATCAAGAGCTTACGAGGGATGCTGAAATACCTCCCGCCTTCGGAATCACCTCAATACATGCCCCAGATTATGTCTGCCATCAATAACGCTATCTCCTCGACGATGCATCCTGGGCAACCTGAGGATATTCAAATGTCCAAATTGAACTACATCGCCGTGGCAACTCTTTTTGATTTCTTGAAAATTGTCATCTCACATGACGCCGCACAAGTAGGGCAAAATCTAGTCTACATAAGTGTAGCACTATTTCCATTGTTTGAAAGCACACGTCCAAGATGCGAAAATGACCTGGCTAGAAGTCGTGCGGTACAACTGCTCGAATGGCTCGCTAGCGGAGACGCGAATGACTGTCTTCCAAGATATTTCACTGAAATACCATTTCTGCCCTTCACTCAAGACTTGACTAAAGTTAGAACACTGCTCATTGAGAAGGGAGTATGGCTCGATGACCTCCGCCTCATGTCTCAACAAACCGACCTTGAAGCTGACTCCTCTAAGGTTGCTCTCCTTGGGTCTAGATTTTATAATCGGATGAATGTAAGTACCATTATGTGTGGCAATCTGATTCGATGTATTGTAGACCAGGTCTCACGTTCATCGCTCAATCGATTTTTCCTGTCTCAACCATTCAGACTTTATCACAATTAATGATGTCGCACGAGAATCAAAATGTCCGTAAAGTAGTGATTACTCACATGACTGATTTGATACAGGCGAACAGAGATTTATTCCAAGGTTTGATTGTAAATGAAGAGCTGTCGTCAATGCATTTTCTCACAGTCGTCCACGATGCGCCGTCAAAAGTGAAACTCTTTGGAGAGTTAAATACCATGCCAGCTGACGAAGCTAGCATCAGTGGGGGATTTGTCACCAAGCTATTGATTCGCCTCTTGTCACGATGCGTCGATGAATCGGATCCAAACATTCGTGATGCAATAGCACGATGCTTGGGAGAAGTCGGAGCCATCGACCCAACTAGACTTAGCAAAGAAATACACTCATCTCAATTTGCGGCCAACTCTGAGGGAAGCGATGATAGCGTTGAGTGGAGACTAATGAATCCTCCTTGGAAAACAAATATCTCGGCTTATCAGTTGCGGCTAGTCACAGGGCATCTTGTGTCAGGCCTGAAGTCTGCCCCAACTACCCTCGATCAGCATAAGATTTCATTTGCTATTCAGGAACTGCTCAAGATATTGAACATTCAACTGGGTGGAAAAAATCACAGTGAAATGTGTCCTCAGCTAAAAGATATGCTCCAAAAAGCAGATGTCATCAACATTGTAGAGCCGTTTTGGACCACAAATTACAAGCAAGTCGACACAGTAGCCCCGAGGCTACCGCCTTTCTTCAACAAAGCCACAACATTCTTTTCGTGGCTCTCTTCATTCTGTCGATTCCTCGTCAGCCAATGCAACGCCAACAAGAAAAGTGCATGGAGAGATTTCTTCCATGCCTGTCGGTCAGCTATTCGATCGCAATCTGGTATAGGTGTGTCTGAATTTCTCTTTCCACTCTTCATTCTGGACAGTCTTTGCTTCGGGGCGAAAGCCGATGAAGAAATAATTGTTGATGAGTTTCGAAGAGTGCTCAACTTTGATGACGCTTGCCCAATGAATTTGAAGGAACGCGAGAAAGCGGCAAATTCAATATTCACGGTCATGGATGTGCTAAGACATTGGCTGGAGAAAGAACTCGAGCTTAGGTATCAACCTAAAAAGAGTTCCAAGAGGGGGAGTCCATCTAAGGACGTAGGAGAGTTCACTTGGCCATTAGCGAGTTGCACTGATAGAATTGAAAATTTTCTTGCTCGAATACCACTTTCTTCTTGTGCATTGGCGGCTAGTAAGGTCGGCATGCGTGCACGAGCGCTTCAGTTTCTTGAGATCGATGGTCGAAGTAGGACTCAGGGGACTAAAAATATGGACTACGATGAGAGAGGCACACAGAAGTTCTTGAGCTCTGATTTTCTTGATGGTGGTGACTTGAAGCTGACACAAATGCTCTTAGGTCAGCTAAATGATTTTGATACAATGATGTTTGTAGCTCAAACGAATGACCGCACAAACCTTACAGTAAGACTCGCTGAAGAAGCCGATGAGCGAGAAATGTACGAGGACTGGGAGGGAGCTTATCAGGCATATGAACAGCTTTTAGACAGCAGAATAAACGACGGCAACAACAGTCAGTTGGAAACTGTGGAAGAGGACTTAACGATTAAAGCGCAGAAGGGGTTGCTAAGATGCCTATTGAAGCTTGGTCGTCTTGACAGTGCATTGAATCAAGCATACGGCATGTCAAAGATAGGTCAAACTGAGAAAATACAGATTAGCACTGAATTACTTCCGTCAGCAGTTGAGGCTGCGTGGCGGTTGGGAAACTGGCCTGTACTCGACAATCTTGTAAATACTGTGAACGACGAATCATCAATTGATGCAAATGCGCGTTATCAGATTTCGTTCGGCCGCACTATGCATTCGCTTCATTCGAAGTCGCTTGCAAGAGTTGACGCGTGCCTTATAGACTCGAGAGCATCCATTATTTCTTCTCTATCAAGTGCTGCGAGAGACGGGTACAGCCGCTCCTATCCATATTTACTACAACTGCAGGCCTTAAACGAGGTCGAATTCATATCATCTATATTGTCTGATGAAAAAGAGAACTCCCAAACATCTTTCCTTGACATTATGACGTCTAAGCAGTGGACCAAACGTTTAGAAGTATCTACACCCGATATTACTGGATCGAGCACAATAATGAATGCTCGACTTGTTCTCTCTCGCATGGAAAATGAGCCCTATATCGAAGGAATAATGTGGCTCGACATTGGCAAAGTGGCAAGGAAGGGTGGGCTATATAGAGTTTCGCAGAACTCTTTTACTCAGGCCAATGTTGCCTTTTGTAAAACGTTGAATTTGAACAAGCAAGCTCGTGAATCTATTGGAAAAGTCAAGTTGCAGGTTGCAAAACTTAAACACGCCGTTGGTGAATCGACGACGGCGTTGAAGCTTATAGAAGATGATATCCCTGCTTCTATTTTCCAAATGGACGACAAGCAACTACAGACGTATTTTTCTAGTACGGATGCTGAAAGTAGAGAGACTATTGCTCGTAGAATACTTCAAGCGACGGAGTGGATGGCATGCGACGGTCTGAAAAGTACCCAAGACATAAAGGACCGCTACCTCACTGCACTGAAATTGGCACCGAACTGGGAACGTGCTCACTTCAATTACGCTAGGTTTCTGGACGCGCTTTTTGAGACTCGAATTTCCAACCCCGGTGTCGATCGTTCGGAATCAATAATGACCATTCACGAATGTCAAAAACACTTGCTTGGAGCCGTACAGCACTATGGAACGGCGTTGCAGTTGGGCCAGAAGCACGTTTATCAGGCACTACCGCGTTTGCTGGCCATGTGGCTTGAATTTACATCTTTAGAAAATGGAAATGGCTGCAATCAAGGCAGCACGCAAGACTTCTTTATTGTAAATCAAGGGCTAATGAACGAACTCATCGTAACGCTGTCATCAAAAATTCCAGAGCATTTGTTTTACACTGCACTGCCGCAGCTCATCTCTCGTGTTATCCATCAAAACGTTGACACTTCGAAGATTGTCGCACTTATCATTCACAACGTGCTTGCCAAGTACCCACATCAATCAATGTGGTCCTGCGGATGGTTGCGATTCTCTAAGTCCGAGGAGAAGAAGAAAATCGGGGAGGAAATATTCCAAGCTGCACAGAAATTGTTGAAGAGGAATCAGAGGGACAAGTCGAATCAGAATTTGCTCAACGCATCAAAGAGTCTGTTTCAATTTTTCATCACTCTGGCTCAATTCATGCCAAAGGGTACTCATAGTGCAGTAAAGATGAAAGTGCCGACCTTCGACACGGAGCTACGTAACTTCATCCCTCCAATTCAAGCGGCATTGAGTTTATGTCCTGGTGCCTTGGAAGGGTCGGTCTCCGCGGATGTCTTTCCTTCATTTGTACCCAGAATGAGGGCCTTCAATCCTGAGATAAAAATCATGCAATCAAAGGCAAAGCCAAAGAAAGTCAGCATTTATGCAGCATCATCTACCGTCGCGAGCAGAAATTCTCTTCCGACTGATGGGCGGGCATTACCTGAGGATGTTGGGGAAATGCATTTCCTTGTTAAGCAGGAGGCAAAGGGTGATCTACGTAAGGACTCTCGCGTTCAGGATCTGAACAATGTAATCAATCGATTACTTGCTAGTCGAAAAGGATCGTCTGGTCCAAACAGCCGTCGACGACGCCTGCGCCTCCAATTACGAACGTTTTCGGTAGTTTGTTTAGCCGAAGACTGCGGCATTCTTGAGTGGGTTCCCAACACCGAGTCGCTTCGTAGTGTGATCACAGGGACGTATAATCCGCAAATTGCTCCCGATTCGGCACATCGATGGGGAAGACGAATCACGAATTTTGCCGATCCTGAACTCCGTGATACTTTTTCGAAGTGTCAAGATGTCTACTTTAAGAAAGGAGATCTCGACTTGGCAACGAAGAAATTTGACGAACTCATACTGAAACAATACTTGCCAGTCATGTATTGGTGGTTCATTCAGAATTTCTCTAGTCCTCATGCATGGTATCAAGCAAGGTCTAACTTCACATTATCCACGGCAGTATGGTCTGCTGTGGGCCATATCATTGGATTGGGCGACCGCCATTCTGAAAATATATTGATTGATACGAAAAGTGGTGAATGCGTTCATGTTGACTTTGACTGTATCTTTGATAAGGGTCTCATCCTACCCAAACCTGAGGTCATTCCATTTCGTCTAACGCCGAACATGCTCGACGCCTTTGGACCAGCTGGGGCCAATGGGATGTTCAGTGGGGCACTGACAGAGTCCATGAGGACACTTCGAAAGAATCGCGATACGCTACTGTCGGTTTTGGAGCCTTTTCTCAATGATCCTGTGATAAACTTCAAAAGTAAAAGCCAAAGGAAGTCTAAAGATGACAAGGGTGTCAAAGATGCCGAGGAAATTAAGAGAGTAACTGCCAAGGACGCTGAGGAGGCCCGCAAAGTTATAGCGAATATCGAAGGCCGGTTGAAAGGAGAGTACAACCTTATTAACCCGAATATCAAGAAGATGAACAAAGATACTGCAATCACATCAGAGCCAGAACATTTCACCAAGCTCTCTGTCGAGGGTCAGGTACAGAGGATGATCATGGAGGCAACAAGTAAGGACAATTTGGTGCAAGTTTATGTAGGTTGGATGCCTTGGATTTAGGATGCTACAAGAAGATAAATCTCTGCTTTAACTGGTATATTTGCTAGAATTACCGCAAGCTGGAGCCACTTGCTTGCTGATGCTAATGGTGATCATTGCGCACACTCCTTCCGCCACGCGCCTTCATCCTCCTCACTAAGTCGCGCCGCTCAATTGCCACCCTGAGCCTCTCCATTGCTGCTTGAATCGCAGCTTCGTCTATCTCGGGTGCATTGCGCAGCACTTCTAAACTGTATGGGCCAATCTAGTATAGTTTATAAACAGTATGCATAATGCATAAACAAAATAAGTGCAGTAAATTTTACAAGCGCGATTTATTTATTTTTCTCTTCACAAGAACAACAACTCCATGACCCAGCAATCCGACGACAAGACCATGGCTCGTCAACGCAAAGTCGACGATGATGATTGGGATGAGGTTGAAGACGAGAAGAAGTTGTTCGAACCGTCCGTCTTGGTCCAGAAAAAGCTAGTTCAGTCTCTAGACTCGTTGAAGATGTCTTTTGAGAGGTGAGTCTGTTCGGCTTGCCTTATTTTACATCTACATAGCATTCTCTCACCGGCATTTACAATCCTAAAGCAATCTACAAATAATGGTCCAGAAAATGCAAACAACCAACGATGCCATCTTGGCGCTCAAGTTGATATTGGAAGATGATCGAAAGCACAAGACATTGGAACGAGCACTTGCACTCACAGATCTCAACTCATTCTATTATTACGATAACACTGGTGCTGGAAAAAAGAACAGCTCCGACCTTGCCAAGACAGTATTGGGATGGTTCATGCTTGGCAGGACCATGACACTCCGCCATGAACCGACTTTGACAAAAGTCATCGACCTGCAAAACAAAAGTTTGGAGGAGAAGGATGAACACCACAAAGCTTTTGCAGAGCGGTTTGCTAAGATGATTAGAGAGTTGATTAAGAAAGAACCTCGTCTTTTGAAACGTGACGATGGAATGTATTCCATTTCGTACGAGTAAATAACAATGCCAAATGTTGGGGTTGGTTGTGCAATTTTTGCATTCGAGTGATGAACAAGTTTTCCTCCTCAGTAGACATTACGCTTCACACAGTTAAAAATGTATTATGTTGCATCATCTCACACTTTGTTCTTGTGGCCTAGCGACTAGACAAAATGGTGCCATATTCATCACTCCGCCACTCCACGTGAAGTAACCCATGCCGAGAAGGAGAAGTGCCTTCTCTTCGTTCTCATTGTCACCCGTAGCCTGTTTGAGAGGCACGACACGAAGTTCGTCGACCATGCCTCGCCAAACTAACGACATGGGCGACCATGTTCTCGGAGAATAAGGAGCATAGCTATGGAATAGAGACTTTGAGGAAGAAGCGGACGACGACGAAGGAGAAGCCGATGGAAGAATTGATTGACCAACGTAGTAATCGAATTTCCGATCTTCAACTGCTTCGTTTTGTTTGTTCAAAAATCTATTCCTTCCTGTACCACAACTGTCAACAGAGTCGTTGTTGTCCAATGAGAATGTCGTTATGGGTTGTTGCATAATATACACCTTGCCCAACCATCGTCTACCACGTCCGAACAATTGATGTGTAATTAAATTAGTAACATGAGTTAATATTGGTCCATTATCTAATAGATATCCATCGTATATCGCCCAATCATCATTCACTTTCCCTTCACTTTCTTTGATACCGCTGTTACAGAAGGCTAAATTGCGCAAATTCGAAGGAGGATCGCAATGTAAAAACAATCGAACCAATTCTCGTTTCTTCATGCTCGATAACTCCATCGCGGCCTCATCCATTGTTTTTCACGATGGAGGGCTATACACACGTTGAGAACGTTCACGACGACTATCGCGGATGACAATGTGAGTTTCATACATGTTCCATACCGACGCGGTGGTCAAGAGGAAAGTTGTTGCACCGATTGCCGCAGTGGCGATAGGGAGGAGGATCATGTGAGTGGGTATGCGATATTTATGTATTATTCCTCGAGAATAGAGGGACAAATCATCTCTCACAATATATATGAGTTCCCACGTATCAGAGGAGGGCAGAAACTCGCCAACCCTTCGCCGACGATCGCCACTCCTCTACTCTCTGCACTCCAAATTTTGAAGCAAGGGACCATGCGCACGCCGATGAGCTCTCTCATCATGGGGGCAGTACCATAGTAGTGCATTGAGCACGTGGGTGAATCGGGCATATTAATGGGTATCAACGCGCCGTCGCTTTACGATGGTGGGACGACGTCCTGAGAATCTGCAGTCAGGTGGGGAAAAGAGCGATGGACGACATCGACCTCATCGACTTCGACAG
>Ga0247833_1004667_pt1 | contig 16703 bp, 14 predicted proteins | sample LaCruzMarch2015__7_FD_187117 | JGI IMG/M metagenome (GOLD analysis project Ga0247833, IMG submission 187117) | Freshwater microbial communities from meromictic Lake La Cruz, Castile-La Mancha, Spain - LaCruzMarch2015_8m | ecosystem: Environmental > Aquatic > Freshwater > Lake | place: Spain...
CACGGGATATGCAACAATCTTTACAGGGATGCAGAAAATGAGACCAGATTATTAATTATTAGCCACGACGTATTTATTTAGATTTAGCAATATCTAATCTTCCATTCTCCCTCTCTCCTTCCTCCTCCTCTTCTTCCTTTTTTCTCTTTCCCCCTTTTTCTCCCCCCTTTCCCCTCTTTTTTCCTTCCCCACAGCATGAAAAAATTGCCCACCTCGCGGCGAAGTCTGCAAAATCCATGTCTATCTGTTAGGTACATAAGTAGGTAGCCTGTCCTTCTAAGGTAAACTACTACATAAACTTGTGTGGCCACGGGCTTCTTCCTTGCTAGCCCACCGGCGTGAGGTAGAATAATTCAAAATCCGACGACTGTCCCCCCCGTTAATACACCTAATTATTGTTGTAAAAGAGAGTGGGTTTCGGTTGCTCGATATCATGGTGCTGGGATGGGGTAAGCGGTCCCCAATCACAGAGGAGTCTACGGACTCCGAGTTAGTTGCACCACTAACGGCATCGTCTGTCGAGTCAGGATCAGAGGCCGACCAGGTCGTCTCATCGTCATCTCCGTCTGATTTTTCATCAGCGGATGATGCGTATTCTTCTTCTGTTTTAGGATCCGGACGAGCAAACGCTGTGTCGTCAATAACATCGGCCAACGTTACGACCGGTGGAGGCTGGGATGACGCACAGACGTCGTCATCATCATCCTCTTCGTCCGCAGCATTAGGGTCGGCATCAGAATTTTGCAACGAGAATGGATTGACAATGGCAGACAGTAGCATGTTGGGACTGCAGCAATTTGTGGACAACAATTATAGAGAGAACGAAGAGGGTGGACAATCGTCTGAGACCACTAACGACTCCCATACCACGTTGACGTTTCCGCCACTCTTTCCATCTCTTGCGTCCGTGGGTGGAAGTGGAGAGAATACACCTAGCGCGTCGTTGATGGGGTTTACGGCAAAAGCAATTGACCCGAGTGGAAAGGTTGTTGCAACATTTTCATCATCATCGTCAGGTGCGGAAGTAAAGTCTAAAAAAATGAAACGCGATCGCAGTGGCAACGCCACCATCGGAGGAGGAGGTGGTGGGGGCCCCGTAACACGAACTGATGTTTATCCAAGTGGCGAATCCTATGTAACAACTTCTGATGGGATTGTTACCAAGACCATGTTCAAATTTACGTCCAATACCACGGCAGCATCCACGGGGAGCGGGAAGATGATCGGGGGACGAGTGTCTCCGGGTGGCGTTGGCATGGCCGCGGCGGCTCTAAACTTTGGTAAGGGATTTGCATCGGGGATGAATGGTGGGACTGGGATTGCACCTCTCCCCCACGTCTCTATAAACGCCGTCGTCGGCACAGCATTCGACAATGAACCGACACACCTCGTTGGTGCGAATTTCCAGGATAGCTTATTCTCATCTGCGAGTGTTGGCGGTAGCGGGGGTTGCCAGGATTCACCCCGTTCGGACGGTGGTGGATCTTCATCTTCGGGGTTTGCTGACGATACTGGGGACGGTGGCGAAAATGACACCGGAGATGCCCCGTATATACACTGGCAGCCACAGTCCCAAACATCAACATGCGAATTCACACACGTTATAGCCGACTACTCTCAGAAGCGCGATTCGGGATGCAAGAAGGCTGAGTATTCGAGCATAACTACCGACTCACATGGGAATAAGTGGCGTCTAATAATTTACGTCAATGGCAATGGTCGAGCGAGTAACCATCACCTCAGCCTCTTCCTGCAAGTGGCCGATGCAGAAGAACTACCATTTGGTTGGAACAAGGCCGTGTCCTACGTTTTAACACTGGAACATCCACAGGGACAAAGTCTTGGTTATGCCAAGCGCAACCCGGACAAGACATTCAAACTCTGTCCCAAGGCGATCGACTGGGGATGGAGTCAATTCATCACAAGTGATCGGATTCAGCAGGAGGGATACGTCAATAAGAATACATTAATCGTGCGGGCGAGTGTGACTGTCAAAAGCAGTTCGGTTCAGATCGATCCGGAGGATGCTGAGTTGTATCTTAAGTGTGCGGTCGAGGAGGGTAATGCTGAAGCTGTCAAGGAATGTTTGGCCCAAGAGGCACGAGTGAATTGCCAATTCAAGGATGATCTGTACACACCGCTGCACACGGCTTGTTCGGCGAACAATCATGGGGATAACAATAATGCAAGCAGTAGCACTCCAACCAATTCGAATTCACCGGCGCCTGCTCCGATTTCTCAAGGATGTCTCGACGTACTAGATCTATTGCTTCAACGAGGAGCGGATGTCAACGCTTCTAATAAGTGGAGAGAGACCCCGCTACTGATTGCCGCGAATAATGGGCATGTCGAAGCTGTCAAACGTTTGCTAAATTACGGTGCCGACCCATCTCTTTGCAGCGAGGCTGGATGGTCGGCGTTAACTTTTGCGGCTCATAAGGGCTACGATGATATTTGTGGTCTTTTATTAGAAGCGGATGCCCCTGTCGATTGTCGCGTTACTGAAGATCTGAGCACGCCGCTGCACAAGGCGTGTGCTGGTAGCAAAGTAGGTCACACATCAGCGGTCACTCAGTTGCTTGAGGCAAATGCTGATATTCATGCGTTGAATAAATGGAGAGAGACACCACTGTTGACCGCCGCTAATCACGGACAGCACGAGGCTGTGGAGGCACTGTTAAGATTTGGAGCTGATCCTTGTAAGTGTACCGATACGGGTTGGAGCCCGTTGAGTATTGCGGCATACAAGGGTCATGACGACGTTGTTCGTTTGCTATTGGAAGAGGGCGCACCGACGGAGGAGGACGATCCCACGTTGAGCGCGTTGCTGCAGGCTGCCACGAAGGGATTACCTGATACTGTCATGCTTCTTTTGGGTCATGGTGCCGATCACACTGTAACAACTAAGAAAGGTGACACGGCCCTTTCTATTCTGGTAGAACAGAATTTGATTGACGCTGCTGTTGAAATGGTGACGGATTTCAGTGCCAGCATCCCCCGCTGCTCCCGTGACAGAAAGAAGGTTCAGCGTGCACGGCTCTTGATCAATTTACGACTGAAACAAATGCAACGTGATGGCACCGGTGTATATGCTGACGATTCTGATGAGGGTGATAGCGATACCGAGCCTGAAAATGGAACTGGCCGTGCACTCCACGACGATGCTGTCTCGGCCGCGTCGCCATCGTCAAATGACGCAAAGAAGAAGAAAAAGCCGGAGGGTATGTCAATTGCCAAGCAAGAAGCGGAGGCACGTGCGGCTGAGGAGGCACTACTGCTTGAATTGGCTGCTGAGGAGAACGCTAAGACCGCGGCTGTGACTGCTGCCGACAGCAAGAATAACAAGAAGAGGCAGAAGAAGAAGGAGAAAGAACGACAACAGAAAGCTGAGCAGGCGCGGAAGGATGAGATTGAAAAGGAGGCTAAGGCAAAGGAATTAGCTGCCAAAGCCGCTACTGTGGTGACACCGGAGCCACAGAAGGAATCGTCTCTCGCAAAGAAAGAGAAGGTCGTAGAGGTGACCTTGCAGACGGCTAATCAGATACAGAAACAGAAGAAGAAGCAGGATAGCAAAGCTACAAGCCCACAGACGAAGAGGAATAGCCCTAACCAAGAGGTGACACCATTAGATCAGAAATCGAATCTCGGCTTGGTAGAGGGCTCAAAAGATATCAGGGCAAAGAAGGGGCGCGAGTCTAAATCTGGCGATGCTTCTTCGGTTAAAAAGTCTTCTTCTACAGGCAACAGTAACAAGAATATATCAATCGACAAAGCAAATCCTGCATTGAAGGGTACTAATAAAAATATTCCTGTTGATAATGCTGTACAACCGAAGAAAATTCCCGGCGACAATCCAGTCGCAACAAGGAAGATCCCTGGTGATGCTCAACCGAAGAGGATCCCCGGTGACAACCCTAAGGTGTATATTCAACAAATTCGCGGCCAGACGACACAGCAGAAAGGTGTGGGTACCACAACCGCGGATAGTAAGCGTGGGTGGGAGGCTAAGAATTCAGCTGAACCATCATCTGTCCCTGTTACAAATAAGAAGCAATCATCGAAGCAGTCTAGCCAATCCACAGTGGATAACTCAAATAAAGAGAAACAGTCTGTGAAGAGGGCAAATGGCAAACAGCCCAATTCCCCATCTGATAATCGACGTGACTCGGACAGCCCTCCCAGTAAAGAAAAGAATGCCCGCTCGGACGAGAGCACGCACTCTACTGCGAATTCCACCGCGGCTGACAGTTTGCCTGCGACGCCGACGCAACCGTGTTACCTGAGTGCAGCCGTGAGAACATCTGCAACAGTTGAAAGACCCTCTTCAGCCCACATTGACCAACAAGCATCCGTAGATGAAGACCTAGCGACCATGGCGAATGATGTTCTTGGCTTGGGCTATGATGATTCACGTTCCAGCATAAGCAATACTCTGCCATCCAATGTACAGACGACGTACAACTCGTCCATACCAGCAACATTAGCACCGTCTGTCATTGTAGAGCTACCCTCTGTTTCCATCTATCGTCTTGAGAAATTGAATGAGTTTTTCCGTTTCTGCTCCCAAGCGCGCTCGTCCTCTTCAAACAATCCACTCCGTGTCATTGATGAACGGACATTGCGTGTTGTGATATACCGTTGGATCATTCGTGCATCACATGGCTCTGAATCATATTCGGATCCTGTCATCCCTAGCTGGGAGGACGAGGCTTACCTCAAGGAGTTCTTACAGCGGCAATTCATTTCAGAGAGTCGACGTGTCGTAGCAGATGATTCGAGGTACAGCATGACTCCCATACCCAGCATTGAAGTCCTCAGGGATGCGGGAGCAGCCATGTCAGAGATCTGCATGTCTCTCGCGAGGGCTGTTGTTGAGTTTCGCTTCAAGTGTGAGCAGCAGGTTCCTCCTAATTGGACCGACTCGGATATCAATGTGGCTGGGATGGAAGAAGGTAACCATGTGATTATTGAATGGTTGGGAAAATCTCGTTTGTCGATCCCGTACGTGGCATTCAATTCGCTTGCGAGGCGTTACGTGGGCGATCGGAGTAGATTGCTATCCGCCATTTTCTCTTCCGTTCGTCGTCACGAAATTATGAGTGCGATTGCCAACCAAACCGACATAACTTGTCATTTGCCAATGCAAAGTATGGATTACCTTACGAAGGGTCTAAGTGCATCGCTTGAGACATGGAGTGACTCTGTCTCGGTTTACGGTAACAATTTCTTTTGTGCCATGTTTCCTGATGTCGACGCCGCTTTTGGGGGTCTGCCACCATTTGGAAAGACAATTGGTGGCGGTGAATCCATCTTGCACCGAGCAGGAGGTGCTGTAGTTGTTTTGGCACCGCCCGAAAATGCAACTTCGTCTCAATGCATTCGTAAAATGGTTGACATGTCCGAGAATTTTCCTAGCATGCCTCTATCTTTTGGTGTTATCTTGACTTCGGATTGTTTTGTAAATCCTAACAACATGGTACTTTCTCTGGAGGACTTGAGAGCTCTTGATCCGCGTTTGGTTGGTGCGAAGAAGCAATTTATTTCATTTCTGGAAGTGATTCCAGCAGGGAGCAGCACCTTTTCCAAGTCAAGCACTATGTTTCTCCTCATTCAGAATGAGGCGGGCCAGCTTCGTTTCCCAAATCATCCTGCTGCCGTGGACATTATAAGACGTTCTTTAAGATCTGACATTGGAACGGGCAATACATCCATGATGCCTAATTTGACCGGGGAAATGCCAGGTTACTCCAACATTCCACAGCACCAGTATGCGGGGGCTCCTCAGGAGGCAACCGTGTCAGCGAATCCATGGGGAGGAAGCGCTATCAACCACAATGGTAGTGGTGGAAGTAGTGGAAGAGGTCATCGTGGACGTTTATTCGAGCTCGTGGGCGACGGGGAGGCTGAGGAAGACCAGGGCATGAATAGCATACTCCCTGGCATGCTCGAGAGCTTGAACATGAATATGTTCGGAGGGAGTAACATCAGCGACGAGGTTGACATTGAAGCCATTTCTTTGATGGGAATTGGATTGAACAGGAACTATTGAGAATTAATAAATAACAGAATAAACTAGAACAAGGTCTTACAACAAATGTGTAGACTATCTGGAGTCCGAGAAGAGTGGGGTCGACGTGGACACCACCGTCCTATCCTCCCGGCCTGGTGATAATTCGACGTCGCACAACAACCGCAGGGGTTATCTCAAGATCTACTTCTTCCGAGGTGAATTTCAATTTGGGTTGTTCGCACAAGCGACGTGGTGTGTCCTTCTGGTCTACATTTTCAAATAATAACGCAACACATAAAGTTTCAACAATACTATATCTATCCGGCCTCATGGGCTGTACTTCACCATGTCATATTCCCACACCAAGTCCTATAGTACCTAGCCGTTTTCTGCTTCTCCTAACTATCCAGTTGTATTGACCTCATTGATCACAGCTTACAACTCATTCTCCTCCCAACCCACATCAATATTTTCATTATCCTCATCATTGTTAATGCTGTTGTCATCTAAATCATCATCATCATCACTGTAGTCATAGTTGCGGTCACTGTCCTCCTCGTCGCTGACATAGACGTAGGAACGCACAAAATCAGAAGGCAGAAGATACGGCAACACATTCTCAATCACAAAATCAGCTCCACAATTTGTGCGACACTCCAGCCTTTTGTTGTCTCCCATTGCATCACCATTGTCTATAGTAGATGCATCTATATTCATCTTCCAAAGTGCAAGTTCCAGCAATGATGTTGATTCCTTCAATTTCTGATACGCAGATTCATAATACTCAAGTTTTGTGAGCATTTCATTATGCCACCTGTCTCTGTCAAAAGCACTGTCTTTATCACCCATCCAATCATCTGCCATGTCATCTCGGAAATGCTTGACTCCAATTGCGCTGACACATGTGGCAATACTGCATCTAGTGAGAAAACAGAATGTTGCTGAATATGCAAAAGGTTCATCATCTGATGTTGCCCTTGCCAAGTCCACAAGAATTTGGTCCCAATCAATATTGTAGCCTGGAGACGATGTAAGATGAACGTCTAGCAGATTCTGAATCGCAGCCACTGTTGCATTTGCCCGCCCCAATGTGATCACCATGACAGTCCAATTGAATTCATGATCGGGGTAGAGAGATTGATAACTCTCAAGAAGGAATTGTATAATCGCAGTTGTGCATACCCCCAAAATGCATACAGAATTGGTAGTGCCCCCCACCTATCTACAGTAATTAGATTTGCAGGGTACTTTGCAACTATTAAGCGGTACACCTCCAGATTGTGTACAGATAAGCACGCCAAAATGTGCAGGGGTGTCATCCCCAAACAGTCTTGTTGATTGCCCGTTGGATCCAGCTCATCGCCTAATGTAATAAGGCGTTGTAATACCCCCTGATGATACGGCTGGAAGTAAACTGAACTATGTACTGGCAGTTCATCAAATCGATTCTTCAAATTTCTTTTCATTTCTGCTACCGAACCAAACAGTTGCAGAAGATCAGTTGATCCACCAAAGATGTCAATGCCAATGACCGCGTTGGGGGGAATTGCCACATTCCGTAAACAGTGACAGTTGGAGAATGCCTGATTTCCAATCTCCGTTATGTTCAATGGCATTTCAACGGAGAACGTGGATAAACAACCGTATAACAAACGGTCAGGGATCACGGTGATGAGGGGCGGGACTCTAAAGTTGGTGAAGATGCAGCCAGCGAATGCGGAATATCCAATACTTTCAATGCCATCGTGGAGATGAATGGGACATCAAAGAGAATTATAGAAGCCAATTGTTAATCTTTTGGAGAGAGGTGGGGATGATGATCTTCGTAATCGAGTTGCCGCACCAACCGAAGGACCTTTCCCCAATTTCCACAATGCCTTCACACAGCTCCACCTCGGTCAACTTCTTGCGTTCGTAAAATGCTTCATCGGGGATCGGTGTGACGGAGGGATCGATCCGGACACGTACGACATCTGGCGGGACATCGTCTCCACCCTGGAGACCCGTGTAGACGAAGACCTCGGTATCCATTGACATCGTTGCCTACTCTACTGCAATTAGTCAAAATTATGAGCTTCAGAAGATGTGGTCCTGGTGAGTGTGCTGAATGAACACTGGGATTGTAACCCGACGAATCACGTCAAGCTCCAGATGTGTAGACGAAGACCTCGGGGACGAAGTAGAATATCAATCTAATCTATTGTAGTATGTAGGAGGAGGGAGATTTTTAGCGCGAAGTACATACCGTTGCTCTTCTGACTTCTCGGCGCGTCCTTCATACCTCGGGAGGTTTAGTGGGTAAGATGAACGGTATCAGTTCGCTTCTCTCCTCCAAGAAGGCCAGCGCACCCTCGAAGCAACAACAATCGTCCTCCCAACCGCCTATTCCACCTTCCACTGCTAACGCCTCGACGTCGAGTAGTGCCGAAGTCTTGCAGCTAAGGCTCGATAATTCCGACCTGCGACGACGTCTCGAGGATGCCCTATCCCACACGGATGAATCGAAATTGGAATTGTTGCATCTGCTCGACGAGCAGACCTTACAGACGAATCACCTACAGTCCAAATGTGATGAGCTCGCGGCGGGCTTTGTCGAAATTGACAAGGAACGTCGATTACTTCGTAAGTCGGCCGATGATATGAGAAAAGGTGCTACACATGAGGTAGAACAAGTCAAGGTTGAGTGTGATACGCGATGTAAAGAGCTTGAGAGGCATATCAAAATGAAAGAGAAGGAAGTTGAAACATTGGCCGAGCGGATACGCGAACAAGAACGTCGTATAGAAGATGTTGTCAGTGAGAATAAGGACCGTCAATCGAAAGTGGATGAATTGGAGGGAGAGTTGGAGGAATTGATTAGTATGGTCGAGAGTGAACGAGAGGAGAGGAAGAATCTAATTGTCGAGTATGAAAAATCGATGCTGGCCTTGAGGATGGAGTTACAGGAGAAAAAGTCGGCCGAGACTAGTTTAGATGGGCGGGTCAAGGAGTTGCAGCAGTCATTGCAGGAAAATGAGGCAAACTTTAAACTGCAGGAAGAGATGATGACAAAGGATTTACAAGTCAAGGAAGCAGAGGTAGCGAAACTACTACAGGATCAACAGTCCATGAAAATTGATCTTGACGCTAAAAACGACAATATCAAAACGCTGCAGAATGAACAGAAAAAAATCGTTCATTCATTGCAATCAAAAATAAATGAGCAATCCACCACCATCCGTACTCTCAATTCGGACATTGATCAACTCGAGTCGACTCATACATTAAAGATGATTGAAATGGAAGCCTTCGTCATGGAACACAAGCAGGAAACGCGAGAAATTGAATTGAAGTACCAACAGTCACGCGAGATCTCAACTCAATTACAGGGAGAACTGGCAGATTTACGATCCTCGCAACAAATCGCACACGAAGAGCTCAAAGCTTCAATATACTTGCTCGAGAAGGAAAAAAGAGAGCTGTCTGACAAAGTGGCCCATCTTGCCGAAACAAAGGGTGTGTTGGCAAATCTCGAGGCAGAGCACGTCACATTGCAGACTGAACACACCAAAATGCAACAAATGTATACGGAGCAAAAGCAGCAGCTGTCAACGCTAGGAGGCCAGATGGAACGATTGACGATGGAGTCGAATGAAGAGAAAAATGTGAGCAATAAATTGCGTTCTCAGTTGCGTGAGCTAAATATCAAAATCAAGGAGGATTGTTCGGCACGGCAGAATGAAAAGTTCGCTTTGGAACGAGAATTGAAGAAAGGAACGGATGTCATATCGTCAATTCAGAAGGAGGCAAATGACATCCGAACGAGACATGAGGCCGATATTAGAAGTCACAACGCTGAAGTGCAATCGTTAAGGAATGAGCATGCAGAACAAATTATGCTGATTGAGAATAGTTGTGCTGACGTTGTAAATGACCTGGAGGATGTCATCAATGCCTTGAAAAAGGAGATTGCCGATGGTACGTTGGAGCATACAAAGACTATTCACGAGTTGAAATCGGAAAAAGAGCGTGTGGTGCGTACCATGTCTGAACAACAAGAGAAGATCGATAAGCTCACTGTCTATGCCAAAGAACGGAAAGAAGAGGCGATTCTGGTCAAGAAAGACTTGGAACGTGTCAGTAGAGAACGCGAGGATGCTATATCCGTCATTCGCGACGAGTTACAAATCGCTCAAGCATCACAAAAGCGAGAAGTTTGTGACTTACAAGACACTATCGACTCATTGCAGTCGGAACTAGCTTTGACCAGGGAACAACTTACCACCGAGGATGAGGAACTCGAACGTGCAAAGGCTACGTTGTCTGAGCGAACCAATCTATTACGCAATATGGTCAATCAAACTAAATCGTATCAAGGGGACTATGAGCGTGAGAATGCTCGTGCGAATGCATTGGAAGAAGCCGTCGCCAAATACAAGAGAAAATCAAGTGATGCACTAACTGCGAATCAACGTCTTGAACAAGAAATTCACGACAAGGATTCTCAGTATTGTGACGCAATACGAATTGAACGGCATCAGCGCAAGACCATGGAGGCCGAGCTTGAATCGGTTCGCAATTCTATGGAAGATGTGCTACGGAAGAATGCGGAGGTGGAGAAGCATGCAGAGATGTTACGGGATAAGGTGTCACGACAGGAGCGTTACATTGGACGATTGCTAGATCGTGAGAAGCAAAGTCGTCGTACGAGTGTTGTAGGAGTAGGTTCTAGTAGGTCGCAGATGATAGCAGCACGACCATCAACTGCAGATGTTGTACGCCCAGCACTACCAAAATGTCATCTTCGCAAACAACCGTCCAACAGCACAAATGAAAATGACAGGCCGAATTCATCACGAGAATTCAGCTGAGTTGAGGTACGCATGATTGATTGGTTATGCTTGATAACATGTTGTTCGTATGAGTTATACATTGCAGTGTATCTTTTTGTTGATTAGTAGGATTCTTCAGCAGATAACAGTTGTTATATGATAGTTCTAGCTTTTAGGCGAGATTCTTCACCTCTCTTTTCCTCAAATCAATGGCCATCTCATCTTGGTAGGCGTTGTTGGTGGGCTTGGACCGATAGGAGCTCCGCCTTGTAAACAGTGCTGTGCCTCCGAGACTCCTCGGCCGGGCGGCGCTTTGTGGTGGAGGACAAACAATGCCGGAACTGCCCGAGGTAGAACACTTCCGTCACTTCCTCCAACCCCTCATTGGTGCTGGTCCCATCATCCTCGAATGTCCACCACCTCTCCCGACAAATATGATACACAAGAAACGCTTCCCATCGGTTCGAACTGTGAATGCAATTAACCGACATCAGTATGAAGTCGTAGATGTGTTGAGGAAGGGTAAGGTTATTTGTCTCGTGCTGTCAAGGCAGGAAATGACGAACATCGATGTCGATGACGAGGAGGATCGAAACGGCGCTGACGTCAATGACGTTGACAATGACACACAACTAACCAGGAAAGTAACCACAATTTTTCTATCACTGCACATGGGCATGACAGGACGCATTTCGTCTTCTACTATAATGCCACAACTAGAATCACTCAGTGGGATCGATACCTACCCCCCTCCACATACGCATCTACTAATTCGGGCGGGGAATGGTGCAGAGGCGGCGTTTTCTGACCCACGGCGTTTTGGTAGTGTGCTGGTAGATTTGCCACCCCCACCACCATTAGATGGTGGTGAGAAAATCGATTATTATAACATTATTCCAACATTTCAAGACATTGCACCGGATGCATTATATCTATTCCAATCATCATCGAGCAAAATTATCGAAAAAATCAAGGTGCAATTAATGCAGAGAAAGAAGGGGATTAAAGGTTTATTACTCGACCAACGTGCAGTTATTAGTGGAATAGGTAATTGGGTAGCAGATGAATTACTGTATAGATGCCATATCCATCCAGATCAGACATATTTGAACGAAAACGAGGTTAAGAAAGTAATGATTGAATTACATTGCATCCTCACAACGGCTATTCGATGTTTAACGGAGGGTGTTGAATTTCCAAACGATTGGCTATTCCATCGTCGATGGAGGAATGGTGGTGGGAAAAAGAATGCATCATCGTCGATAAAAGACGTGAATGGAGGTACAATTGTATTCATCCAATCGGGAGGTAGATCAACTGCACTTGTCCCATCGATACAAATGTTTGTCAATAGAACAAGCTCAAGCATGACAACAACTTGTCAGTCAAAGAAGAAGAAAGTGGTAAAGGAACAACCAATAGTAGAAAATGCAACAACATCATCGAAAAAATATGTTAATCGAAAGGAAAAGACCAAGACTAGTAGTGATGATGGAGCCAAATTACATCCAAAATGTCTACCAACACGGAAGAGTAAGAGGCTTCGAACTACCTAGCGCTGACTCTACGACTACATATACACTTAAAGGCTTGATTATATGGTCATCACGCAGACTATGCTGATATGAGACTCTATTTCCTTGATCAAACGGCATTCGTCTCCTTCGATGTCAACAGCAGAAACTCTTCCTCAAGGTGACGAATCAGATCCGATTCGGAGGTATTGGTTGTACCATCGCCTTCCTTCTCCTCCCTCCTCTTCCTTTCCTCCTCAAAAGCCTTGACTCGCTTTACATCACGCTCACGTACTTCCAAATTCTTCTCCCTCTTTGTCTCCCTTTCAAAGATGGCGTTTACATTCGACTTTTCATTCATCTGTTGCACAGCCAAGGAATCACACACCTCCAACATACTTACGGTACCATTAACATCTCCAACTGCTACCAGCTTCCCTCCTCCTTGGGTATTGCCCTCAATACTTATACTTGACAGGGCGGCATCACTGACCTTGTGACTGTATGCCACCTCGTTCTGGCTGTGGGTAATGTCCCATACATCCACAACTCCATCGGACCGAGCAACGTAGAACACACCAGCTCTCGTGGGAGACCAACACCCTCCCGTTAGATAACTGTTGTGATACCTAGTGGTAATTATGGGAGTCTTGAGATCCTCCGTCCATACACGAGCAGTCCAATCACCTACTGTCATGAAGTACTTGCTGTGTGTTGGGTTACGTTGGATCGAGGGGATGGGACCATTATGCTTACCAGATCCAGAATCGAAGACGGTAATACCATTGTTTGTCTTCTTGTTGCGCATATTCAACGACAAGACAATGCCCTGCTCAGTCCCAACCAAGAACTTGGTCGGTCCAGCCTCGGTGTTGTACTCAAGACTTGACCCACCAAGTGTTAGTCCTCCACCCTTGGAATCGGTAGCGAGAATGAGTGAATCGATGGGCATGTCCAATTTACGTGTATCCCACCATAGCATCTGTCCATCGGTAGAAACCGACACGCATTGATGACCAGTCTTGGATGATACCCAAAAGACATCGGCAACAGGATCATGGTGTGACTTTTCTACCACGGAACATTCGACGGGTTGACACTTTCCATTCGATAATCCATTGGGTTGTTTACGAAGGTCAAAGTAGGCGATTGTTCCATTGACGCACCCTCCAACGAGGGTGTCGGAACTTTTTGGGTTGTATCGTAGACAGCATAGTGGAGATGGTGGGACGAATTCGACGACAGGCTTGTTGGAATTGGTAATGTCCCAGATGTAGGACTTGCAGGAGATTGAAGGTCGTTATGGAATTAGCAACCATCTGGTTGTAATTAGACAAACGTGGCTGTCGAGCAGGAAACGAATGACTTACCGACGTTGACAAGTTGGGGTTCTTTAAACGCTCGTCTTGAAAGTTCAACACTGCATACGACACGGCTAGTCTTCCATTACTCGAGCCTTCGGGGTGCCAATCCACTGAGGTTGCAGTTCGCGACACTGAACTGGGGTCGCGGAATACAGCCAGGCCCTTGGCGAATGGTGGTTCCGAGCAGTGATCGGTCTCAAGACCTTCAAAGTATTCCTCGTAGATATTCACAGTGTTATTCTGTTTCATGCACGACTGCACTCTGGGGATGAGCGTCTTCATTGCGTACTGGTAGTCTTCATCCTTCTCAACCTTCTTGCGAAAGCGTTTGACATCGCTCTGCTCTGTGAAGTCTACATCCTTGGGCCACCCCCCTTCGATGTGCTGCATGCTAGTGCTCTTCATGACAACACGCTCGGTGTTGACTTCGGTTTCACTGTAGTGTGGGGTCGTGTCGACCAAAGTCGAGGTTGGGTTGCGTTGGATGTAGTAGTTATCGTATGCATCCGTGGGAAGAATGGATTCCAAGATTTGCGTCTCTCCATTGGAGAAGTTGCAAGGCCGTCCAAATTCAGCTCGGCGCTTCGTGTACTCATAGGCGACTTCCATGGCTGTTGTTGGACGGGAGAAGATGGAGGAGAAAATGACACTTGCTTTACACAGAATTAAAATTTCAAAATCCATAATTTCAATTGCTTTGGCTGACTAAGAGCTCACTCATTGAGCTCTCCATTCTTTTGCCTGGACGCTCGCTGAACAATGACGAAGAAGACAGGTTTGGCTACGTGGATGTGGTCGACGAACAGGAAGAGGAGGAGGATGACGACGAACAGGAAGAGGAGGAGGAACTGAGTTTTCGAACACTGCCATGTTGGAAACTACCTCAGCGTAATCAGGTTCTTAAGAATGCCAAATCGATTATCACTTATACTCTGATGCTTACTCCACCATTTATGTGTACACAAGAGAGCAATGAGAATAGAAAAGGCGATGTACATGATTTATACTATTATCGTTATCGAAAGAGCAATAAGAATAGAAAAGGCACTATCATTATATACAGATTACATGATTTCTACAACTATCCTTCTGTTTGTTCACATGTAATTACTACTACGATCTGTATCTTCGTCAAGGCGTGGAAAAAGGGGAGAGAATGGAGAATGTCAAGCAAATCTCTGCCAGTTTCCTCGCCCGTCATTATCAGATTAGTAGCAATATACACAAGAGATATCGTTTTTCTCCGTCAACTTACTTGAATGGTATCACACCATGACATGAAGCAACCTTTACTGCAAGATCCTTCATCCTTTCTGGCTCTGCAAGCTGAGCTACCCAATCCTCAGGTACGCCCAACACCAATTTGTTATTAGTATCCCTGCTACTACTATTATTGTGGCACTGAAGTGCGGCACAAATAGCACCCACATATATTGATCGACTTGCCGTACAACCACCTAAACGTATCGATTCACGGACACACTGTGCATAGTTATCTTCCTTACCATCACTACTCTTCATAGTAACTCCCAAACAAAGCAACGGAAGCTGCAATGCTTGGGGCATCGATCAAGCAACTAGACTTACTGGATTAGTTAGATGTGATTTCATAAGCTTGTGCGAACCAAGAGAATTAACACCCATTTCATAGGTTGGTGGTTCCATATGGCATGTTGCCAATACTAGTTCGAATGCTGATTTCGCCTCCTCTTGTTTGCCTTCTTCTGTTACTGCTAATGACGACACAGCAAGTTGGATGGCAGTTTGGACATCTTTGGCAGTACCAATGATACATGATTCCAATACCCTTGCTGCCAATTTGGCATATGCAACGGCTGTATCACTATTCTGTGTCAATCGTACAATAATTTCAACACATTCCAGCATTGTTGGATGACCAGCATACATACATACTACGGGTATAGCTTTAACGAAGCAATCGGCTTGACTATCAGTACTGCTGCCACAATTTGGTACAGTACGTTCTCCCTTTTGTAGATTGGTAAGGAAATCTTTAATCGAACCATGTCTCCATGGACCAGATAGTGGCTTCTCTGGCTGATTGATTACGGGCCATGGTCCGTAGATGGATGACCCATCAAATTTCTTCTCGAATATGTTGACAAGGTTGGATATTGTAGATTTAACTCGTAATAATGGATCATTCTCATCATCATCATTGCAAGCATCAATAGTTGTCAAGTATTCCGCTACTGCAATAAGTTGATCACCATAACAGGAATTACCACCGGGCGTTACATTATAATAGGAATTACATGGAAAGAATTCAGGTGTCTCAAAGCGCTGAGCTGAACGTAATTTGGCATGGAAGACTTTACGATCATAATTCCAATGTGAGGTCTGTGCGGCAGCATCACCTAGTATGGCACCGAGCAATGCTGCCGCAGCTGCATTACTGGAGGTGGCGATGGGCATAAATGTTGAAATAAATGAAAATGCTTGGCGATAATGGGAGGGAGGGCACTTCCATTTTCGTGGCTCGAGTTTTGGACCAGAGAAATGGGCGCGGTTTCGCACTCAAAACTCACGACACGATGGTGAACCATCCACCTATGGATGGCCGCCATTCAGAGCGGCCACCGCGCCGCGACGCAATCTACTTTGTCAGCGGACTCGGCGGACGCGTTTGGTGCGGCGCGGCGGTCGTGGGCAGCTCGGGGGCTGAGTAGCGGTCGCTTTGCTGTCGTGGCACTGTGTTTTTGCACTGTATGAGGTGGGATATTGGAAGTACCCCTTCAATCAACCGGATGAGTGTTCTAGAGGCTCCGTTGAGCCTCATATGGATAGAATATGATTGGGAATCGGCGTCAACGATCGGAGAGGCGGAGAAGTGGTCGAACTGTAGAATCTGTGGTAATATAATGCACGAATGAGTGGGTATGGCAGGAATGGGGAGGTAATTCTTGAAATAATCAACAAATGACACAACAAACGGCTACTAATTGATGGGGGATCATACTAGGATGGATTCGGCGTGATGGAA
>Ga0247833_1004671_pt1 | contig 16696 bp, 14 predicted proteins | sample LaCruzMarch2015__7_FD_187117 | JGI IMG/M metagenome (GOLD analysis project Ga0247833, IMG submission 187117) | Freshwater microbial communities from meromictic Lake La Cruz, Castile-La Mancha, Spain - LaCruzMarch2015_8m | ecosystem: Environmental > Aquatic > Freshwater > Lake | place: Spain...
CCGTTTTGTGAGAGGGGCTCGGGCTTCACAATGTTTCGCATGAAACGCATATATCACATTGAGCGGCAATATGATACCTCGTATTTACAAAAATTCAAAAAATCCCTGACTTTTTGCGCCCGCATCTTGGAAGCGTGACAGCGCGCTATCGCGGTCATCCAAGACGGTGAGGCTTACCTCCGCCCAAGCCAGCGGCGGACCAGTGTATCCAGACCCATTGATCTCGGTGGAATTGCCAGAAATCCGCACTGGCTGGAGCTGAGCACCTACCGCATTGGCTGCCGATTGATTTCCCTCAGAGAAGAACCGAATTTGGAAATCAATGACGTTTCCGACAACGAAATCATCTAACGAGTCGGCAAGAGTTGCAAACGGAGTCGTCAGGTTCGTCTGACCGGCGTAATCGGAAAAGGTATCCTCCACAGAAGCAACCGATCGATACAGGCCGTAAACCGGTCGACCTCCTCCAGGATTGATCGGATCTTGGTTGATCAGGCGATAGGAAATGGCACGCACTTGGGCAAACTCCGCAGAGTTGGTCGCATCGAATCCCCCAGCACTTAGCATGAGCAGACGCGCAACGTCGGTGACACCGTCGACATCTTCCTTGAGCACGCGCAAATACTCAAAGGGTTTACCTGTGACAGAAAGAGACTCGAGATCCCTCGTCACAAGATCCAATGCCGTCGATGCTGCATTATTAGATAAGAGAACATTATTCGACTTACGAGAAACGGCCATCGACTGGCTAACGATCGATGTCAGGGCAACAAGGACCAAAGCCCCGACGGCAAATGCCACGAGCATTTCAACCAGCGTAAAACCGCCGTGCTTGGCCTCCTTGCATGCCCAGTGCTTGGCCGCGCAACTTACTTTTGTTTGCCAACTCATTGTCCGGTCCGTGAAAACTCCTCAATGCGTTGTTTCGCTAGCTCCGGGCTGATTTCTGGATGCTCTTCCCGAAATCGTATGATCGCCGCAGCGAGATTCACTGGGTCAGCAGAAAGTGCCCGAACGTCCGGAGAAAGGTCGTAGCGGCTTTCGGCAGAGCCCTTCTGGAACCGGCTATAGACGAACAGCCCAAAGGCGACAAAAACCAGAATAACAGGGAAAACCCATCGCCACGTTTCCGGAACAATCCGTCCGGGCAGCCATCCCATGATCAAACCGGGCAAAGCCACTAGCACGAAAGCCAGCAACAAGAGCGGAATGTCACGCCATGAGAAATTGCTCACTCGAAACGATCTGGCGTTGCGGTCGAGGCGGAAGTCGTTGTCGTCTGATTTCATAGCATTTGCCGTCCGGCATTTCTATCTCTGGACTGTCGTGTCATACGTAAAGATTGGCTGGAGGTTCGTAATCGAGCCTCCCGGAGCGGGAACGGAATACGCACGCACCTGAAGAGCCAAAACACCTTCGTTCGTGTAAGCACTCGCGGATGCAGGCAAGTCGGATGCCGACGGACGCGAGATGAGACTTCCTGAAGCCCCCCGGATTGGCATGTTCGGAGAGAGCGCAAGGGCGAGGCGGAAAAGGCGTCCCCGGCGTTGGCTGGTCGCCGCAACAAAATCCGAGTCACTCCCCAGCCCATTAGTGAATGACCCGTTCGTCATCGCAAACGCATAGATCTCTGGGGCGGTCGAGGGAGTTTTCACCCAGTTGAAAACATTAGTGAATCCCCCGCCCCCATTCGTAGCGTGCAGGTAATCCCCAAACGAACGCGTAACACCCATCACCTCATGCTGGGAGAGGGTCTCGGCATTCGACTTCAAAGCCGTTCCGAAAAGTCCGAAAATCGCGAGCAGAGCGATGCTAACAATCCCTACGGCTAAGACGATCTCAATCAGGCTGAATCCTTCTTGGCGCATCTTTACCATGGCGTCGGAATCTCAGAGGGATCCGTAAAAAATGTCGGCTTTCCCATTTTATGGAGGTAGAATCCCGCACGAGATTCGCTGCCCGTCTCTTGGAACGTTCCTCCTTCGACCTTTCCCGTAGAAAGGACAAATTGCGCTCGGCCGGCGGCTTGCCCATTCGGCGAGAACTCGAAGAACTCGTAGGGCCCGGCCGCAGCTCCTCCGGCTAGCCCGGAGATCGTCTCGGAGTCGTGCTTCCGGCTCACATCCTTATTGTAAAATGCTTTGCCGGGGAGCGGAGTCCACCGCGACACCTGTTCCCACCCGTTCCCCGCATCGTTGCGGACAACAACGGCAATACGCCGGAGGTAATTATCAGGCTTCGCCGGATCATAGACAGTGTCAACAATCACGCGGGCAGGAACCCGCCTCATGATCGCCTCAGTCCGGGCCAATCCAAAAAGCGTGGACGCCGCCGAGGCCGCTCCCGAAAGGGACTTGGAGCTACCAGTCAGTGCGACTGAACTTGCCGCCGCCATAATGCCGAGAATGGCGACAACGACGAGGAGTTCAATGAGTGAGAAGGCACTCAGGATGCGGGAGGGAGTTTTCATGGGGACTTGGGTTTGGCAACCGCAAGCGGCTGCGGGTTGGAGAGCGCGTCTAGTGGCTCGACAATGCGGCGCACGACAGGGAGTTCGGAGGGAGGCAACGGAGGCGTCACGACAACAAGGGTTCTCACTTGATTGCTGAATGCCCAATTGTTCGAGAACAGCAACTTGCGCTCCGAACCACCGAGACGAAACAGCTGGATGAAAATGGTCCGTCCCTCCCCGCCAGGCTTCCCTGCAATGACCAGATCGGAGAGCCCACGAACCACCGTGGGATCCTTTCCTGCAAGCAGCCCCACATCGTAATCGAGGCGGTTGAGCACCCGGTAAGCCCCCCCCGGCATTGTCTCGGGCCCATCGTCCAGAATCTGGGCAACGATTCCCGACGGGTTTTTTACCAAAAGAACCAAAGGAAATTTCATGCCTCCGGGAATGGAAGTGGTTGCCACCGGCTTGCGGACATTTGTTCCGTCGGGCTGGGCTTCCAGCCGGTATAGCTCCAAGGTCTGACCTTTGGGCCGCTGATAAAACGGCGACCGGAAGTCCTCGCCGAAAGCTACAGGAACATCCACGCCGTCCAGCATGTAGAACAGCCCCTCGCCGCGGACACCCATGCCGAGAAGGCGGAACACAGGGACTTCCTTTGACTCCGTTTCTGTTTGGGCGGAGGAGGTTTGGACGGTCAGCAGAACCAAGAGGAGGGCAAATGCGGTTTTCATCGCTTCTGAGGGAGAATTTCGGGAAGTCTCAGCACCCGAGGTCGGCCGTTTCCGGTTTCCGGTGGCAGGATCAAGACCAGAGTGCGGATCCCTGGGGTGATGGCCCAGTTGTTGGAAAAAATGATTTCGCCGCCACCCTGTCCCGAGATTTTCACAATGGCGGCTGGCTTGTTTTTTGGAAATTCGAGAACAGTTGTCGCTCCTGCTTCTACGCTGGCGGTTTCGTCGCCCACGGCGATATCAAGGCCGGTCAAGGCAAGGTTGCTGAACCGAACCGTTCCTTTCGGAAAAGCCGCGTCGCCGTCATCGATTACCAGCGCCTTCGCTGCAAGACTTCCCGGCAGAAGGACAACCAGCAACTGCGAGGTGATGCGGGGCAATTCCACAGCGAGAGTGCGACCGGCACCACCCTGTTCCCTGAGATCAAAAAGTGCCGGGCCCTGGTAATCGATTGTCTCGGAGCGAGTGGACTCGGGCAGGTCGACAACGGTGGAAACGCCGTTAGAGGTCAAAGCGACTTGCCGAGGCGCGTCACCGATCGACAGGAGTCGGATCTTGGCTTTCACAGGCGGTTCCACTGCATGAGCCCATGTGGGCGAGACCGCCAAAACCAGTGCGATGAAGAGCTTAGATTTCATTCTCATTGAGCCAGCGGAACGACACCACACGAAAGCGGCGGCCGAATACGGCATTGTTGGCATTGGTCGGCGGAAAGACTTCGGCACTGTCGCCACTCGGCTCGACGTAGTCCGGTGTGCGCTGAACCACTGCCTCGCCCCATGCGCGTCCCTCGAGGCGCCCATTGGCCAGGTTGCGGACTTCGCCATAGGTCCGCACCACAAAGGTGTCGGAACGTGCCGTCATAGACGGAGAAAAGGCCTGCACCAAGTCCTGCTGCATGAGGTATCCCGGCGCTCCGATCGCAGTGTTCCAAACCGCCCCCGCACCATCCCTCATGTTGGCAGCGAGGAAGTCCGGCACCTTGTTAGCTTCGGGCGCGGCGATGGCATTGACAGCAGCGCCCGAAGCCTTGGCCTGTGAGTTGATATCCGGCGTGGTGGTGTCGATGGCCGCCTGTAGAGCTCCTGACAGCGTGAGCGGACCGGCCGTTGTGCCAAGACGGCGGTTGAGAAAATCGGCCATCGAAAGAAAAGGGCCGCGGGTTTTGACTTGCTCGACGATGCGTCCCGCCAGTTCTTCCAACTCCGCGTCGTCAAGCACCCGTGCGCCGGTCCAAATTTGGTTGGCCGTCGTGCTGCCCGCTGCCGACCAAAAGCGGGGGATGATGGTGCGGCCGCTGGAGGACACCGTGGAGAGCCCTTGAGTTGTGGCGTTCCAAAGCCGCAGGTCGCTGCCGGACAATCCGCCGAGAAATGCTTTCCAAGCCGGGACCGAAGTAGAGTTGATATTGAAAGCCCCGTCCACCAGGAGGTTGGCAGCCGCTTTGGTGAGGCTGCGAAGGTCGGCCAGCGCGGTCGTGGCTCCTGGGCGGGTATACAGCTTGATCCGGGAATTCAGAAGCGGCTTGGAGGGGTCGGAGATGGAGACTCCGCTGTTGGCCGCGTTGAATTCGGTCCACCTGGCAGGCGCTGCAGATGTCAGCGTCTGGGGCGGCACGGTTGAAAAGAAAAAGCGATCGAAAAGCGCTTCATTGGCCAGGAAGCTGTCGTCCAAGTATAGCCGGTTGTTGGGGCCTCCGCCAGAGACCGTGCCAGTGGCTGCTGTGCCAGCATTCGCGTTGGGTTGAAGGATCGGCGAGGCCAGCGAACCGCCCACGAACATCGACCCCAGCGCCAACGATTGGTAGTTTCCAATGGACCAGAAATTCATGGCGGGCATGTGCATGAACTGGCCAAGGGAAACCATGGGTTGGTTCGGCACATCGCGTAAAACCACCCTGTTACCTGGCGGGGCGACTCCTGCGCTTTCGGCGCCGAACGAGCTTTCCAGCGTGGTCCCGGACGGTGCCGCCTGCACGTCGGTTTGTCCGTTGGTATAAAGCGTTCCGAAAGGGCTCAGGTATACCTCCTGCCATGCGAACGAAAGAATGTCCTCGATGGGATTCAGCGAGGGGGAGTTGCCAGCGAAGACTGGGACGGTTGCCGACGCGTTGCTGTAGTTGAAAGTGCTGGACGAAGTCCGCAGGCCTTTCTGGCGGACGTAGAACCCGATGAGCCTCAGGGGTGCCCCATTGAGTTGTGAGATCGTCAGGCCCTTGGGCCACGAGGAGGATGCGGCGGAGAGGTTCCAATCGCCACCCGCCATGAAACGCACCGTGCCATCATTCCAGGGCCACTTGACGGAGTTGGGAACGGTAAATGTATCCACATTTTGGCACCTGAGCGAGGGGGCCGCGAGCTCGACGCTCACGATCGTGTTCGGGTCCGCGGTTGTGAAGGCTGCCCCGCTACTTGTACCGTTTCCGTCCACAGTGGTGAGGACATCGCATTGCTGGGAAAAATCTGCCGTGGTGCTCATGTTGGAAACCAGATCGGCAAAATTGATCGCATTCGTCGGCGTGCTGAATGTCTGGTCGGCATCCAGGGCGAAGACCCTGGTCTCACCCGGCTCCATCGTGGCAGCCTCGCCGACTTTGGTCCGGAGTTGGAGACGGCCGGCACTGGCCTGGTTCACTTTGAAATAGGGAATCGTTGTGGTGTTTCCGCCGGTCGTAGTCGAAATCCTGATGCTGGTCACCGGGGGGGGGGGGGGATTGTAACTTCCCGCCGTAGCGAAGGCTCCCACGTTTCTCTGGAATTGGTAGTTGGCCAGACTGAGGCGGACGGCATAGGGATTCAAAAGGACCAGCTGGGGGTAGAAGTGCAGGCGGAGCTTCCATGTTCCGCCGGAGAAATAGCTCGAAAGGGCAATGTCCACGCGATAGGCGACCGGCACCGGGGTGAGGCCACCAACCTTGGTGGTGGTTCCATTTTGAGAAAATGAATAAACCCTTTGTGATGCCACATTGGGAAGCGAGGTTATGCTTCCGGAGCCGGTCGGTGTCAGGGGGCTTCCATTCACCGCACCGGGTGCCGTCAGAGATGGTTTGTAAGAATTGTAATGAACAAAAAGGTTGTGCCAATAAAGCCCGTCCATCGGAGGAGTCACACCGGTGTCCACAGCGGGCACAGTCACCCCCGCCGATGATGCCGAGCGGTAAAGCATCTGAGCTCCCAAGCCGTAGCTATCAATCAGCGTGTTGAAAGCGGGAACAGTTTCCAGTCCTGCCGTGAGGTCCACTTTCAGCCCGGCTCTCCGCACATCGGACAAGACCCCGAAACTATGGATGGTGGCGTCAGCGGACGTCCGGGAAGCATCCGATGAATCAAAGGCCGACAAGCCAGCGAGGTTTGACAGCGAGGCCAGAGTCGCGACTTTTGACAAATTGGTGTCCGCACGGAAGTCTTGGCCGTCCATCTCGGGGAATCCCTTGTGGGGAGCATGGGACTGTGGCCCGAGGAAACGAACCTGACTCAGAGAGGGATTGGCTGACGGGGAGATGCCCACTGACTCGTCGCTGATGCTGACCTTCGCCTTCACCCCTTCATCACTCACCCAGTAACCATATGCCCCGTTGGTGCTAACTCCTTGAATGATGGGCACGAGAGGGACCGTCACATTTGTTTGGGTGGCTCCGTAGCTGGACGCCAGCACGATGGCATCCCGCGCGACGCCATTTGTCGTTCCAACAAAGGTGAGAGGGTTTGCGTTAGTTCCCGAGACAAGCCAGGCGGCATTGGTTCCGATTTGGGTCTTCGTTGGGGTGACAGCTCCCAAGCTGATCGCCCGTTGGGGATTCGACCCGACGTCCAATTGGTTGGTTCCGGTTTTCCAGATTCCTGTCCAATAGGGTTGATTCACTGACGTCACATTGGTTGTGGACGGCGTGTCGTCCAGAATCTCAGCCCTTGCCGAGATGCGTTGGTCCGGTCCCGCCTCCGATTGCAGGCGACCCATTGCCACATCGAGCGCAAACAGGGCATGACCTCGGGCCTGCTCGACCTTTGCCGAGTTCGCCGCGGCGCGGCGCTCGACTTGAGCCATCATGCTTGCAACAACTACCAACACCGTTGCCAATGCAACGATCAAAAGAACCGACACCAGGACGAATCCTTCCCTTGCGGGGAGCAGATTGACACGAATTCTTGGTGCGGACGGGGGCATGGGTTTTCTGCCGGGGTGGGCGGAGTGGGAGGGCTTTCTTCACTTTTACCACCAAATATAGATAATGCAATAATTTTTCTTGTTGTTGCTTCTTTTTGCAATTATAGTGCCGATAGTTTGCGATATTCGCATGTGCCCATGATCCCCCCGTTGACGTTTTTGGAAGCCGCGACCGCGCCATGAAATTGACCGACATCTCCAGTCGGCTAGGTCTCTCCGTCTCCACGGTCTCCCGCGCACTGCGCAATGCGGAAGGCGTGGATAACCAGACCCGCACGAGGGTTCTCGCCGAGGCCGCGCGCTCTGGCTACCGTGGCCCGGCACGCCAGCAGCTCGTGAGGACAGGAAAAACACGAACGATGCTCGCGTTGTCGCGAAATGACTCCCGCTCGATTGCCTATGACGCGATGGCCGGAATGAGCCAAGCCGCGATTGAACTCAACGTCTCCATCTTGACGCATCAGACCCCGCACGATTCCCCGGAGAGCATTTTAAATCCGAAACTGCAGCCTCCAGCCATGCGAGCAGGTCAGCTAGACGGCATCGTCCTCCTGAGCGAATGGCCGGACTCCGTGGTGTCGGAGTTGCAGCGCCTGCACCCCGTCGTTTCGATGCTCTACGACTACCCGGGATGTGATGTGGTGGGATTAGATGAGTTAGAGGGAATGCGAACGCTTCTCGCCCACCTCGGTGATGCCGACCCGGTCGGATATTTTGGATCCTTTGACGGCTCGACCATCCACGCCCGGCTCCATGCGTCGTTCCAAGGCCTCCGCGCAGGGAGGGCGGATTCGCCGACAGTGAACGTAGCCCGCCATCAGCATTTTGGCACTCAGCTTGTGGAGTTCGACAAGGAGGCCCTCTCCCGGCATCTGAAGAATCGCGTTCGTTCCTGGATCTGCCCGGATATCTCGTGTGCGGAGATTTTGAGAGACTATGTGCAGTCTTTAGGCGATGCGACACTTGACCATTTGGCAGTCGGCATCTTCCACCCTTCCGGACGCCAAGGAGCCCAGCCGGTGCCTTGGAGCTACTTGGAGATCCCAGCCGAGGAGTTGGGAATTTCCGCAGTCCGCAGGCTTTTGCACCGGATCGAGCATCGCTCGGAGTCCCTCCGTCGGATTTTGCTAAAGGCCAAACTCTCAACAAGCGAGATTCCCTCCAATGGAATCCGCGTCCCACTGAAATCATCCCTTGAATCCTAACCGCCCCATTATGAGATCTCTCCTCGCGCTAATCCTCCCAGTTTTCGCACTCACCTCCCACGCCGGGGAACTGCCCATCCAAAAAATGGAAGCCACCCCATCACCGGCTCCGCCATTCGACGCGACAGGGGGATTCCTGACTCCCACCACAGAGACGCTCGTCGCTGCGGGTTCGTCGGGCGGCCCCCTCACCCTCTGGACGATGCCAACCAAGGGCGAAAATGCGGTATGGAAAGACACTGGTGTGTCGGCCCCAAAATTTGCGGCGACGGCCAAGTGGGGTGAAAAATGGATTCTCGTCGGCGGTTTGGTTGATGGGAAACCGTCCAACGCGGTCAGCGTGCTGGAAATGGCCAACGGGCAACCAACCCTTCGCGCGCTCGAGCAACTCCCGCAGCCGCTTGTCGGCGCAGGTGCCGCCGTGATTGGGAACAAACTCCATGTATTCGGTGGAGCCACTTCCGTCGAGCCCGCAACGCTGAGCAAGGAGCTTCTGGTGCTAGATCTGACGAACCCGACCGAGTGGAAAACAGGTCCAAAGTTTCCCGCGGAGGCGAGGGCATTTTTTGCGGCTGCAGAACAATACGGAATGCTTTGCGTCTTTGGGGGAGTAAATGATCAACTCCAGTTGCTGCCAGAAACATGGGTCTTCCGACCAGTTCCCCTGGAGGGCACGGAAGTTTCCGGCTGGAAACGGCTCACTGACCTGCCGGAGCCTTCAGCGCGCGGCGTTGCGCTGCCAATTGGCCAAGCACAGGTGGTGATCATCGGCGGAGAAACCGGTGCTTCACCGGCAACCCTGTTAGACTCCTCACCCGGCACCCAAACCGGAAATCGCCCCCTGCTTTTTCATACACTTACCGACGCCTGGTGCGCTTTTGAAGCGCTTCCAGGAATTAGTCTGCCCGCCGCGGCCCGCGTCAATTCCAAGATGCTCGTTATCGGGCGTGCGGCAGACGGCTCCAATGCCGCCACCGAATTGGAAGTCAAACGCACGGTCCGCAATCTCGCTTGGCCAGACTATGTCGTCATTGTCGCCTACTTTGCCTTCATCTCTTGGATTGGCTGGTATTTTTCACGCAAACAGGAATCCAGCGCAGAATTTTCACTTGGGAATCGCCAAGTTCTCTGGTGGGCGGCAGGCATCAGCATGTTCGCCACCGGGGCATCGGCCATTAGCTTCATGGCCATTCCAGCGCTCGCCTTTGCAACGAATCTGGTTTGGCTGTTTCCGCTGGTCATCATGATCCCTGCTTATTTTGTGACGGCTTATCTGGTTTTTCCGCTTCTGCGCAGAATGGAAATTACCTCCACCTATGAGTATCTCGAAAGGCGCTTCAATAGGACCCTGCGAATCATTGCCAGCCTTCAATGCATTTTTTTCCAAACCTTTGCACGGGCTAGCGTCGTCCTCGTCCTCCCTGCGCTTGCGATCTCGTCGGTGACGGGAATCAACGTCTTTCTGAGCGTTCTGCTGATGGGCGTCATCACCACAATTTATACAGCCATCGGCGGATTTGACGCGGTAATCTGGACCGAGGTCTTCCAAGGCTTGCTCAAGTTTGTTGCGCCGATTGTGATGATCGCCATCTGCATCGCAAGTCTCCCCGGGGGAGTCGGTGAGTTTTTTACAACGAGCGTCACCTACCAGAAATTTGATTTTCTCCTGGTGACCTGGGATATCGCAGTCCCGGCATTCTGGCTGCTCCTTCTGGGGACATTCCTTACGGCCACCGTCGCAACGGCGGGAGATCAGCCAATCATCCAGCGGGTCTTCTCCGCTCCACTGCATGAGGTGCGCCGAGTGAATGCGATGAGCACCGCCTGCGGAATTCTCATCGGCCTCATTGTAAATGTGATGGGCCTGGCGATCTTTGCATACTTCCGTGCTCATCCGGAAAAATTTGATCCCAATGCCCAGAACGATCAGATCGTTCCTCTCTTTGTGACCCAGGCCATGCCGGTCGGGATCGCCGGAATGGTCATCGCCGCCATCTTTGCCTCAGCCATGGCCACAGTAGCCAGTGCTATGAACAGCGTGGCGACAATTTTCACAGAGGACTTTTATTTGAAATTCCGACCCGATGCAACAGACCGTCAGCGCCTCTTCACGCTTAAAGCAACATCCTATGTTGTGGGAGCTATAGGCACGGCAATGGCACTACTTCTCGCCGCGCAAAACCTGAAGTCCATGATGATTGTATGGAGTCAGCTAAGTGCCCTCCTCGGCGGTGGCATTGTCGGCGTTTACACCCTTGGGATGTTCACGAAACGCGCCAATGGATTCGGTGCCATCTGTGGGGCAATCATCAGCATCATCGTCACCCTGCTTGTCAAGCTCTACACCCCAATCCATTGGGCCGCTTACCTTCCTATCGCCATTTTCACGTGCATTGCTTCTGGCTACCTTTTGAGCCTTGTCGCCCCGCAACGCAAAGACCTCACCGGTCTGACCGTCTTCACTCCTGCTCTTAAATGAAGAAAATCGACATTGCCATGGTCGGCCTGAACTGGGGCGACGCGATCATTCGGGATCAGATTCTCGATGGGCCGGCTTCAGAATACTTCAAGCTTGCTGCTGTTTGCTCGAAAGAGCGGGAGCGTGTAGACGCGTGCGCGAGCGCTTATGGCGTTAAGGGCTATTACCACCTGGACGATCTTTTGGCCGATGGAGAGTTTCCTGCCGTTTGCCTAATGACCGGCCCCTTTGGTCGTGCTGAGCTGATTCAGAAAATAATCGAGGCCGGCAAACATGTCATGACCACTAAGCCCGTTGAGGTGGATCCTGGCGCCGCACTGAGGGTCCTGGAGCTGGCAAAGTCCCTTGGTCGGGTTGTGCACCTTAACTCGCCCACGCCGCTCCCCTCCCCTGATCTCGCCCAAATTATTAAGTGGCGCAAGGAACTCGACTTGGGTCGTCCGGTGGCTGCACGAGCGGACATTTGGTCCAGCTACCGCGAGGTCGCCGATGGTTCATGGTATGACGATCCCGAAAAGTGCCCGGTCGCGCCGATCTTCCGCTTGGGAATCTATTTGATCAATGACCTGATCCGTCTCATCGGGAGGCCGGTGGCGGTTTCGGTGATGAGTTCGCGCCTTTTTACCGAACGCCCCACTCCGGATAACGCCCAGATCAGCCTCATGTTTGAGAATGGGGCGATTGCAAACATCTATTCTTCCTTCTGCGTCAACGACGCCCAGTGGTGGTTGAGTTCACTGACTCTTAACCATGAGAACGGTACAGTTTACCGAAATGTTGGACCGTCTCTCAACGGCTCTCCACGAAACCACCCCGAACTTTCGGTCGTCGTCAATCGCGAGGGAGCCCCCTACACGTTGCGAGCCATTGCCGACGGGAGCACCGAGGACTACCAGTGGGGCGTATTTCGCAAGGCCATCATGGGAGAGACGCTCGAGGGAGAACTAAACTCCGAGCAGACCATCCTTGCACTCCGCGTCATCCGAGCGATGGCGCGCGCTGAAAAGTCCGGGCAGACTGAACAGATCGAGGCGACGTCAGACGGCACCTGATCAACCGCAGGATAACGCGAACTATTGAGGTATCATGAGTTTTCCCCTCTACTCGTTCGGATTTATTGTTTTGCCTGTCCAACCAGTCTTGTGCCTCAAGTTCGAACGCCTCTACTGAATGATGAACATCCCAGATCCCGCCACACCTCCCTTCATTGAAACTTCCGCCGTCCCTCGCCGTCCGATGCCGTCCGGCCGGATCCCTGTTGTCGGGATGGGAACATTTGGATCGGACAGCGTCTCCCCTGAGGCTGTGGCTGAGGCAGTGTTTGGAGCCGCCCAAGTGGGATACCGCCACTTTGATTGCGCCTCGGTTTATGGCAACGAACAACAGGTCGGACAATCGCTCGAGCAGATCCAACAGGGAGGAATTCGCCGGAGCGAACTTTGGATTAACTCCAAGGTCTGGAACGACTGCCACGACCCGGAGGCCGTCATCGACTCCTGCAAGCGTTCGCTCGACGACCTTCGTCTCGACTACTTGGATCTCTACTTCGTCCATTGGCCGTTCCCAAACTTTCACCCTCCGGGGTGCACGGTAGAATCCCGCAGCGCGGACGCTCGTCCCTATAGTCACTCGGCTTTTATGAGAACATGGGAAGCTATGGAGAGGCTCGTTGGCATGGGCCTTGTCCGGAATATCGGGACCTCCAACATGACGATTCCCAAGCTCCAATTGCTCCTTCGGGACGCCTCGATCAAGCCCTCCTGCAACGAAATGGAGCTTCATCCACACTTCCAGCAGCCGGAGCTTTTTGATTTCGTCATCGGGCAGGGTCTGCTGCCTATTGCCTATTGCCCGCTTGGCTCCCCGGGTCGTCCTGAGCGTGACCGCACGCCAGAGGACACTGTCGATATCGAAGATCCTGTCATCGTCACGATTGCAAAATCGCATGGTATTCATCCGGCGATTGTGTGCATTAAATGGGCTGTCCAGCGCGGGCAAATCCCAATCCCGATGTCCTCGAACCCCCGCAACTACACCGCCAACTTACGAGCGGCCGTCGAAGACCCACTCACTCCTTCAGAGATGGCGGCCGTTTCCGAAATCGACAAAAACTGCCGTCTCATCAAGGGGCAAGTCTTCCTCTGGAGCGAGGCTTCGAGCTGGGAGGACCTCTGGGATCTCGACGGAACCATCGCACAGTAATCCCCTCGTATGAACACATCGATTCCAGACAAAATGCAGGGAGCGATCCTCCCGGGCGACAGCACGACCGAGCTGCGCGAATTCTCCATTCGGCGGCCAGGCCCGGGTGAAGTTCTTCTGCGCGTAAAAGCGTCGACGATCTGCGGATCGGATATCCGCTGCATTTACCACGAGCACCTCGGCAAGGGCCCGGAGGGGTATGAAGGAGTGATCGCGGGTCACGAGCCCTGCGGGCAGATTGTGGAGGTCGGCCCCGGGTGCAGAGAGTTTCGCGCGGGAGATCGCGCGATTGTCTACCACATCTCTGGATGCGGTCTCTGTTACGATTGCCGGCGCGGCTACATGATTTCCTGCACCCACCCCACTCTCCGCCGAGCCTATGGCTGGCAGCGGGATGGAGCCATGGCGGGCTACCTGATCGCTGAAGAGAAGGACTTGGTCAGGCTTCCCGAGGAGTTGACCTACGCTGACGGGGCGCAGGTGGCCTGCGGTTTTGGAACCGTCTACGAGGGACTCGAAAAGATCGGGATCAGTGGAAACGATGCCGTCTTGATTACCGGCCTCGGCCCGGTCGGCCTGGCAGCCGCCGCGCTCTGCCGCAAGCTCGGGGCCAACAAGATCATCGGTGTTGACGCGATCGAAGAGCGCAGCAGAATTGCCATAGATCTGAAGCTTTGTGATGAGGTTCTTGTGGCCGGCCCCGACAACGAAGCCGAGATCCGCAAGCTCACCAGCGGGCACGGCGTCGAGCGGGCTGTCGAATGTTCCGCGCACCATGCGGCCCGTTCAATGGCCATGAGGGCGACCCGCAAATGGGGAAAAATGGTCATGATTGGAGAGGGCGGGAAGATGGATCTCAATCCTTCCCCGGACATGATTCACGACCAGAAGACCCTCTACGGATCCTGGGTCACCTCGACATGGAGAATGATGGAGCTCGTTGAGCGGCTCGTTCGCTGGAACCTCCATCCAGCCGACTTGATCACGCATCGGTTTTCGCTCGAGAACGTCGATGAGGCCTACGCCCTCATGGCCTCAGGCAAGTGCGGCAAAGTCGCCGTCTGCTTTGATGAAGAAATGCCCTAACGAACGCTACGTAACTATCTAGAATTATGCTTAAAGGTATTCATCCCTCTATCAGCCCCGAACTGCTTAAAACCTTGGCCGAGATGGGACACGGGGACGAAATCATTCTCGCCGACGCCCATTTCCCGGGTCACTCATTCAATCCCCGCATCATTCGAGCCGACGGGTTGGACGTTACGACACTGCTGGATGCCATCCTCCCTCTTTTCGAACTCGACAGCTACGCCGAACCGCTTGTGATGATGCAGGCCGTCCAGGGGGACCAATTGGATCCAGCTGTTGAGGGACAGTATCTAGCAGTAATTCGGCAACATGCACCAGACGCTCAGGCTCCACTTCGCATCGAACGGTTCGATTTTTATGACCGCGCTCGGTCCGCTTTTGCCATCGTTATGACCGGCGAGTTCAGAAAATACGGGAATATTCTCCTGAAAAAAGGCGTCACGCCTTGCGCTCCTTTTTGATAAGGACTGCCGGAGAGGCCCTTTTCATCGTTTCTAGATAGCGAGGTCTCGGAGCATTGCCTCAACCCTGTGCTGCCAGTTCCACCAAAGACTCGGGCGCTCCTCCCGATAGATTTTGTTTCTTGGCGGCTGACTTTTGTAGAGATATGGCTCTAGGCGTAGTTCCGGGAGTGCGGAGTTCGATTTCGAGCACTTCCAGCGCTTACTGGGGGTATAGCTCAACGGTTAGAGCAGGCGGCTCATAACTGCTTGGTTCACGGTTCGAATCCGTGTACCCCCACCCTCTAGCAAAAACCGAAGAGGCAGCGGTCCTTGATGATTTGGGCGACTTCTGGCGGGACCATGGCTTCCCATGCAGGGTCGCGATTTTTGATGAGGGCAAGGACATCGGCAGAGCGGATGGGAAGATATTCCGGATGAAAATCGCGCATGCCCTCGATAAATTTGTTTTTGAGCAGGTGGGTGTAGAGGTTGGTGAGGTTTGGTGCCACGTGGAAGTTGTCAGCCGTGACGACTTCGCCATTTGGCATCAGCTTCGGATAGACGTAGAGTTTCACGCCATTCTTAAAAAGGCGGCCGAGCCCCTCAAGGATCCCGCCATCGAGGTCCGCATAGAATTTTTCCTCGAGGATTTCGTGCATGCCTGGGATGCCGACCGGCAGGCCGATTTGTCGGTCGGTATAGATCGTCAGGTAATTGACGAGCCGGTGGAATTCGCCGTAGTTCGAGATGAGAACCGTGCGTCCGAGGGCCCCGAGCATATCGACTCGGTCCAGGAAGTCCTGAAGATCGAGCTGGCCGGTCGACAGGAGATTTTTCATGGTGATCTCCATGAGGATTTCCGGCTCGGTGCCCGCGACACTTTCTTCTTTCTCAAACTGGCTCCGCGCGCAATCGAGCATGTCATTAGTGATCAGCGTGACCGGCCGAAAACTTCCACGCTCGACGAGCAAGGGCTTTTTATAGAATGCGTCGGCAGCTTGGACGACCTCGCCATTGGCGCGGAAAAGCGTCGCTTTTGTCAGGCCTTGAACGACGAGTTGGAGGCTCATGATCCGGTTGTCGATGCCTGGAAAAGCCGGGCCGGCAAAACGAATCATGTCGATGGCAATCCGGTTCGGAGCGAGATCGTCGAGCAGCGAGCCGATGAGCTTCTCCGGTTGATCGGCGAGGTAATAGGCACCGTGAATGAGGTTCACCCCGACGATTCCAAGAGCTTGTTGCTGATCCAGATTCTCCGCGTCGAGCATCCGGACGTGGAGAATCACTTCACTGAACGGCGCCTGCGGAGCGTGCTGGAAACGCAATCCCATCCACCCGTGGGATTCATCGTGTCGCCGGAAACTCCTCGCAGCCACCGTGTCGGCGAAGGCGAAGAACTGGCGCTCGGCCCCCACGGTCTTATCGAGGCGCTCGATGAGGAGGTCGGCCTCATGGGTGAGCATCGTATCCAGGCGCGAGCGGCTGACATAACGTCCACTGGCTCCGTAGATGGCATCGCTAAACGTCATGTCGTAAGCCGAAATGGTTTTCGCGATGGTTCCCGCAGCTCCGCCAACCGCAAAAAATCGCCGCGCAACTTCCTGTCCCGCCCCAATCTCGGCAAACGTGCCGTATAGTCGGCGGTCCATGTTGATTTGGAACGCCTTTTTGTTTACCTGCTGCTCGAATTCCGTGATCACCGCCAATCTCCTACCACGCCCGACCGGCATTCGGAAAGCAGGTTGATGTGGTGGACAGCTGGCTCCTTCCGCGATCAGTCCGAAATCCACCGCTCGGGTCGGAGGGTGCATGACGGCAGAATTATAAAGATCCGATAAGAGGGAGTTTTTCCTTGAAAGTGTCTAGGAGCGAGACATATTCGGCTTATGAATGAAAAAATCGCACAGCAGCGCCGGGATCTCCTACGG
>Ga0247833_1004672_pt1 | contig 16695 bp, 12 predicted proteins | sample LaCruzMarch2015__7_FD_187117 | JGI IMG/M metagenome (GOLD analysis project Ga0247833, IMG submission 187117) | Freshwater microbial communities from meromictic Lake La Cruz, Castile-La Mancha, Spain - LaCruzMarch2015_8m | ecosystem: Environmental > Aquatic > Freshwater > Lake | place: Spain...
ATAGTTTAGATAAAAAATTGGAGATGATGTCGTTGATTGCTGATGTGAGAGGACCATTATATCGTGTAAATGGGGTATTTGTGTCGAGAGTGATAATGTTGAGATTATGGAGTGCGTCCGTGAGAAGTAGATGAGGGATCTTTTGGACGGTGCAAGATTGGAATAACCGAAGTCGTGTTTGAGGGTCGAAAATAGTGCTATGAATGGTGTCAGATTGTCAAAATTTTCGGGTTCCATCAAACCCGCCAATTAATTGTGAGGTCCTCAACTCACAGCCACATCATTTATTGCGACGTGATTGACACTGAAGTGATAGGTGGTGGTAGCGTGAAAATGGGGCTGCCAGAGGTAGGCGCCGACGTGATTGACACTGAAGTGACAGGTGCTACCGTGACAATGGGAGCACCAGTGAAAGGCATGGATGAAGTGGATGGCAACATTGGAGCTTTGGAAGGCTCGGCTATAAGACTCCGCTTCCAGGTGAAAAAGGTCTAGGTAGTATTAATTCTTTACCACAACAACCCTCGACATCATCCTCGGCAACATCATCCCATCATCAACATCATCATCATACATATGATGTGCTACCTAAAGAATATGCACCGACGCGTAAACGTGCGGTATTATTGAATGGGATACTCCACGGCTTCTCGTGGGATGGTGCACCATCATTGGCACCGGCCGTGGCAATTTCGACATTGCGCGGCTCATTAACGTTCTTACTCAGCTATACAATCGGTACGATGGGTGCCATGGCATTGGCAACATCGGTCATCGGGGAAGGTACGAAACGCATGTCCGGACGATTGGATATGCCAAATTTACCAATAGTATTAAGTCTTTGGAGTAGCGCGTTGGCATTATTCGTGGGAGTAATTTGGTGTATCTTGGCAGTAAGATGATGATCCAAAGGGGGGGCCGGGGGGGTGGAAGAGTTTTATTTTATGCTGCTAATCATAGTTGGATGGATGAATGAATGGATGGCTTTGGGCGCGGTAAAATGAGGAGGATGATAAAAGCAATAATGATTCTTTTTTGTCTACCAATGACTTCCAAGGTTGAATTTTGTTTTTCAATCCCGCTCGACAGTATAGCCAATAAAATTCCTTGGACATTTACCATCATGTTCTTCCATCAGCTTTAAAAAGTGAAGTGATGGACCATCCACACGTTGACTTAGCACAAATTCAAAGCATTTCTTGGCATGCTCCCAATCCTTGGCATAGTATGCCTTAAGACCCTCTTGATACTTTGGAAAGATGATACCATTAGAGACATACTCACGTCGTATCTTTTTAATATCTGGTTCATGCCAAGCCTTGTCGGTATACTGTTGGGTACCATTTGGCAAAATAAGTTCTGTTGGTCTAATATCGAATTTGGGCTCAGCTTGGATTGCCTTTTCAATATCTTTTAAACTCCGACAAGCATAATCATTCGTCGTCAATGTGCTTTGTGGACGATCAGAAAATGATAATGATCTAATTGCCGATGGAAGTTGTCTCAGAGATCCATCAGAATTGGAAACTTGCATACTTTTTGTTGATAGCTTAATATCATCTTCATCTCGCCAAAGTGCATCAATATCCATATCAAATGTATATAGATTCATCTTCTCTCCACAATCAAGGATTTCTAAAGGGTCAGTCAAATTTGAATTGTCTTCATTCAAGAAGAGTAATTGATCAACTTTACGACATCTGTAGCGATTGGCTGAGTCAAGTAGATTGTAAAATGAATCAGACATGAGTATAGGCACGCCATAAGTTTTGGTCGATGATTCAAGAAACTCTGCTCGTTCTACTGATCCACTAATATATGTGGCGTCTAACTTGCGTTGAGATCCAATTGCACCCTGAACTGCACTACCCGCATGCAGACCGAACCCCATTTGTACCAACGGACCCATGCGATTACAAAGCTTTGTCTTAAGTCGTGTCTTCGCGGCTTCACTCATGCCATGAGTGAAATATTCGTCATAGAACAGAGCCTGGGAGATTTTCACCACTGAAAGTAACGCCTTGTCGGCTTGATTACTGTTGGCCGTGAACCCAGATGTACGTCCTCGTAAATGATAATCGTCTGCATCATTATCGTCATTCTCCTTCACTGGTGATTCATCTAAACGCCAACTAACAAGGAATGCATCACCAATATTCTTATTCGCTGAACCTCCGTACGAATGGCAAATGGAATGTACTACTGCAGCTATTTTGTTCGTAAATACAAACACTTCCTCTTGTAATGACTCGGTGGCATCGGTAAATTGTCTAATATCACAAAAGAGAAAGATACATGACACATTCCCACCCTGCTTGTTCAGTAATAATACATCTTCGTTCCGACCACTAATAAGGTTATTACGAATAATCTCAACACCCGCACTTCCAAAACCAATACGTAATAGGTCGGCAATCCGTTGTATTGTTGACATTAGGTAATGTGTTTCCATCCCTCGTATCATCTCCTTCGTCCAAGATTCGTTCGTAATTTCTTCATCTTCTTGTAGCAAATTTCTAAATTCTGCACTATTCCTATAACCCAAAGGGTCCATTGTCATCATCGAAAGTAGACGTACCATTCGTTCTATCGGATGGACTACTAAATTCATTAACGGTCCACCGAATATAATTTCTGCCATTACCCATAATATCAATATGAATATCGTTCTTACAAATTTTACCATTGCGTCATCTCTCCATTCCTTGTACATGTTAAAATTACCGATAGTCATATATCCCTGTCCACTAATAGTTATTTTAATAATATGTTGATCGCGTAAATAATCAGAGTAAATGTCATCGTACGTCTTCGTTAACAACATACTATCATCCATTGCTGTTGTTGCATTAATGGCAGTACGTGTATAATTGACTAATTGTGGAATGACAGTAGAACGAGCCATATCCAATGCCGCATTCGCATGCTGCAGGTTAGACGTTTGTCCATGAAGGAAGATCATCGTGGATATGGGCGTGGTATCCCACTCTCTCCATTCTAATGCCGTGGACATGAAGACTGCTAATAATGCACCAAGGGCCACACGTTGACCGGTAAGTTCTCGCATGGCAGTACCCACCTGGGAATGATTTTCTTTATGATTGGTAAGGAAGCTACTGCGTTTCATGCCGCGTTCATGTTTGGATGTGGATGGATCCGCTGCAGATTTATTATGGTCCGATTTCTCGATATTATTACTGATATTCGTACCATCATGTGCATTGTTGTCGCCAATGGAGGGAATGGAAAATGGATCATCAAATTCCCGTAGGTTCTCACCACCACCACCACCCTCCTTCATTCGTGTTGTACTACTACTACTACTACTACTCCCACACACGTTCCGTCGACCTAAACAAGAACAATGTTCTAATGAATGTAATTTAAACTTTCGCGATAGTCGTACCAACCAACTAGTGCGTATAAAACGTGCCATGAGCGCAAATGACCCGACCGTGAATCCGGACGACCACGGACCCTGATATCGCAAATTACCATACGACCCGCCGGATACTAGCGGAAAACCAAAGTCATTCACGACTATGGTAAATTCCGCGGCCGTACTTAGTAACGAAAATGTTATTATCCATATAACCGGTATGAGGGATAACATGTCGAACCAAAACATGAAGCTGCCAATGTGGTCCCAAAAGTATATATATTGCCACCAATGTCGTCGTTTCTTCTTCCTATTATTATTATTACTACAACCCCACGGAAAGTAATTCCTATCGACGATACAACGTATGAGTATATCCAAAACCAATAATATCACGGCCAAGAACAGCAATATACGTACATTATCGTCCGTAGTTTTGGACATCCATATGGCATGTATCGATGGTCCGAATAATAACCCTAATATTGATATAAGGATCGTAAATTGCCATAGTTTGGAATATAATACGTAACGTAGTGTACGGATTGTTGTTTTCGATAGACCACAATAGTATGATGATGGTGGAGTTGTATTTATTGACGTTGGTGTTGTTTCATCGCAGTGGGAGTAGTAATTGCGATGATGATGACGAGGATTGTCATTATTAAATTCAGATGACAAATGATGTGAATCATCCGAATGACGAACACCATCACTCCGTTGGACAGCATGATGCAAAGTACTAGTTACTGCGGCCGTTGTTCCACCTCGAGCATGGCTATGGGTGTTAGTATTTTTATTGCCAGTTGCACCTAGCGAGAATCGTCGTAATGCCTTGGTCATGACGGACCGAGACTCCGGTCGTACTTTACTACTGCTGTTGGATACTCCCCGTAGTGCTGCCGCATTGTTGTTGCCAAAGTTGTCACTACAAATGGAGAACGAAAGAGGGGACAAAAGGCTATAAATGATATATATGTCACTTAAACACAATCTCCCTCCGCTCCTTATCAGACACGTAAAATATTTCTATCATTCAAAAGAGAAGCTTGATACCTACTCACGTTTCTATTGTTACATTATTATTCTCATCACAGCATGATGTCGTTACTTCTTCACTTATAGTTGGTATGTCAGTGGACCGATGAAAGCCCAATACTGATGATGATGATGAGGCTACTGATCGTTTCATTGTGTTTTTGCTTCTGAAGCTTTTATGTGAAAAAAAAGATACGTAGATCAAAAAGGGCGGGAAGTGGGACCCACTCACCGCTCCTCCATCATCTTTTGTCTCGCGTTGCAAATATTAGTGTCCAACAACAACATGCGTCAACTTAAGTATCACGAACAAAAGCTATTACGGAAGGTTAGTCTCTACCAATGGAAGGGCGATGACAATATACGTGTCGCTAAAATATTACGCCGGTATCATATCCAAAATCGTGAGGACTACGTTGCCTACACGCGCATGGTCGGTCAGGTGACCAAGTTAACGCACAAATTAAAAACATTACCTCATGATGATGCCTTCCGTATTGCCATGACGGATCAATTATTGGACAAGTTGTATAATATGGGGATACTTACCACGACGAAATCATTACAAAAGGCGGAAGAAATTACGGCCAGTGCCATATGTCGACGTCGGTTGCCGATCGTTATGGTACGATTGAAAATGGCACAAACACCTAAAATGGCAATTACATTTATTGAACAAGGACAGGTACGTATTGGGCCGAATGTGATAACCGATTCTGCATTTATTGTTACACGTAGTATGGAAGACTTTGTTACATGGGTGGATGGGAGTAAGGTACGTACTACGGTACAGAGATATAATGATAAGTTGGATGATTTTGACATGTTGTAATATATGAGGTAAGAAAAGAGAGAGTACACACAGCAGACGAAGGAGAAAGTTATCTTTATGGTGGGGTAGGTCGGTCGTTTTGAATGGAGAATTCCTGAAGGGGGGAAGGGGTTACTACATCATGAGTAAGAGCATAAAACTAATTCACCAAATTCAAATGACATGGTTCATTTTTCCTCTGAGAAGTAATTTGTTACTCCTATATCATAGCCTGTAAATATAATTTGTGGATATGCAAAAAGCCACTTCCACACCCGATACTCTCCTTCTTTAATCCACAACCCGCTGTCTTCTCTCAGCTTCTCTCTCACACACACGTATACAAAACACCTACCAAAAGAATTTCATATATAGAATAAATACAACAAACATCACAGCGGCAACGATAGGGCCATATTGATTCATCATAGCCTGCCAAGTTAATTTTTTGGCACCCCATTTAAATTTCTTACTCTCAGCAACCAAATTGTTACTTATTGACGATACATTTTCTAGCTTCTCACCCCGATTCAATACCTCATTAATATTCTTACGCATAATACTTTGTATATCCGCCAAATCCGAATTTAGTTTACTCGTATTCTGTCGTGACGTGGGATCCACAAAGTCCTTCCGACGACGTTGGATTACTAAATCGAATTTTATATATGCATACGGTCTTGCCGTCGTAGAGATGGCAGTATGCCACCCGGGATCGCCGTAATCATTTACCATCATTTCGAGGTAGGCATCGGCAATTTCTTCTAAATATAGGAATGCCAATCGTTTGGGGTAGGATTTTTCGGTCAATGTTAAATAGCAGAGAGAGTCACGTACTAGGTAATGAAATAGTAAATTGTTGGTTGTATCTATAGACATTTTTGCAGATGAACTTTTTTTGTCGTTGTCGTTGTTGTCGTAATATTGGTTTGTTGGAACACGTTGGGATATATGAAACATGAGTGAAATCTCTCTCGAGATGTTTATATATATATAATCGCACACACAATCGCGCAGGCACACTCTCCAACAAATGAACATAAGAAGTCTCTTACCTTGCAGTACCCCCCAGCCCTCGTAATATTTCCTTGGCCTGATTCTTATGATCCTGCGTCACGCCACTATTCATATCTGGTGCAGTATTGGCCACGAGAGGTAGTCCGTCTGACAGACGTGCCACGAAGGTTAGTAGCGGAGGCATTGTTTTGTGAAAATATATCGGAGGCATGGGCGGATAGGGACTTCACCTCTAACTCAAGGGTTCCACACCCCTCCAATTTTTTCCAATTTCGGATTTGTACTCCTCTTGTGAAGTTAACCACCACGTCGTACATCATTGTTACTGTATAACTGTCATTCCCTTGCTGTATAATAATGGCATCATCAGGTTCTGGATACGATCTATCATCATCAACATTTAGCCCAGATGGACGGATCTTTCAAATTGAATATGCCGCCAAGGCCGTGGAGAATGCCGGTACGGCCTTGGGGTTGCGATGCGCTGATGGGATAGTACTCTGCGTCGAGAAGCCATTGATTAATCGTATGCTCGTGGCCAAGACGACTGGTCGACGGATACATACCGTGGATACATATGCGGGTGTGGCAATGACAGGATTTGTGAGTGATGGACGACAGATTGCGAATCGGGCTCGGGAGGAGGCGGCCAGTTATGAGGAAACGTGAGTGTTAGTTTATCTTGTTATGCACTCGTCGTTTTCATACGTGTGTGTGTGTGTGTTCTCGTCCATCTTCAAATACTCCTTCGACACATCATCTCATCTACCACCATTGTGTCCAAATTTCTATTTCCACGTTTAATATCCGCAATTATAATCAACAAATACAACGAACACACTCAAAAAATAACAAAGATACGGTATAAAAATCCCCCCAGCAACACTAGCCCAACGTCTATCCACGTATGTACATTACTTCACCCTCCATGGTGCATTACGTCCATTCGGTGCATCGACACTAATTGCTGCGTACGATCCAGGCACGAAGACTCATTCATTACATATGGTCGAACCGAGTGGTGTAGGATATGAATATTATGGTGCAGCCGCTGGACGTGGACGGCAACCGGCACGTACTGAGATGGAAAAGTTGAATATTAATCCCAATAAGGTGAAAGAATCGTCGTCTGGGGGAGGATCGGCAGCAACTGGTGGCGCTGGAGGAGTAGGGGAATTGATTACTGTTGCCGAGGGTGTAAAGCAACTTGCCAAAATTATCCATTCATTACATGATGAGGCCAAGGATAAGCCATTCGAACTTGAAATGAGTTGGTTGTGTGAGGGGAGTGGATGGAAGCATGTGGGTGTACCGCGCGATGTCATTGCCGAGGCAGTCGAGTGGGCAAAGAAGGAGGTTGAGGATGATGCAGAGAATGATGAGGATGATGATGAAATGGAGGAGTGAATAAATAGTGTGATTCAATATAGGTAGATTGATGATGGGGGGGGGAGGGGATGGAGAATAATACGTAACATTCGTTTTCAAGAATGCAGATTTGTGGTACGTCCACTCTAAGATACCCTCTTTTAGACTATCTTGTTAGGGTTAGGGTTACATTCACCAGTCTTGCTTTGTCCTCTGATGGTTCTCTCGCCATATCCCCAAGAATTTGGTCCCAGTCAACATCGTATCCAGGAGATACAATTAGTATTACATCTAGCAGATTCTGTATCACAGTCACAGATGTTCAAAGCACCAAGGTGACAACCATGGCGTTCCAATCGAATTCATAATTTGGGTACAGAGATTGCTAATTAGAGACAATGAAATCAATAATCTCACTTGGTGCGCCACCCCATACATCATAAAGTAGCGGTATAGCCCCCACACCTATCTTAAACAATCATGCTGCCAGGGCAGGGTAATTATCAATCATGAGTCGATACAGCTCAAGACACTGGAAAGATGAGCAAGCCAAAATATGAAGCAGGGTCCTTCCAAGACAATCCTGTTCATTGCCTGTCGGGTGTCACGCTCGCCGTTTTCGCCAATAATTATTGCATGTAGAATTTCCTCCCAAGTCATTTAAGTGTGATAGTAGGATTGGTAGTAGACACTACCATGAATTGGATGTTCATCAAATCGATTTTGTACTGCCATCTCAATTGCCTCTTCTAATTTGTAATATGTCATGGCAGTATTCAAATGCACTGATACACTCGGTGTTGCGTACAAGTGCAATATTCCGTAGAGAAAAGCACGCATGGCATGGCCATGTTTGGGCGAGCTCTCGTGGCCTGCTGTGTTGCCGACGAGCGTTCGCACTCTCGTCAAAGCACCCCCTACTTACGTATCGTACGTAAAGGGACAAGCAGGTTAATTGCGGGCTCGCTCTCTCAAATCAAGAAATCCTGACCTCGAGATCGACTTCGACTCTTTAACGCCCCGTAGTCGCCGTTTGCAAGTCGTAGGCGGCCGATGGCAAAAAATCATTATGACCTTTCTTCTTGTATTGGTGGTGGTGGTGGTGGTGGGTCAAGTCGTCGAATCATTCTCGTTCGGCGCGGTAACAGGTCGTCGGACTATTAGCAACCTTCCTTCTTCAGCAAGAATAAGAGACGCGGTGGTGGTAGTACCGGAGGAGGAGACAATTGTCGTCGTTGGCGGAGGTAGCAGTAGCAGAATGATGAAAATGACAACAACAACGCTCGCAGAAAACAACAAGAGGAGAGAATTCCTTCACCGTGCCATGGCACAAATCGTCATCGTGCCCACCGTCGTTGTCGTTCCCGTTGCGTGGGTCTCACATCCATCATCATCTGCTGCTGCTGCTGCAACGACTGACAGTAAGCCACCGCCAATCCTACCTCTCCGCACAACTGCAAGGCGTTTACATGCAATACCAACATTTGCCATAGTAGATGGCAATGGTGTACCATTCCACACCTATGATAAAGACACGGCGGGAGGACTTGGCTATTTCTTCACATCGTATCGTAGTGCCGAGTTTGTACTCGATGATGCCAAGGTGGCATTTGCCAAAGCCAAGGCTGAAGAAAAAAGTAATAATAATAATAATGTCGATAAAAAAGGAGAAGGAGACGAGGAGAAGGTAGATGTTAATGAGGGCGCTGTTCCAGATTCATGGGGTCAAGCGAGAATAGTTTCTATCCCATTGGATGTGGCCATGCAACTATCAGTAAAAAAGGGAACATCCAGTATAGCACAGAATGGCCAAGGTAAAAGTTTTAATACCTACTATCAAGTAATACCCAGTCAAGAGGAGCAAAATGCAGCATTACGTATCGAAGATGGACCTAGGTATCGTGAACGTGGACGTGTGCCATTATTTTACATCGATGGGTTACAAATCCCATCTAAGGATGATGACAATAGCATCAAGAACGACAACGAGGAGGGTGGCAACAGCAGCAGCAGTAGCTCAATGATGACAATGATGAATCCAGTATATTTGCATGTACAAGATTTAAAGGATGAATGGCAACGTCAGCATCCTTCTAACGATAGTAGCAGCAGTAGCAGCAGTATAGCAACAAATATGCCACCAATAAAAGTCCGAGAACTCAACGAGACATTCCGTGCCATGATACGTCCGGGGGGGAAGGATGATAGTTTGACAAATATAATCTTTATTCCAAGCTCAGAAAATGTAGGTAAGGCAAAAGCTATCGGTAGGTACTAATAAGTATAGATTGGGAAAAATGATACTTACAAAGTAAAAAGTAGAAAATGGGCATATGACGACACACTATCCACCACTTTACAGTTGCTGTTGTAGAATAGTGCTTACTATTTCCATTCCATCTCATCTTCGAGTACGTAGGTATGGTACGATTCACCTTATCAGTGATGTGTTTCTCTGAGGACCAAATTTTCAATTGCGGGACGAGAAAGTTACAACGTTGGAAGTGTTGATTGGGTCCGGGCGGACCTGATGGACAATGGAGGAATGGTGGGGCGAAGATGACGACGCTCCGTCCGACGAGGGTGAGTGTATCCCTCCGTCACCACCTCGGAGTAGACCCGAAGCGTCGAAGATTAATAATATCAATGGCATTGGCAGCGGGGCATTATCAATATCCGATAATGTAGTTCAAAGAATTGACGATAATCATGATGGCAAGAATCACAGGGATCGTCTTCGCAATAACGATGAGGGTGTCGACGATGATAAAATGGCATCGCACAAATATAATGCAAGAAAAATGAATACCACCGAGCTTAGCACGATAAGAAAAAGCATGATATTGCGTGGTCGTCAATGTCGCGAAGGACAAAACTCCTCCTCCTCGGCAGTTTCCTTCTCATCATCACCTCTATTAGAAGGACGGTGGTCATCACCAATGCTTATTGAAGAGTCAAATCCTGATAATATGATACCGGCAGCGGCAGCACGTGTGGCGCGATTTGAAGCATCACTCGGCGGAAGAACGACACCGACTCAGTTGGATAATTATAATTCACAATATGAACATGATAAACCCCCAAGTTGTCGTAATTTGCATCAACGATCACGACGACGCAATCAACTAGAACAACAACAACGTTGTTTACCAACAAAGCAATTAACTAATTCCATGACGGATCAAGCAGATACTCTTCATACAATAGAAGACAAAGAATCGACGAACATATCATCACTTCATCCATCCTTTAAGTTAATTTCATTAAATAGTAACAGAAGGGTGAGGAATAGTAAGTCACAAAAGTCTCGGTTCGTACCAACGACGCAGACAGTTGAATTTACAGGCAAAGACAACTGTCCATCGAATTGTGGTACTTCCTCATCGTCATCCATCACGGCTCGTCCATCGATATCAAGAGCTAGTGTACAGTCTTCAATATCAATGACCAGTTGTGGAAAATGCGAATATGTGTCATCTGCTACGTCTGTCGGATCAGAAATATCGGAACATGATGTAGATATGTTCGAGACCTATCGACAACAACACCGGCTTTCACAAGCAGGTGCGAACTCGCTGCAGCAGCAGCAGCAGCAGCAGCTACGTCCTTCACCGGCGGTATTGAATAAGTTTATGTCGGCAATAAATAGCAACAAAAAAACATCAGAAAGCAATTCAGTACCAATTCAGCAAACTGGAAAATCGCAGCAACAACAACTACAACGACAACACCATAAGTATACTCGTCTTTCATTAGCAGAATCAAATAATTTCATGACGGCTCTTCGAAAAAAAGCTAGTAATGAAGGTCATTCATCAAAAGTTTCCATTCATACAACAATTCATAAACACGAATCATCATCTACATTACCTTTATTGATGAATGACGTGTCTGCCAATGCAGTGTCACGAAATAATCCTCTCTCATCTACTCCATCTGACCGCATAATTAGTCAATCAAGTACGTCACATTCAACAACATCGACAGTGTCCCGTATAAATCAAATACTTAATGAGCTAAATGTTGATCGTAATGCAGCACCATGGCGACCAACCCAAGCTCAATTGCGGTGGGCACAATTTCACCGGGAAGCGAGAGCGCTTGAAACGAGGGGTAGGATAGACCGTCTAATGAATTTTCCATCAAGTATGTCAGACGTTTACGGGGCCCATTCCAGTGATGCCGACGATTCGTCTGATGATGATGACGACGATGGCAACAACCCAACCTTGATGTACTCGCGAAGTAAAAGAATTGCTGTATCTACGGGACGGAGAGTAATGCTTCGTGTATCAGCACGTGCCTACGATGAACGTAAGAAGAAGCAATTGTCTTTCTCTGTGCCAATGACAGTTAGTATCGAAGATGCCGAACGCAGAGGTAGATTTGACGAGGCACGCATGATATTAGCTGCATCACCGACACTTCACCACAGATATCAACCTCGCGTTATTGCAGAAAGTGCCGAACGTAAACGTCGCTTTGAAGCGTACAAGTTGGAGGCCATGTTACGTGCAGAACATGCAAATGAAGGAGATGATACAGTAGGCGTGCTTGACAGATGGCTTAAGGCAGGAGGTAAACGTTGGACACGGGATCCGTTGGTTGCTTCAGCAGCTAGCATCGACGGACGCCAGTACAGCGACCTGCAACGGACTCCCACAATATCATTGAAACAAATGAATGAATTGAGTGATCGAACAACAAGGTGGTTGACAAATCCAAGGAATATACGGCACTTTTGCAATGTCGGAGAAAATAGTTCATTGTCTAATACTCTTGGTCACATTATCGAAACAGCAACAAATCCTCAAGAGGCCTTTTTTGCTGATAAGATGAGTGACATTCAATCAGATGTCAGTGGGATGAGAGAAGCGAAGGTCGATCAAAGACATGCTTCTGTGGGAATCAGCACTCTTCGTCTTCTCTTCTCTGGAGTTCAAAGTGCATCAGTTGGACCGCTTCATAATGGTAGTTCTCGCTTGAAGACCAATAGCGGTACTCCACATCCCATACTTTGTAACCATGAGAGCCACGCTCACAATAACATCCCTAGTCAAGTTACACTAACTGAAGAGAGAGAAGTTGGCTTCAGTATAAAATCTAAGAATCAGGCAAAGATATCAAAGTTATTTGATTCTGGCTTATTTGGTAAAGTGACAGCAAGGGATGGCGTGAGCACCTCTGTTCAAGATATCGACGCCTTAAATAATACGAGGAAAACTGATGCTAGGTCAAGGAATCATTTTTCACATACTGCTATAACAAATTTCGTCCAATCTCTGTTTACTGATCAAGAAGAGAGTATTACTATTGATACGGACGATGTACAAAGTAAAGTTGCTGACTTGGATACAAGCGAAATAGATGATGTAGAGTTTGATTACAAGAGAAAGGAGTCTTCGGGGAATCAATTCTCCCAAGCTGATGTCACGAATATCCTCAAGTCGTTATATACTGATGACATAGATCCTACAATTATTGATACAGACGGCGTAGAAACGTATGTACCTGACGATACTGGTGCGGACTATGCTGAGAAAATACGCTCGATGTTGATGTCACCGCAGCTAATCACCAAACGTTACCATCAAGCATTGAGAGCCATTGAAAGTCGGAATTGGAAACAACTGTCATATCTGATTTGTGCTAATCCTTGGTTGATGGAAATGAAGGATGTAAGGAATGATCAATGCTTAGTTCACACACTATCACTTTTTGGTGGAGGCCACAATGACTCTGCCGATATCGCTTTGCCAATACAAATGGTACAAAGTATCATTGATTATGAGTCCAATGTTGTGTATAAAATTGACATCGAAGGGAATTTACCGCTTCATATGGCGGCAGCATCTGGCAACATGATTATGATAGAAGAGCTTGGACGGGTATTTCCTGGTGCAGCTTCTGTTCAGAACCATGATGGACTGTTGCCGTTGCACCTGGCAGTCCAATCTTGCGACATCTTTACAACCTGCTTACAAGCAGTTGAATCTTTGTTGATCATGTTTCCCGGCGCTGTTGGTGTGAAGGATAACGATGGCAACACTCCTCTTCATACTGCAGCGACGTTATTGCGTGGTGATATTGCATCAACTGTAATTCATCTTCTGTTGATGGCCGTTGACTCCGTGAAGGAGGAAAATGTGCCATCCCTGGACAAGAGTAGGAGCTTTGATTCGTTACCAGAAACCTTAATCATGATGGCCACGGACACTCCTGAACATGTTTCGTCGAACAATTCACGAGCCATTTCATGGAATAACAATGCAGGAGAAACTCCTTTAACCGCAGCGATAAAAGCAAAGGCAGGTTTACAAGTAGTCGAGGCTCTCATCAATGGGAACTACGAGAATTTGGCCGCACTCAAGCGAAACTGTGACTCACTAAACGCTCTTCATCTGGCTCTTGATATGAATAATGGCTTTTACGATGCAGATGTGGTAATATTTATTCTCAAAACTTCTCCCCTAATCGTAACAATTCCTGATGGGGAAGGAAATCTTCCAATTCAACTCGCCAGTCGTAATTCGTTGCAATCGGATATCATTCTTGCCATTACAATCATAGATTTGCCAATTGATCTCGAAGTCAAAGAGTGTGCTATCTTACGCGATGGATTCGGAGCAAGCTGGTCCTACCTCATATGTGAATCGAATGACATGCACGTGGGTGTTGTGAGACAAATTCTTGAGCTATGTTCGCAGCCTCAAAAGGAAGCACTCTCTCTTGCAATAGCAAGGGGTATCAATCATGGAAGAAAGACTGTTACCGAGTGTGCAACTCCATTGTGTAAGGACGAGCTCAGGAAGAGTATCTTGTTCTTGGGTCGTTTTGTCATTTTAGGTAACCAACGAACTCATGTCTATTCCTGGTATGCACAAAAGTTTGATGCAATTGATTCTTATTCTGACGAAAAAGTGTCCCTTGTCTGTTATGAAGATGCCAAGTCATATACCAAGGATCGGGAGCTCCTACAACGAATCGCAAATGATACAGAACTATTCGAAGAATTGAATTATCATACAGTAGGTGACGCAATGTATATTTCAGCTAAGAAAACACCGACGAGCCTGGCCAGTGTCATTGAGGAGATGTCACATGAGCGTAGAATTAAGCATTTCAGAACAAGTAGATCTATCCTGCGAGGCATTGCAAAATCTCTGAGCAAATTACACGGACAAGGCATTATTCATGGATCATTAGATATTCAGAATGTGGGCAAATTTGGTAAATGTTGGAAATTGATGGACCTTCCAGGATCTGTTGCCGTAAATGAGCTCTTTACTGCTTGTCGCGTGGGATTACATTCACCTCCAGAGGCATTCATTACAGCGCGTTGTAAAATCAATCACGAGCGAAACATTGCGTCGATTGCTCCAACTTTGGCAGCGGATCCTACAGTCGATGTATGGGCATTCGGAAAGTTCATGTATGAAGTATTAGTAGGTGAATCTTTGTTTAAGATTTTCTCAGTCGAGGGCAGCTATCTAAAATCCTCGATGTGCATCCACGCCTGGAATGGATTTCATCTTAAAAAGATTTCAAGGAAACTTATATCTGAGGGAATAAATTCATCAGGAGTGAATTTAGTATCAATCTGTCTGTGCCCACTACTATCTGAACGATGTAAGTCAATGTCAGACGTACTTAATCATCCTTTTTGGTCAGATAAGAATGTACCACAAAGCAGCGCTGTGTCACTACAATATCTACCAGCTCCTGACCTTTTCACACAATGCGGCAATATCAGTGAGGGTCTCCTCGATTCTGTGGGGATTTAATACACTATATTATATAACTATCTTTATTGATTACTTGAACTTTCATGGTAAATTTCCAATTATTTGTGGATGCCTTAGACTACAATAGGTCTGTTTGCAATTATTGTTATGCACCCCGCCCTCTCTTGTATACTCCACAAGTTTAATATCCCCACGTCTGATGCGTTTCAGATGAACATATGCACCTCCACACCTCTCATCTATGATGTGGCTAGAGGGAATGGCAGTAGGTGCACCATTTTAAGATTATTAGTCCATCGAGGCATTACGATTGATTGTTATTTATTCTTTAGCTCTGTTTTTCCTTTTCGTTATTCTTTCCCTCCCTGGACATCATGACTATCCATGCAACAAAGGCAAGCGCCTGCATCCCCAACATTGCGCCAATGAACAACTTTATTGGAGTTGATAGTGAGTCGTATAGTTTAGAGATTTCCACCATTTGAATTTTCTCGTTGCTGTTATGTTAATATATATTATCCAAAGCTATCCAAATAATGATAGTCTAGGTATGAAAATGAGAAGACGAGAAGAGAGGGATCGATGAGGAGCCCGCCGAGAGCGTGAAGGAGTGAGCTCAAACGTACCAAGGGAATGCTCGTCGATTTGCTTATTTATTATATCCTACGGGAGGAATGTGTGCAGTCATCCATCACCCTCACTTTATTAATTGTATGCAAAATTTGAAACACTTTGATCTAGTCTCTAGAGATACCGAATGGGAAAAATTAGGTATCAACACTCCACTAATCTCCACCAACCTCAGCCGCTGCCTTCTCTCCCTCCTCACCCCCCTCTTCATCATTACCCTTCTTGGCCCAATAATCATCCATGGCATCATCCAACTTCTTGGCAGCAATTTCCTTATTACCCGATTTTAGAAAATATTCGTCCATTTCCGCATCCAACTCAGTACTAGTTTTCGGTTCTTCCTTCTTCTTCATTGCACCACCACCCATATTACCTCGTCCACCGCCACGACCCCTACCACCACCGCGTCCACCTCCACCACGGGAAGCCTTTGCACCACGACCACCACGTTTGATTGGACTAGCTTTGATGCCTGGAAAGACGGCATCGCCTCCTCCGCCGCCTCCATTATTATTATTTCTGCCACCGCCACCGCTGCCGCGTTTATTATTATTATTATTGCCTCCTCCTCCTCCACCACCGCCACCTTTTCTCATCCTACCTTGCTGATTTGATTTCGCCATTATAATAATAATTTCTTGGTAATATTCCAATATGTGAACGACAATGTTGTTTTCAACCCAGCGATTTGAGTGTTACCGTGAAGA
>Ga0247833_1004683_pt1 | contig 16662 bp, 12 predicted proteins | sample LaCruzMarch2015__7_FD_187117 | JGI IMG/M metagenome (GOLD analysis project Ga0247833, IMG submission 187117) | Freshwater microbial communities from meromictic Lake La Cruz, Castile-La Mancha, Spain - LaCruzMarch2015_8m | ecosystem: Environmental > Aquatic > Freshwater > Lake | place: Spain...
CCTATTCATTAAAAGACACTATGGACCTACGTAAATTACAACGCACCATTATTGATGCCCTGGAAGATGTCAAGGCGCAGGACATTCGCGTCTATGACACCACCAAACTCAGCGAGTTATTCGATCGCGTGATTATTGCAACTGGCTCAAGCAATCGCCAAACCCGCTCGTTGGCGATGTCGGTGAAGGAAGAAGTCAACAGTAAAGGCGGCGAGGTGATTTCCATTGAAGGCTTAGAGACGGGCGAATGGGTCTTGGTTGATTGCGGCGACATCGTGGTGCATATTTTGCAACCCATGCTGCGCTCGTACTACCAGCTGGAAGGCATGTGGGGTGCTAAGCCAGTGCGCGTTAAATTAGCGGGCGCTAAAGGCCTTGCCAAGGCCAGTGAATTTTCCGACGAGGATGAGGACTAAGTCAGCCTACCTGGCTACATCGTCGTCCTCTAGTCACGTATGCGCCTCATCATCATTGCAGTAGGCCATAAGATGCCAGACTGGGTATCAAGCGCTTGCAATGACTACCTCAAGCGCATGCCCCCCGATTGCAGCATCGAACTCAAAGAAATCAAACCCGACCTCTCCCCCGCCAAAGAGGCCATCAAGATCACTGCGGCCATACCCAAAGGAGTACGTCTGATTGCACTCGATGAGCGGGGTAAGGACCTGAGCACGCAAGGTGTTGCTGAGCAATTAGCCCAATGGCGCCAAGATGGCGGTGACGTGGCTTTTCTGATTGGTGGTGCCGATGGCTTGGATGCCAGCCTCAAGCAGAAAGCCGATGCCATTTGGCGTTTATCCAGCCTCACCTTGCCGCATGCAATGGCGCGGGTCTTATTGACTGAACAACTCTACCGGGCATGGACGATTTTGCAAGGCCACCCCTACCACCGTGAATAAGTAACTTCTTTTAGCAATGCATTCTTTTCTCTACCTTGCATCCCAAAGCCCCCGCCGTCAGGAATTACTGACGCAACTGGGTGTGCGTTTTGAATTGCTCTTACCTAGTAGCGATGAGAATGCGGAAGCAATCGAGGCACCACTCGCCAATGAAAATGCCAGAGCCTATGTTGAGCGCGTGACGCTCGCGAAATGCGATGCCGCATTACAGCGCTGGGCAAAGAGAAATTTACCGTGGGCGCCGATTTTATGCGCCGACACCACCGTGAGCCTTCCCAACAGCGATGCCGCCCAAATCCTCGGCAAGCCTTCGGATGCGGCCGATGCGGAGCGCATCTTACGCTTGCTCAGCGGCCAAACCCATCAAGTACTAACGGCGATTGCACTGCTTCCCCAGCAATCAGCAAAACCCATTAGCCTGGTACAGGTATCGGAAGTGGAATTTATGCCTCTCAGCGATAACCTGATCAAAGCCTACATTGCCAGCCAAGAACCCTATGGCAAAGCTGGCGCCTACGGCATTCAAGGCCTGGGGAGTGCTTTTATCCGCAGAATCGTGGGGAGTTACAGCGGCATCATGGGGCTACCCCTATTTGAAATGGCTACCCTACTGCAACAGGCTGGCGTATCCTTTACGCTCACGCCAGAAATTGCAAACCAAGCCTAATATGAACGAAGAGATTCTGATCAACATTACCCCCCAAGAAACACGGGTGGCATTGATTCAACAAGCAGCGGTACAAGAGCTGCAAATTGAGCGCACCCGCCAGCGGGGAATTGTGGGCAATATTTACTTGGCTAAAGTAGTTCGGGTTCTGCCCGGAATGCAATCGGCTTTTATTGAGATGGGCCTCGAGCGCACAGCATTCATGCACGTGGCCGACATTGCTCAACAAAACCAGCAGACCCAAATCGAGAAAGTCCTCTACGAAGGCCAAACCTTAATTGTGCAAGTGTTAAAAGATCCGCTTGGCACGAAAGGTGCGCGCCTTACAACCCAGATCAGCATTGCAGGTCGCAACCTGGTGTATTTGCCGCAATCGCAAAAAGAATCTGGCAATGAACCTTATATCGGCGTCTCGCAGCGCATTGAAAATCAAGATGAGCGCGACGCAATCAAAGCACGCATCGCCGGACTACTGCCTAGCAATCAAGCCGGCGGAATTATTGTGCGCACTATTGCGCAAGATGCGACGGATGCGGAACTAACACTAGATCTGCTCTACCTTAAAACAACCTGGGAAACCATTTTGGCCTCGGTCAATCAGAAATCCGCGCCCGCCCTGCTGTTTCAGGACTTGAGTTTGGCAGAGCGTGTATTGCGTGATCTGGCTAGCGATAAGACCATGCAAATACGGGTTGATTCAGCGGAGAACTTTGAGCGCTTAAATCGCTTTGCCGAAACATACACTCCCAACCTCGTTGGCAAATTAACCCTGCATCGCGGTGAGCGTGCTTTGTTTGATTTATTTGATGTCGATGCAGAAATCAATAAAGCCTTGGGTCGACGTGTCGATCTCAAGTCCGGCGGGTACCTGATGATCGATCAGACCGAGTCGATGACTACCATTGATGTCAATACGGGTAGTTATGTTGGCGCGCGTAATTTAGACGACACGGTTTTTAAAACCAATCTGGAGGCTGCGCAAGCCATCGCACGCCAGCTGCGTTTACGCAATTTAGGCGGCATCATCATCATCGACTTTATCGATATGCTGACCCGCGAACACCAAGAGGCCGTATTAAGTGAGCTCAAACGCAACTTAGAGCGGGATCATGCCCGTAGTACGGTCAGCCATTTCTCGGCCCTTGGTCTTGTGGAGATGACCCGAAAGCGCACTCGCGAATCACTTGCGCATATTTTGTGTGAGCCATGCGCTACCTGCAGCGGTAAAGGGGAAATCAAAACAGCCCAAACCACTTGCTATGAGATCCTACGGGAGATCGTCCGCGAGCATCGCCAATTTAATCCGCGAGAGTTCCGGATTGTGGCAGCGCCTGACGTCATTGATCTCTTCTTGGAAGAAGAAAATCAGTTTTTAGCGATGCTGGGGGATTTTGTTGCCAAGCCCATCCGCCTGCAAGCAGAGGGCTCATTCAAACAAGAGCAATACGATATTGTCTTGAGTTAACGCTCTATTTTGTCACCAGGCATTAGCAAACTGCAGCCGATGCAGATTACTATACAAACCGCCTTTGGCAATTAACTCGGCGTGAGAGCCGTTCTCCACCACTTGCCCATGCTCTAAGACCACAATGCGGCTCGCATGCTCAATCGTAGATAAGCGGTGCGCAATCACCAAGGTGGTACGACCAGTCATTAGTCGATCTAGCGCTTCTTGCACTTGACGCTCGGATTCAGAATCGAGGGCTGAGGTAGCCTCGTCTAAGATCAAGATTGGTGCATCCTTGTAAATGGCTCTGGCAATCGCCAAGCGCTGTCGCTGCCCGCCAGAGAGTCGGTTGCCGTTATCGCCAATCATAGTGTCGATACCTTGCGGTAACTCACTTAGCAGATTAGTGAGATTAGCTGCCTCTAGAGCCTCAATCACACGGCCACGATCGATTCCGTTTACTGCATCGGTACCATAGGCCACGTTTGCGGCGATCGAGTCGTTAAACAAGATAACGTCTTGGCTGACAAATGCAATCTGACGTCGTAAATCAGATAAAGATAACTGTTCTAAGTTCACGCCATCGAGCTCAATTGCGCCCGAAGTGGGCCTAAAAAAGCGCGGCAACAAACTCACTAGCGTCGACTTACCGCCACCAGATGGCCCTACAAATGCAACCACTTCACCTGCCTGAATCGACAGACTGACGTGCTTCAGGGCATCTTGTCGCTCAGCATCTTGCTGATACGAAAAAGAAACGTCTTTAAAGGCGATGGCGCCTTTTGCTTTTTCTATTCGCTGTACGCCCGCTTTACGCGAATCGTCCTCCTCGATCGGTTGATCCATCAAACCAAAAATCATCTCGGCCGCAGTGAGGCCACGCTGCAATGGCTGATTGATGTCAGCGAGATGCTTAATCGGCGAAATAATTAACATCATGGCTGTGATAAATGCAGCGAAGCCACCCACGGTAGTGCCTTCGGCAGAAGATTGCATCAATGCAATCACCAGCACCACAGAAAGCGCCATGGAGGCAATCAGTTGGGTAATCGGTTGATTTAAGCCGCCCACTACCGCCGTCTTGAGCGCAAAGCGTCGCAAGCGATCTGCCTTGTCAAAAAACCGGCTCATCTCATAGGCTTCACCGCCATGAACCTTAACAATCTTATGCCCTGAGACGGATTCTTCAACAATGTAGGCAAGCTCGCTGGTCATGGCCTGTTGCTCCCGATTCAAGCGGCGTAAACGGCGATTAATCAGACTCATGATGTACGCAATAATCGGGAAAATAATCAAGACAACCAGGGTAAGCTTCCAGTTGAGGTAAATCAGGTAGCCCAATAAACCCAATACGGTTAATGAGTCGCGCACCAAACTAATGAGCATCGTGCCCATGATGCTCAGGACATTATTGACCTCAAACACAACGGCGTTGATTAGACTCGATGCGGAACTTTTTTGATAAAACTCGGTCTTGGCATGCAGCAAGGTTTGGAACATCTGCTCCCGCAGTTTTAGCAGTACTGAGTTAATAACCCTGGATAACAAATAATTCGACAGAAATTGAGCGCCGCCCCGGATAAATGCGAGCCCAACTAAAAAGATGGGGACTAGCCATAACTTGCCATCGAGCTCCCCCGTAAATCCACGGTCCAATAGCGGTTTCATTAAGGCCGGTATCGATGTTTCAGCCCCAGCTACCAGCGCCATAGCCAAAATCGACCCAAAAATCGTCTTGGTATGGGGCTTTAAATACTGGATTAGGCGGTTTAGGGCAATTCTGTCGTCGGCATTCATATAATGAATTATGCCCACCTTATCCGTCATACTCATCACTCGCAATGAAGAGACCAATCTTCGGGACTGCCTTGCCTCCTTGGGAGGGCTTGCCCAGCAGGTGGTGGTGGTCGATACGGCCAGTACCGATGGGACGGTTGCGATCGCCCAGGAATTTGGCGTCACCATTGCCCAACCAGTGGATTGGCCCGGTTTTGGCCCCCAAAAGAACCGGGCACTGGACCTTGCCACGGGTGATTGGGTCCTCTCCCTTGACGCCGATGAGCGCCTAACACCAGCACTTCAAGCGGAAATTGCAGGGGTTCTAGAAAAGCCGGGCAATTCGACCTGTTTTGCGATCCCTAGGCTGTCTTGGTATTGCGGCCGCTTCATTCGCCATTCGGGCTGGAATCCCGATTACGTAGACCGCTTATTTCAGCGTGGAACGGCCAGGTTTTCCGATGACTTAGTGCATGAGCGGCTCATCCCTAGCGGCTCCGTTGTGAAGCTGAAAAACCACATGTTGCACTACAGCTTCATGAACTACTCACAGGTACTGCAAAAAATTGATCGCTACTCCAGCGCTTCTGCCGAGCAGGCGTTTGCCAAAGGTAAGCAAAGTAGCCCCTTGGTAGCGATTGGCCATGGCGCTTGGTCTTTTTTTAGAACCTACTTTATACGCCTCGGTTTTTTAGATGGGCCACAGGGCTATGCTTTAGCGATATCGAATGCACAAGGCACATATTATCGCTACATGAAGTTATGGCAACTTAACCAAGATGCTCGTAAAGCAAAATCGGTCCTATGATTTCTGTATTGCTAGCCACCTACAACTGGCCAGAAGCGCTCCAGAAATGCCTTGAGTCGCTGGCCAGTCAAACCGACGCTGACTTTGAAATCATCATCGCCGACGATGGCTCTGGGCCTTTAACGCAATCCCTCATTGAACGCATCAAACTAAATCACCCCACCCCCATATTGCACCTCTGGCAAGAGGATCGTGGCTTTCGTAAGACAACCATACTGAACTTGGCCATCAAAGAAGCGCGCGGTAACTACCTCGTGTTTTTGGATGGCGATTGCATAGTGCAGCCAGACTTCATTGCACGCCATCGTCAGCTTGCGCAAAAAGGCCATCTCGTTACGGGAAGTCGCGTATTACTTGACGAGCAACTAACAAAAGAAATTCTGGCTTTGCCTGCATGGAGTTTTGTTCAATTCAAGGCGCATTTACTGCAATACCGACTCACTGGCGGCATCAATAAGTACTGGCCGATTGTGATGAAGTTAGGTGACGGGGCATGGCGCCTCTATAAAAAATTTGTATGGCGCCGCATCAAGGGATGCAATATGGCCTGCTGGTCTGCCGATGCAAACGCAATCGGCGGCTTTGATGAAGAGATGACCGGCTGGGGTCATGAGGATGCTGACTTTGTTTTCCGCTTACAGCAAAGTGGCATTGTGCGTAAATCGGGTTCATGGTCTACCGAAGTCTTTCATTTATTTCATCGCATTCATGACCAATCCAATGCCGCCGAAAATGCGCGCCGTGTCCGTGCAAAGATAATGTCTAAGGCCGCATGAGCACACCGACACCAAAACGCGTTCTCTTTATTGCCACCCGTCAAATTGGTGATGTTCTCATCACAACGCCTTTAATTAGTAAAGCTCGCGCATTATGGCCAGATGCTGAATTTCACTTTCTGGGTTATCGCGGCAAGTTGGATATGCTCAAAGGTAATCCTGATATCCAGGAGTGGATTGAAACATCCGATCATCCAGGGTTTGCAGAATACTGGCGTTTATTCTGTAAGATCTTCCAGCGCTATGACTTAGCCTTTGTTACCCAGCCCAGCGATCGTGCGTATTTTTATGGCTCCATTGCAGCCCTTCGGCGGGTTGGCGTTGTGGGCGCACATCCCCAAGGCAAAGGGAAAGACAACAAGAATGCCTGGAAAAAAGCCATCAGCATGCATATCGTGGAAGTGGACTACTTTAAACAGCATGTGGTTGTAGAAAAGCTGCGTCTACTAGAGCCCTTCTATCCAACTCCTGCCATTGCAAATCAAGCGCTGTTTGAGGATGGAGTTTGGGTGACGCCCCCAGCAGCAGAAGCCCTAAGCCCCCACATTGCAAAGCAGCTGCGTACGCCTTATGTCGTTATTCACCCAGGACCCCTGACGGCCTACAAGCGCTGGCCGCTGGGCCACTGGAAGACAGTGATTGAGTGGCTAAGCACGCAAGAATTACAAGTGGTTATGAGTGCTTCGCCTGCCCAGCAAGATTTAGATCTCAATCGCGACATACTGACCTTGCTGAATGTGGAGTGCCGTGACAACGTGGTTGATACGCAAGGTCAACTCAATTTGGCACAAGCGGGGACACTGCTACGAAATGCGCTTTTTTATATCGGCGTTGATACGTCAATTTCTCATTTAGCAGCAGCTTGCAATACCAAAACAATTGCATTATTTGGGCCAACACCACCCAGCAATTTTGGGCCTTGGCCCAATGGATTTGCGGGGACCGCACCCTACCATTTACGCGCCCGTAGCCAAACTGTCGGCAATATAACCATCCTACAAGGCCCTGGCGAGTGCGTTCCATGCCGTAAAGCAGGCTGTGACGATCACGTCAATAGCCGGAGCGAATGCCTTAATTTACTGGAACCTGAACTGGTGATCGCCGCTGCGAAATCGTTCTTACGAGATCAGTAACTTTTTTAAGCGTACTGGACCGTCACTGGATCCGCCTGTGTTGTTGCAAGCAATTGATGCAGGCTATGCAAACACGCATCGTCTGGATAAAGCCGCAATTCATCCGGAAACTGCACTAAGCAAGCACTGCCGCTAGCAGTGACCACCGCAGTGAGCGGTAACCCCTTCATCCCATCTGATGGGCTAGGCGCCAGATTTGGCGGCATACCAGGCTTCGCTGGTTGCTGGCGATTGCTGATTAAGTACGGATTGATTTGACTGCGAAAGACTTTCAGGTCAATCGCAGAGTCCATCCGCACATGCACATTGCGACCGAAACGCAATCGCGCGCCTGCGATATCCATCACAGCCTCTGCCACAATCCGCGTGCCGCCCGAAAACTTATCGGGCGTGACATTTACTTTGGCGATAACCAGCTCATCCTCTTTTAGCCACGATCGATTGGGTTCATACACTTCACTATAGAGCATGACTTCCATTGCCGCAGTACCATCGTCAATCGTAGCAACCATCATTCGGCCGCGTTGCCCGGTTAGCATCCGCGCCGAAGTAATAATGCCGGCGAGCAATTGGTCTTTTCCTTCAGTTACCTTAACCAAGGGTTGACGTACAAAATGCGCTACCTCATTGCGATATGCATCAAACAAATGACCGGTGAGACATAAGCCCAGGGCAGTTTTTTCTTCCTGTAGTCGTTTCTTTTCAGGCCAGGGTGGCTCACTCACGAGCTCGGGCAAATGGCGGTCGGTTTCACCGGCGGTTTCAAACAAGCTCACCTGATGAATCGATGCCTCGGCCTGCTCAGCCGCCTCAATCGCCCGCGCCAATGACGCCAGTAAGGTAGAGCGAATGTCGTATGGCTTGCCTTTTTGATTAGATCCCGCGGCATACAAACTATCAAAGGCGCCAGCGCGCATCAACGCTTCAATTGCGCGGCGATTGACTTGGCGCCGATCAACGCGCGCACAGAAATCAAACAGATCAGTAAAGGGGCCGCCGGTTTCGCGCGCTTTAACAATTGCCTCAATCGCTGCTTCGCCGGTACCGCGCACTGCACCTAAGCCATAGCGTATATCCGTCAAGGGCTGCTCTAATGGCGCCCCTTGCGTGCGCAGGGGAGTAAATTCATAGGTGCCGGTATTGATATCCGGCGGCAATACCCGTAAGCGATTTTGCAGGCAATCGTCGTACAGAATTTTGACCTTATCGGTATCGTCCATCGCCAGCGATAAGTTACCCGCCATAAATTCAGCAGGGTAATGGGCCTTGAGCCACGCAGTTTGATAGGCCAGTAAAGCGTAAGCAGCGGCATGGGATTTATTAAATCCATAACCCGCAAAGCGCTCCATCAAATCGTAAATCTCATTAGCCTTGACTTCGGTAATGCCGCCTTTTTTGGCGCCCTCACTAAAGATCTTGCGGTGCTGTGCCATTTCTTCTGGCTTTTTCTTACCCATCGCCCGGCGCAATAAATCAGCACCGCCCAGTGAGTAGCCCCCAATCATTTGGGCCATCTGCATCACCTGCTCTTGATAGACCATGATGCCGTAGGTTTCCCGCAGAACCGGCTCAATGCGGGGATCGGGATACTCCACCTGTTGGCGGCCGTGTTTACGGGCAATGAAGTCCGGAATCAGATCCATTGGGCCGGGACGATAGAGCGCTACAAGCGCGATGATGTCTTCAAAGCGATCGGGCTTGGCGTCACGTAACATGCCCTGCATACCGCGACTTTCCAGCTGGAAAACCGCAACGGTATTAGCGGATTTCAGTACCTCAAATGCAGCAGGATCTTCTAATGTAATGTCACCGATACTCCAATCTTTACGATCGGCATGCAATGCTTTAATCCAACGCTCGGCTGCGGCCAAGATGGTCAGTGTGGTTAAGCCCAAGAAGTCGAACTTAACGAGACCAATGGCTTCAACGTCATCTTTATCGTACTGACTAATGACCGAGCTGCTGTCTTGGTCTTTGGAGTCTTGCGTATACAGCGGACAAAAATCCGTCAATTTACCTGGAGCAATCAGTACGCCGCCGGCATGCATACCCACGTTACGAGTCATGCCTTCGAGTTGCTGGGCAAGCGCCAAGAGCTGGCGAACTTCATCTTCGTTACGCTCGCGCTCGGCCAATTGCTTTTCTTCTTTTTTGGCCATCTCGATGGTGACGAGTTGACCGGGCTTGAACGGCACGAGCTTTGCAATACTATCGACAAAACCATAGCCCTGCTCCAAGACGCGGCCCACATCCCGAATAGCCGCTTTTGCTGCCATGGTGCCAAAGGTTGCAATTTGACTCACGGCATCTTTACCGTATTTGTCTTTGACGTACTGAATCACGCGGTCGCGCCCGTGCTGGCAAAAATCGATATCAAAGTCGGGCATCGATACCCGCTCTGGATTTAAGAAGCGCTCAAACAGCAGGTTGTATTTAAGGGGATCGAGATCCGTAATACCAAGGGAATAGGCCACTAAGGAGCCGGCGCCAGAGCCGCGGCCAGGGCCGACTGGCACGCCATTGTTCTTTGCCCAGTTAATAAAGTCGGCAACGATTAAAAAATAACCCGGAAAGCCCATTTGCTCAATGGTCTTCACTTCAAACGTTAAACGCTCACGGTAACGGGGCTCTTCTGCGGCCCGCTGCTGCGGATCCGGAAAGTTGCGCTCCATGTGCTTTAGCAATCCAACTTCAGCCTGCTTAAATAAATAATCCCCGAGTGAAATACCGGCCGGAATCGGAAACTCCGGTAAACGAGGCTGGCCTAATACCAAGGAGAGATTGCAGCGTTTGGCAATCTCCACCGAGTTAGCGAGTGCGCTTGGTAAATCAGCAAAGCGCTTTTCCATCTCGGCTTGGCTTAAAAAATACTGCTCGGGATTGAATTTTTTCTGGCGACGTGGATTACCGAGCAACTCGCCCTCTGCGATACACACCCGCGCTTCATGGGCATTGAAATCATCGCGGTGCATAAACTGCACTGCATGGGTCGCGACTACCGGTATAGCAAGGGTGCTCGCAAGCTGGCAAGCTAGCTGCAGGTGTTGTTCATCTTGTGGATGCCCAGCGCGCTGCACTTCAATAAAGTAAGCGCCCGGAAAGAGCGTTTTCCAGTGCTCGGCAGCCGCTTTGGCCTGCTCTTCCTGACCGGCCAATAGTGCGGCGCCCACATCACCCAGATGCGCACCCGATAGGGCAATTAAACCGTAGGACAGAGTACGGCCAACCGCCTGATCTTCTTTTTTTGCGGCCGGCTCGCTAAACCACCGAGGGTCGACCTCCGCGCGCCCATGCGATTGGTTATCCAGCGATGCTCGGCTGAGTAGCTGGCATAAGTTCAAATAACCGGAATGGTTTTGAACCAAAAGTAATAAACGGTGCGGCTGGTCAGGGTCTTGTAAGTTGGAGAGCCATACATCCGCTCCCGCAATCGGTTTCACTCCGCCTTCTCGGGCGGCCATATAAAACTTCACTAGTCCAAACAGGTTGCTCAGGTCGGTAATGGCCAAGGCGCCCATGCCATCACTACTGGCTGCAGCAACCGCATCATCAATGCGCACGACTCCATCCGTAATCGAAAACTCGGAATGAACGCGCAGATGAACAAAACGGGGTACGGCCATGAGATGATTTTAGCTGTGTCCAGCTTAAAACCACCCCATCCTAGCTACCGTGGGCGCTTTGCGCCCTCGCCGACCGGACCTTTGCATGCCGGCTCACTGGTCAGCGCCCTGGGAAGCTGGCTGGATGCCCGCGCAAATCAAGGTACTTGGCTCGTCCGCATCGAGGATTTGGATGCGCCGCGCTGCATTGCCGGCATGGATCAGCACATTTTGGCTCAGCTACAGGCTTGTGGGCTTACCTGGGACCAGGAAGTGCTCTGGCAATCCCAGCAGCTTAATGCGTACCAAAATGCCTTAGAAACGCTGTACAGCGATCGGCAGGTTTACCCCTGCGCTTGCTCACGCCAACAGATTTCAAGCGTGCTGAGCAGCCAAGGCCTACTCAGGGCTCGCAATCAAGAGCAGGTCTACCCGGGCACCTGCCGCAATGGCCATGTTTGGCAAGCGCAGCTTCCCAATAGTGATTCACCTTCTGCTTGGCGCCTTGCCCTAAAACCCGATCAATGGATTCCCTTTAGCGATGCGGAGTTGGGACTGCAAGAGCAAAACCTCAATGCCGATGTAGGGGATTTTGTGCTGCGCAGAGCCGATGGGATTTTTGCGTATCAACTGGCCGTGGTAGTTGATGATGCCAGGCAAGGCATCACGCACATTGTGCGGGGCGCCGATCTACTCAGTAATACTGCGCGGCAAATTTACTTGCAAGGGGTTTTGGGTTATTCAACACCCCAATACCGCCACTTGCCACTCGTGTTGGATCCACACGGGGAGAAGTTAAGTAAGCAGACCCATGCTACTCAAATCGATACTGCAAGTGATGTTGCTGTTTTACAGGCATTGCAGACCGCTGCACTGCATCTGGGTTTAAGTGAACTTGGAGCTGGGCAAAATCAGACGGTTGCAGAGTGGTTACTGCAGGCCACGCATGCTTGGGCCGATCGGACCAAGCAGATCAGCCGCACTCAAAACTAACCGGTCTTTTTTTTCATGCCCCCGAGTAAAGCACCAACCGGTGATTTAGCGGGCGTAATGCCTGCTTTTTTAATGGGGTTAGCGATCGGCTGATCGGGGTTGCCATCGTCAAGACTCGCTTTGGGCGCTGCTTGTGCGCCACCGGCTGGCGCTGCGCCGGCTTGATAAGGCTTATAGAAAAATGGGTCTGCTGTTTTGCCGCCCTTAATCTCTGGCAGCGGCATCACTTGCAATTTGCGCTTCATCAATTTTTCGATGTCGTCTAACAGGCGCTTTTCGCCATCGTCCACCAAGGCAATGGCATCGCCGGTGCTACCTGCGCGTCCTGTACGGCCAATGCGGTGAATAAAGTCCTCAGCGTTGTAAGGCAACTCATGGTTAATCACGCAAGGCATCGCTGGAATATCCAGTCCGCGCGCTGCAACATCGGTTGCCACCAAGGCTTCAATGGCGCCCGACTTAAATGCATCCAAAGTCAGCGTACGTTCACCCTGACTCTTATCACCGTGAATCGATCCCGCCTTAATGCCATCGCGCTCGAGTGCTCGCGAGAGTTTGGCGCAGCCTAAACGGCTATTGGTAAAGATGATGCACTGACGCGATAAACCCTGGCGCGTACGCGCCTCCAAGATGGTGGTGATAGCGCGCTGTTTATCTGCCGCAGAGACCAAGTGCACCACTTGCCGGACGGTATCGGCAGCAGCATTTTGGCGCGCCACTTCAACCGTAACGGGGTTGCGCAAATAACTCTGCGCTAATTTTTTAATCTCAGGCGAAAAGGTGGCTGAGAACAGTAGGGTTTGGCGCTGCGCCGGTATCAAATTAATGATGCGCTGCAGATCAGGCAAAAAGCCCATATCGAGCATGCGATCGGCTTCGTCCAATACCAAGATCTCAACTTGAGACAGGTTCGCGGTTTTAGAGCCGAGGTGATCGAGTAAACGTCCAGGCGTGGCAATCAGTATTTCGATACCACTGCGCAGCTGAGCCACTTGGGGCTGCATATCCACACCGCCGAAAACGACGGTTGAGCGCAAATCCGTATGCCGAGAATAGTTGGCCGCATTATCGGCAACCTGCACTGCCAGTTCACGAGTTGGTGTTAAGACCAGTGCGCGAATCGGATGGCGCGCTGGCGATGCACTGCTGCTCGAACCAGGGAGTAACTTTTGAATGATGGGCAACACAAAGGCGGCAGTCTTGCCAGTGCCCGTTTGCGCGGCGCCCATTAAATCCTTACCCGCCAGCACATGGGGAATCGCTTGCGCTTGAATGGGGGTTGGGGTGTTGTAGCCCTGTTCGCCGATTGCCTTTTGAACGCGTGGGTCAAGGCCAAAATCGGCGAAGGTAATGCTAACTGGAGAGTCGGCAGACTCTGCGGGAGTGTTTGTATCTACAGTGGTATTGGTCAAGGTAACTTAAATAATGGCCGCGATCCCAGCCTTAGCAGTGCTGGCATCTTCGGAAGACTTCACGCCGGAAACGCCGACTGCGCCGATGGTAAATCCATTTACATCGATATTGACGCCACCCTCGAGCATCCCTTGAATATGGGGAGCAGATAAAAAGGAGGTGCGGCCGTTGTTAATAATTTCTTCGTACACGCGACTCTCGCGCTTACCCATTGCAGCCGTACGGGCTTTCTCTTGCGCAATATAAGCGGACACAGGTGCACAGCCATCGCGGCGAATCATGCCAAGCATATGGCCGCCATCGTCGCAAACTGCAATCGTCACTGCCCAGTTGTTTTCAGCAGCATGGGCATTAGCGGCGTCCAGAATGGCTTGAACGTTTGCTTGGGTCAGGTAAGGTTTGCTTGCCAACATGGTGGTCTCCTAATGGTGTTTTAGTCTGAATTCGGTGGAATACCGCAACGGTCGCTGTTGAGGCTCAAAATCCCTTGCTTAATCCGACGCGGGTCAATCTTCTAAAAATCAATTGCCACGTAAAATCGAACTTCTGTAAAAAACAGGGGATCAAGCTGAAATAGTCGGTCTTTTGTAGAATTTCACTCGATTCTGAATGTATTTGCCATTTTCCCATACCTTGAGCCATGCCAACAAAAACCGCCCTGCCCCCTGAAATCAGCTCCCAATTGCAAAAGCACATCCGTGGGCAGGTGCTAACCGACACCCCAAGCCGGGGTCGCTACGCCACGGATGCATCGATTTACCAGCAATTTCCGGTTGGAGTTGTGATTCCCGAAGATGCGGCCGATATCGAAACGGCTTTAGCGGTAGCGCGCGAGCACTCGATTCCGGTATTGCCCCGCGGCGGCGGCACAAGCCAATGCGGTCAAACCACTGGGGTTGCACTGGTCATTGATAACACCAAGTCCTTTCGCAAAATCCTTCATGTCGATCCCGAAAAAGCCACAGCTGAAGTGGAACCCGGTTTAGTTCTGGATCACCTCAACGCCAATCTAAAAAAACATGGCTTGTGGTACCCCGTTGACGTTTCTACCGGAGCGCAAGCAACGATTGGCGGCATGGCCGGAAATAATTCCTGTGGCAGTCGCTCGCTTGCATACGGCAATATGGTGCACAACGTCTTGGGCATCGATGCTTGGCTAGCTGATGGCAAACTCGCCCAATTTGCTAACTATGCTCAGAGCACGGGAAGCGCAAAACAGCTGGGTGATTTTGTTAAAGGCTTAGCCAATCGCTTGCAACCGGAAATTGAAGCCATGTTTCCGAAAGTCATGCGCCGTGTGGCTGGCTACAACTTAGATGTCTTTCATCCGCAAAGCGAATTACCCTACACCCAAGACGGTAGCGTTAACTTGGCGCACTTGTTGGTCGGTAGCGAAGGAACGCTGGCGTATTTCAAATCACTGCAACTGAAATTGGCTCCATTGCCACAGCACAAGGTGCTCGGTATTGTGAATTTTTCCAGCTTCTACCGCGCTATGGATAGCGCTCAGCACATTGTCAAATTAGGTCCTACCGCCGTTGAGTTAGTGGACCGCACCATGATTGATTTGGCGCGCCACAATCCCAGCTTTAAAAAGACCATTGAAAGCGCACTGATTGATGCGGCAGGACCAACACCCGAAGCAATTTTGCTCGTGGAGTTTTCCGGTGAAGCGCACGCCCCACTCATGGAGCGCGTTGCCGCACTTAATGAATTAATGAGCGACTTGGGCTTACCCAATAGCGTGGTGTCGATGCCAGATGCCGGTCTGCAAAAAAATCTGTGGGAGGTTCGTAAAGCAGGTCTGAACATCATGATGAGTCTCAAAGGCGACGGCAAACCCGTCAGCTTTATTGAGGACTGCGCCGTACCACTCGAACACCTTGCTGAATACACCAGCGCACTCACCGACGTCTTTTCAAAATACGGCTCACGCGGTACCTGGTATGCCCACGCTTCCGTTGGCACCTTGCATGTTCGACCGATCTTGGATATGCGCCGCGATGGTGCGCAGAAAATGCGAGCGATGGCAGAAGAGGCTTCTGAGCTCGTGCGTCGCTATAAAGGCGCGTACAGCGGCGAGCACGGCGATGGCCTGTGCCGTGGCGAATGGATTACTTGGCAATTTGGCCCAAAAATTACCGATGCCCTGCGTGAGATCAAACACGCATTTGATCCCGATAATTTATTTAATCCCGGAAAAATCATTGATCCGCCGAAGATGGATGATTCGAGTTATTTCCGCTTTCCGCCCGAATACAAAATCATTCCCCTCAAGACCAATTTAGATTGGTCGGCATGGAATGTGCAAAACAATCCCGTCACCGAAGAGACCAGCGCGCCCGGTAGTGGCGGCGATCCAGCGCATGGCTTTTCCAAAGCAGTCGAGATGTGCAATAACAATGGCCATTGCCGTAAATTCGATGCCGGCACCATGTGCCCGAGCTACCGCGTCACCCGTGACGAAAAACACCTCACCCGTGGCCGCGCCAATACCTTGCGTCTTGCCGTATCCGGTCAACTGGATGCTGCGCCAGGTGAAGATCCGCTGACCACTGAAGCGGTCAAAGATGCCATGGATTTATGCGTCAGCTGCAAAGCCTGTCGCCGTGAGTGCCCAACGGGTGTCGATATGGCGAAGATGAAAGTGGAATATTTGAGCCACTACAAAAAACGCCATGGTCACACGCTGCGTGATCGCCTAGTGGCGCACTTACCGCACTATGCGCCGATGGTGAGCCGTATTCCAGGCCTACCAGCCTTACTCAACATTCGTAACCGCATCCCCGCCATTGCCAAGATACAAGAGTGGTTCACTGGTATTTCGGCCGAGCGTACCCTACCAGTCTGGCGTAGCGATACTTTTTGGAATGCCCCAATCGATTCCGCAGCAAGCGCAGCACAATACCGTTTTACGCCAGAGCAACTGCAAGCTGAGAGTAAGGCGGTCGTGCTATTAGTCGACACCTTTAATGCCTACTTTGAGAACGAGAACGTACATGCAGCGATTCAGGTGTTGCGCTCTGCTGGGTATCAAATTCATATTCCGCAAATGGATACGGCGAATAGCACTGCCGCTACAGAACAAAAATGCTCAAAGCAATTTTGTTGTGGTCGCACCTACCTTGCAGCCGGTATGGTGGATGAA
>Ga0247833_1004687_pt1 | contig 16653 bp, 14 predicted proteins | sample LaCruzMarch2015__7_FD_187117 | JGI IMG/M metagenome (GOLD analysis project Ga0247833, IMG submission 187117) | Freshwater microbial communities from meromictic Lake La Cruz, Castile-La Mancha, Spain - LaCruzMarch2015_8m | ecosystem: Environmental > Aquatic > Freshwater > Lake | place: Spain...
CCCATGTGTAAAGTGCCCGTGACATTGGGCGGTGGCAACTGAATCGCAAAACTGGGAGCATCTGCTTGTGGCTGTTGTGTGCCACGAAAACCAGCGATGCCGTAGCCACGTTTTTCCCATTCGGGGATCCAGTGGGCTTCAATTGCAGCAGGTTCAAATGATTTAGAGAGGCTGTCGAGCCTTGGGTGTGCAGGCGATGTCAAAGTCATGGCGCATTTTAGCGAGAGACTAAGGGCTAAATAGTTATGCATAGCCTTTATCAATGACGGGCATTGAACGATCCAATTAGACGTTGTCACAATTAGTCGGTAACCTATATCCACTTTGCTTCATTTGAATCAAAGATTTTTTTAACCTATTGGAGATATTCCCATGGCAGCACTCAAAGGCTCGCGTACGGAACAATGCTTGAAAGACGCCTTCGCAGGTGAATCACAAGCTAACCGTCGTTATTTGTATTTCGCGAACAAAGCAGACGTTGAAGGCCAAAATGATGTGGCAGCACTGTTTCGCTCTACTGCGGAAGGTGAAACTGGCCACGCACACGGTCACTTGGAGTTTCTAGAGCAATCTGGTGACCCAGCTACTGGCATGCCGATTGGCTCAACCCGTGACAACCTAGCATCTGCTGTTGCTGGCGAAACCCATGAGTACACCGACATGTACCCAGGTATGGCCAAGACTGCACGCGAAGAAGGCTTCGACGAGGTAGCAGATTGGTTTGAAACCTTGGCCAAGGCCGAGCGTTCACACGCTAACCGCTACGCTAAAGCTTTGGCTGAGTTGGTAGATTAATTAACATGATGGCTGCACTCCAACGGGTGCAGAAGTAACTCAAACGGCTTGTTTTGCAAGCCGTTTCTGTTACTTAAACTTGAACTTATTTTTTATATTTGGAGCACCGTAATGGCTACAGAAGGCAATTTAGAAGCCCCTACACGCCACCCGCTAGATTGGCAAAACCCAGACTTTTACAACGAAGAAAAATGCTTCGATGAACTCGAGCGTATTTTTGACATCTGCCATGGGTGTCGCCGTTGCGTGAGTTTGTGTGGTTCCTTCCCAACGCTGTTTGATTTGGTAGACGAAAGCCCCACCCTGGAAGTCGATGGTGTCGCCAAGCAAGACTATTGGAAAGTGGTCGATCAATGTTTTATGTGCGACCTCTGCTACATGACCAAGTGCCCGTACACGCCACCGCATGAGTGGAATCTTGATTTCCCGCACACCATGTTGCGCGCAAAAGCGATTAAATTCAAAAAAGGCGAAGTAGGTGCTGCAGAACAGTTCTTGGCGTCTACCGATACACATGGTTCACTGGCAGGAATTCCTATCGTGGTTCAAGCGGTCAATGCTGTGAACAAAACAAAAGCCGCACGTAGTGTGATGGAGTCGGTGTTGGGCGTTGACGAAAACGCTTGGTTGCCTGCATTGGCAACGCGTAAATTTCGCTCCTCTGCAGAAACTGCAGCCGCTACCAAAGTAGTGGACGGCGAAAAAACACCTGGCAAGGTGGCGATTTATTCCACGTGCTACATCAACTACAACGAGCCTGGTATTGGCCACGACTTGTTAAAAATCTTGGACCACAACGATATACCTTATGTGTTGGTCGAAAAGGAAAAATGCTGTGGCATGCCCAAACTGGAATTGGGCGACTTGGATTCTGTCCATGCGTCCAAAGAAGCCAACATCCCCGTGTTAGCCAAATACGCCAAAGAAGGCTACGCCCTCATGGCGGCAGTGCCGAGTTGTGCATTGATGTTCAAACAAGAGTTGCCACTCATGTTTCCCGATTGCGCCGATACACAGTTGGTGAAAGACCATATGTGGGATCCGTTTGAATACTTCATGGCGCGCAAGCGCGATGGCTTGTTGAAAACAGAATTCCCGCAAGCGCTTGGCAATGTGAGTTACCAAATTCCTTGCCACGGCCGCGTGCAAAACATTGGCAAGAAAACCGAAGAAATGCTCAAAATGATTCCTGACACAGAAATCAACACGATTGAGCGTTGTTCAGGACATGCCGGTACATACGGTGTGAAAAAAGGATCGCACGAATACGCGATGAAGATTGGTAAACCCGTTTTCAAAGCCATGGCCACCATGAAAGACGGCAGCAAGCCAGACTTCATCAGTTCAGACTGCCCACTAGGCGGTCACCATATTGCACAAGGTTTTGAGGTCAATGGTTTAGGTGCACCAGAACTCAACCACCCGCTTACCTTGGTGCGCAAAGCCTACGGCTTGTCTTAAATTGAAAGAACTTTTATGCAATTAACTGGACACATCACGCCTGAGAGTTTGATGTCACTGGAGGCCTATACCAAGTGGCGCAAAGTGCACAAGCCCGAGGTGATGGCGCACCGCAAATTACGCAGCGTGCAATTGGGCGAACATGTCAACTTGCAGTTCGAGAGCGAAACCACCATTCGCTATCAAATACAAGAAATGCTGCGAATTGAAAAAGTATTTGAAGAAGAGGGCATCTTGCAAGAGATTGAAGCTTACGCACCTCTTGTCCCATCAGGTACCAATTGGAAGGCTACGATGATGTTGGAATACACCGACATCAATGAACGCAAACGTGAATTGGCAAGATTGATTGGCATAGAAGACCGCATGTTTGTCGAGGTAGAAGGCCATGCCCGTGTCTATGCCATTGCAGACGAAGACCTAGACCGTGAAAACGACGAAAAAACGTCTGCCGTGCACTTTGTGCGGTTTGAATTTGATGTGCCGACCTGCTCTGCCATCAAAGCGGGTGCTGCAGTCAAGATTGGCTGCGACCACACCAACTATCCTGCGCACTTAGAAGTCTCCGCTGACACCCTGGCTAGTTTGGCGGGCGATATCGCTTAATTTTTCTACTGAGGTCGCTTGGCCTTCGAGTGACCGCATAATTAAGGCTTCCCTGTGAAGCCTTTTCTTTTGAACCATGCTATTTCTGCTTTCACCTGCTAAATCTTTAGACTTTGAAACACCTGCTGATGGTGTGCCGCATTCTGAACCTCTGTTTGTCAAACAGTCGACTGAACTCATCAAGGTGTTGAAAGCACAATCGCCGCAAGCCATTGCTTCTTTGATGAATTTGAGTGATGCCTTGGCCCAATTGAATGTGGCCCGCTATCAGGCGTGGAAACCCAAATTCACCGAAAAGAATTCAAAGCAAGCGGTATTGGCTTTCAACGGTGATGTGTATGAAGGCCTGGATGCAAAAAGTTTGAAAGCCAAAGACCTCGCTTGGGCGCAAGACCATGTGGCCATCTTGAGTGGTTTGTATGGCGTGTTGCGACCACTCGATTGGATGCAACCCTATCGGCTCGAAATGGGTGCGGCTTTGCAAACACCCAAAGGTACATCGCTGTACCAATTTTGGGGCTCGCAAATTGCAGAGCATCTCAATACGCGCTTATCAGAAAACAAAGAACCCACGATCGTTAACTTGGCTTCCCAAGAATATTTCAAAGCAGTCGATCGCAAAACATTGAATGCGCGTATTGTGGAATGTGTGTTTGAAGATTACAAAGGCGGCAAATACAAAATCATCAGCTTCTTCGCGAAGCGTGCCCGTGGTTTGATGGCGCGCTACGCCATTGAAAATCGCGTCACCCAAGTTAAAGGCTTAGAGGACTTTGATCTGGAAGGTTACGCCTTCGATGCAAAAGCCTCAGACACAGACCGAAAAGTATTTCGTCGCAAACTAGCTCCTAACGCATGAATACGCCAGAACAATCGCAACTGGGTAAATCGTCTAACTACGTTGACCAATACGACGCGGCGCTGTTGTTTCCGATTGCGCGCAGATCCAAGCGCGGCGAAATTGGTCTTACTGGAACCCTGCCGTTTTTTGGCGCTGATCTGTGGACAGCGTATGAGTTGAGTTGGCTGAACCCCCGTGGCAAACCGCAGTTGGCTCTCGCGCGCATTACCGTACCTGCTGAATCTACGCATATCGTCGAGAGCAAATCGGTCAAGCTCTACTTCAACAGTTTTAACAACTCGGTGTTTGCAGATGCTACGGCGGTGCAGATACGATTGCGCGAAGACCTGAGCGCCGCGATTTGGCAAGGCGGAGCGGTCATGTCGAGTGTTGGTGTGCAATTGGTCTTGCCGCAAGATTTCGACAAAGAACCCGTGCATGAACTCGACGGTCTCAACCTTGACCGTTTGGATTTGGAATGCGCGCACTACCAACCCGCGCCAGAGTTGCTGGTAGCGCAATTGAATGAAGCGCCTGTGACAGAAACACTCACCAGCCAATTGCTCAAAAGCAATTGCTTGGTCACAGGCCAGCCCGATTGGGGCAGCGTGCGTATCAGTTACACAGGCCCGCAAATCGACCAAGCGGGCTTGTTGCAATACATCGTGAGTTTTAGAAACCACAACGAGTTCCACGAGCAATGCGTAGAGCGTATCTTCATGGACATTTGGCGCGTGTGCAAGCCATCTAAATTAGAAGTCTATGCGCGCTACACACGGCGCGGCGGTGTGGATATCAACCCGTGGCGCACCAGCCATCCCATGGCTGCACCTGTGAATGTTAGAACTGCGCGGCAGTAAAAAAATATTAGAAAAACAAATCGGCTGGATCTGGCGTGTGGCCGCTGGCAAGTTGTGTAGGCGTTTGCGTTAATTGTTCTCCGGCGGTAACGCAACAACTCGACTGACGCAAAAAATGCGTCCATGTCGAGGTTGGCAATACGCCCAATCAATGCTTGGATTTAGGGTTTAAGCAGTAGGAAAAGTTCCAGGCAACAAAATGCTGGAGTCGACTTGGCCGATTTGTGTGCGACCACAAAACGCCATGCTCAAGCTCAGTTCGTTGTGGATGATCTCTAAGACCTTGGTTACGCCGGCTTCACCCATCGCGCCCAAGCCGTAAAGCATCGAGCGGCCGATGTAAGTGCCCTTGGCACCCAATGCAATCGCTTTGAGCACATCTTGTCCGCTACGGATGCCGCCGTCCATGTGCACTTCTATTTGTGAGCCCACAGCTTGCACGATAGAGGGAAGAGCTTCAATACTGCTTTGTGCGCCATCGAGTTGACGTCCGCCATGGTTAGAAACAATCAAGGCATCAGCACCAGAGCGCACCGCTAAACGTGCATCTTCCACATCTTGAATGCCTTTGAGAATAAGTTTGCCGCCCCAGCGTTGCTTGACCCATTCAACATCGTCCCAATTCAGCGCTGGATCAAACTGTTGTGCAGTCCATGCAGACAGTGAGCTCATATTGTCAACACCGCTCACGTGACCCACGATGTTGCCAAATTCGCGGCGCGGCGTGCCCAACATACCCAAAGCCCAACGTGGCTTGGTAGCGATATTGATGATGTTAGGAATTGTGAGTTTAGGGGGTGCAGACAAACCATTTTTCAAATCTTTGTGGCGTTGTCCCAAAATTTGCAAATCAAGTGTCAAGACTAAAGCCTTGCAGTTAGCAGCCTTGGAGCGATCAATCAAACGATCGATAAAGCTACGGTCTTTCATCATGTACAGCTGAAACCAAAAACCTTCGCCCGCGTGCTTGGCAACGTCTTCGATAGAACAAATACTCATCGTGGAGAGCGTAAAAGGGATTCCCATTTTGTTGGCAGCGCGTGCAGCCAAGATTTCACCATCGGCGTGTTGCATTCCAGTCATGCCAGTGGGGGCGATGGCGACTGGCATTGCCGTAGCTTGGCCAATCATTTGCGAGGCGGTGGTTCGTCCTTCCATATTGACGGCAACACGTTGGCGTAGTTTGATTTTTTGGAAATCACTTTCGTTTGCTTTGTAAGTGCTCTCCGTCCAACTGCCCGAGTCGGCGTAGTCATAAAACATGCGGGGCACACGTTTTTGTGCGAGAACGCGTAGGTCTTCAATATTGGTAATAACTGGCATGAAAGGGTCTCCTAGTTTTGACGGGAAATGTTAGCAACCGTATGGATAGGTCGCTTTGTGCTTTGCACCTAGACCAAGCGAACAAGGTGTCTGGCGATTTGCGCTTTCACTTGCGCAGGCGATGTTCCACCCAAAGTGTTGCGCGCGTTGAGTGAACCGACCAAGCTCAAGCATTCAAAAACATCTTGTTCAATCGCGGCGTGGAAGGTTTGCAGGGTGGCCAGTGGAAGTTCCGACAAGTCTTTGCCTTGGGTTTGTGCGGTTTTGACAGCATGGGCGACCACCTCGTGGGCATCGCGGAAAGGCAAGCCTTTTTTCACCAAGTAGTCTGCTAAGTCGGTGGCAGTGGCATAACCTTTTTTAGCAGCTAATTCCATCGCGCCTGCTTTGACTGTCAAGCCACCTTCATTCTTGCCAGTTTGAGCGTTTGCTTGACCGCCAATCATGTCGCTAAAAATGCGCAAGGTGTCTTTGAGCGTGTCGACCGTGTCAAACAAGGGCTCTTTGTCTTCTTGGTTGTCTTTGTTGTAGGCCAGGGGTTGGCCTTTCATCAATGTCAACAAACCCATCAAGTGGCCCACCACGCGACCTGTTTTGCCACGGGCAAGTTCAGGTACATCGGGATTTTTCTTTTGCGGCATGATGGAACTGCCGGTCGTGAAGCGATCCGCCAGTTTGATAAACCCAAAGTTTTGGCTCATCCACAAAATCAATTCTTCACTCAAGCGGCTGATGTGCACCATACAAATGCTGGAAGCAGCTGAGAATTCCATAGCGAAATCGCGGTCACTCACACCATCCAAACTGTTTTGACAAATTTGTGGCTCACCGTGTGCGTCGACCATGCCAATAGCTTTTGCCACTCGTGCACGGTCTAAGGGATAGCCGGTACCCGCTAAGGCTGCAGATCCCAATGGCAAGCGGTTGGTGCGACGACGCACATCTGCCATACGCTCTGCATCGCGGGCAAACATTTCGACATAGGCAAGCAAGTGGTGCGCGAAGCTCACGGGTTGCGCAACTTGCAAATGCGTAAAGCCGGGCATCACCGTTTCAGTATGTTGTTCGGCGACCGACAACAAAGCGCGTTGTAACTCCGATAGCAAACCGATGATCAAATCTATTTCACCGCGCAACCACAAACGCACATCGGTCGCGACTTGGTCATTACGGCTGCGGCCAGTATGCAAACGTTTGCCAGCATCGCCGACCAACTGGGTCAAGCGTGCTTCGATATTGAGGTGTACGTCTTCGAGTGCCAACTTCCATTCGAAACTGCCGTTTTCAATCTCAGTCCAAATTTGCGCCATGCCTGTGGCAATCGCGCTATGGTCTTCTTTAGAAATAATGCCTTGGTGGCACAACATCTCGGCGTGCGCCAAACTGGCGGTGATGTCGGCTTGCCACAAACGTTTGTCAAAGAAAACGCTGGCCGTGTAGCGCTGAACCAGTTCGCTCATGGGCTCAGAGAACAGCGCCGACCACGCTTGGGATTTTTTGTCGAGTTGGTTTTGTGACATTCCCTGATTTTATGGGGTGCGACTGCTACCATTTGCACCTTCTTACTCACCCCAGTCGCTTATTTGCCATGCGCGTGATCGTGACCCGCCCCGAAACCGATGCGCAAGCATGGCTGGACGCTATCCAAAAGGCTGGCCATGAGGCGGTCTATCTGCCATTGATCGAGATCGGGCCTGCACCAGATACACAAGCCTTAGACCTCGCGTGGCAACAATGGCCGCGTTGGCAAGCGGTGATGTTTGTCAGCGTCCAAGCGGTACGGATGTTTTTTGCGCAAGGGCCAATGCAACCTGGCCCAAGATTTTGGGCTACTGGACCTGGAACCCGACAGGCCTTGATAGAGGCTGGCGTTGCGGCACATTACATAGATGCACCCAACGCAGATTCCGTACAGTTTGATTCTGAGGCTTTGTGGCAAGTTGTTTCGCCATCACTCAAAAAACAAGCCCCTGTATTGATCGTGCGTGGAAATGAAGACGCTTTGGATAGCATTCCACCACTAAATGCAAACGCAAACGTAAACCCAAATCCAAATCTAAACACAAGCGCGAACTTAAGCCCGAGCAATAACCAAGCCGTCAACCCCCAAGGTGTAGGACGCGATTGGTTAGCGCAACAAATCATCCATACTGGCGCGAGCGTCGAATTTGTAGTCGCCTATTCGCGCCGACCACCGCAATGGAGCGCTTCACAATTAGAGATAGCCAAGCAAGCAGCCTTTGATGGCAGTGTTTGGTGCTTTAGTAGTTCGCAAGCCGTGCTGCATTTGCAAGCGCAATTTCCTAATGTGCAATGGAATAAGGCCTGTTGTGTGGCAACACACGCGCGCATCGCACAAACCGCACGTGATGTGGGTTTTGTCCATGTTGTGCAAACGCGACCTGTGCTGTCAGATGTGTTGGCCTCATTAGAATCCTTGGCATGACGCCAGAACCTGCAGACAACCCGACTTCCAGTACCAGCACAGATGTGCCAACGGACGCTAAAAAGTCTGCTTGGCAAGGTCAGTTTGCAAAGTGGGTCTTTGCGGGCGTTACAACATTGGCATTGATCGGTGCAGTGGTGTCTGTCTGGACGGTATTCAAACTCAATGGCATCCAAGAAATCCTCGCCAAGCAAACCTCTGACGTTTCTACCCAAGCAGTTGAAGCGCGGGTGAGTGCCAAGCAAGCAGAAGAATTGGCCCGCGACACAGCAGCGCGCTTAGCAGTGACAGACGCCAAGTTGAGCGAAGTGTCTTTGCAGCGCGCACAGCTCGAGGACTTGATGCAAAGCCTATCGCGCTCACGCGACGAAAACTTGGTGGTCGACATCGAGTCGGCCATTCGTCTCGCCCAACAACAATCGCAACTCACCGGCAGTGTGCAACCTCTGTTGGCGGCACTGCAGTCGTCGCAATTGCGTTTAACCAAGGTAGCGCAACCTCGATTGGCGCCTGTGCTGCGCGCCATCGTGCGGGATATCGAGCAGATCAAAGCGACCCCTGTAACCGAAACCCCCACATTGCTAATCAAAATAGATGAGTTGGTGCGTGCAGTAGACAACTTAGCCCTTCTCAATGCAGTGGGCACTTCAGTTGCCAATAGTGCTGATACAAAACCTGCCCCAGAAGCTCTGAGTTGGGCGCGGGCCATCAGCATGAGCTGGTGGGAAAAGATGCTCAATGACTTTTGGCGCAATGCACAAGGTTTGGTGCGCATCAGCCGGATAGACCGCCCAGAGGCGAGTTTGTTGGCGCCAGAACAAAGCTACTTTGTGCGCGAAAACCTCAAACTCCGTTTACTCAATGTTCGCCTGGCCGTGTTGGCCCGGAATTTTGAATCGGCCCAAGCCGATATGAACCAAGTCACACGCGATTTGAATAAATACTTCGACGTAGTCAGTGGTCAAGGTCCATTGACCTTGGCTTTGGCACGCGAAGTCTTGACGCAATCGAAGAATACCGAGATACCGCGCATCGACGCCACGCTGGCGGCGTTGGCGGCGGCGGCGGCAGGACGTTGATATGAAAGCGGCGTTGTGGTTAGTCGCTTTGTTTGGCATGGCCGTAGCTACCGCCTTGTTCTTAGGGGGTAACCAAAGCACGGTCACGCTGTTTTGGCCACCCCACCGCATCGATGTCTCTTTCAATTTGGTGTTGCTGCTGTTGTTTGGCAGTTTTGTTGGTTTGCATCTGGCCTGGCGCACCCTCTCTGCCTTGTTTGCTTTGCCCCACCAAGCGCGGCGCTGGCGTTTGCAACAAAAAGAACGCGCTATGCATGGCGCGTTAACAAACGCCCTGCTGCATATGTTGACAGGGCGCTATGTGCGTTCAGTTAAATCAGCCGAGCAGGTGCTGCAAATTAGCGAAGCCTTGCAGTCAGTAAAACAATTGGGAGGCACCTTGCCCAAGCATTTGCCACCGATGCAAATCTTGGCGCATTTGATTGCTGCTGAAAGTGCACATGCCTTGCGCGACCGTGAGCTGCGCACCACCCACTTTGATGCTGCTATTGCCTTGGGACATGGACAAACCTCTGCTGATTTAGAAGAAACAATGGAAGCCGCCCAAATAGGCGCAGCGCGTTGGGCCTTGAACGACCGTGAACCCGAACAGGCTATGCAATGGCTCGATGGCATCAAACATGGCGCTGCCAGACGCACGCTGACTTTGCGTTTGCGTCTCAAAGCCACCCGCTTGAACCGGCAACACAGCATTGCTTTAGATACTGCGCGGTTACTCAAAAAGCATGGCGCGTTTTCAGAAACAGCGGCCAATAGTTTGATCCGTGAATTGGTGATGGCGCATTTGAACGATGCCCACGACAGCGCGCAATTGCAAACCGCATGGGGCCAACTGGAAGTCAGCGAACGTGAAGCGCCCGAGGTGGTGTTGCACGCCACACAACGTTTGCACAAATTAGGCGCGCCCGCAACAGAGGCGATGCCTTGGCTCACCCCCTTGTGGAACCGCATGGTGCAACAACCCGACAGTTGCGCGCCTTCTATGCGCCACCGAATCGTTTTAGAGCTGAGCCGCACCTTGTTGATGGTGCCGCCAGACGCTGATTGGCTAGCGAGTATTGACCGCGCCAGACAAACTTATCCGCGTTGGGTGGAGTTGCAATTTCTCGCAGGTATGGTGTGTTGGCACCACGCCTTATGGGGCAAAGCCCAGCAAATGTTGGAAATGGCAGCGCCGCAACTCATGCAAGCAGAGTTGCAACGCCAGGCCTGGCGCACCTTGGCGTTATTAGCCGAGCACAAAGAAGAAACGGCGCGTGCCCAGATTTACTGGAAACGCGCCGCTGAAGTGGTCGTGGCTTAGTTTATTTGCATAGCCCCCATCTGCGGATGGGAGCTGAGTGTTTAGACCAGTTCTTTGCGGGTCTCAACCAAGACCAATGGACCTTCATCTAACACCACAGGTGCAGCACGCTCGCGAGGTATATGTAAGGGCTTAGGCTCTGCTGCAATGGCCGCTTGAACAGTCGCAATGCGCGCCGCGTCTGAATTCACCCATTCCAAACCACTGCTTTGTGCAATTGCTTGCAGTTCTGGCAACGAGAGGCTGAAGTGCTGAACTTTCGGCATGCTGGCGCGAGCCGCTGGTGCGTGGGTAGTTGCAGTGTTTGCCTGTGATTTTTGCGAATGGCCAGAAGTGCCCGCGCCACGTTGGTTGGATGCATCAACAGACTGATTGTCAAACCCTAGCTGCTCTTGCGTAGCGCCTTCTTGGCGATCGGTGCGCTCACCACCGCGTTCGCGCCTGTCGCGGCCATAACGGTCGCGTGAACGGCGTTCGCGGCGTTCACCGTTGTTGTCTGAACCTGCGTCGCCGTTAGCCAGAGGCGCTTCGGTAGAAGACAAGCCCGTGAGTGTATCGGTTTGGGCAGTTTCATCGTGGCGAGGACGCTCGTTGCGGCGGTTTTCGCCGCGTGGGGCACGCTCACGGTGTGGGGCTTCGCTTCGGTTTGTAACTTCGCCAGCATCGCCATTGTCTTCACGCGCAATGCGTTCGTTACGTGCCTTGGCGCGCATCTCGGCTTGTGCTTGCAGGGTGTCTTCTGGACCGCCCACTTGGCTGGTGGTTTCTGTGTTGTTGGACAAGTTGGACTCGTTGGTCGCATTGCCTGCACCAGCGTTTGCGCCATTGCGTCTGCCGCGTCCGCGTTCTTGACGCGGTGCGCGACCCTCTGGGTTGGTCTCGTTGGCGCCATCCGCGCGCTCGGTGCGATCGCCACGTTCGTTGCGGTTACCGCGCTCAGCGCGTTCTGGTCTATCACCGCCGCGCGCTGGGCGCTCGCTGCGTCCTTCTTCGTTGCGCTCTCCACGTTCAGCGCGGTCACCACCACGGCCGCCGCGACCACCGCGACCACCACGTGCGTTACGTCCGCCTTCACGGCCTTCGCGCTTATCACCTTTTTTGTCTGCGGGTTTTTTGCTATCGGTAGCGGGCGCTTCTGTTTTGTCGCCGCTGAACAAGCCTTTGATCCACGAGAAGAAGCCCTTTTCAGCAGGTGCTTTTTCCTCGGCGGCAGCTTTGTGTGGGCTGCTGCGCTTAGGTTGGGCAGGTGCTTTGGGTTCTGCAATTGGCGCAGGCAAGTCTGGCAAGACGCCTTTGATAACAGGCGTTTGTTTATTAGTGGGCTCTTGTGAGCGACGTGTGACAGCGGTCGGATCTTCGAATTCCTCAGCCATTTTGTAGCTGGCTTCGATACGGTCCAAGCGCGGGTCGTCATGCTTCAAGCGCTCCAACTTGTAGTTAGGCGTTTCGAGGGTTTTATTGGGAACCAACAAGACATTCAAGCGTTGCTGGATTTCGATTTTGGCGATCTCAGTGCGCTTTTCGTTCAACAAGAAAGAGGCAACTTCGACAGGCACCTGCGCGTAAACCGCGGCCGTGTTTTCTTTCATCGACTCCTCTTGGATGATGCGCAAAATTTGCAATGCCGAGCTTTCGGTGTCGCGCACATGGCCCGAACCACCGCAGCGTGGGCAAGGAATGGAAGCGCCTTCAGACAACGCAGGGCGCAGGCGTTGGCGGCTCATTTCCATCAAACCGAATTTGCTGATGGTGCCAAATTGCACGCGTGCACGGTCTTGGCGCAGGGCGTCGCGTAAGCGGTTTTCGACCTCGCGGCGGTTGCGGCTTTCATCCATGTCGATGAAGTCTATGACAATGAGTCCACCCAAATCGCGCAAACGCATTTGGCGCGCGACTTCGTCAGCAGCTTCGAGGTTGGTGCGGGTTGCGGTTTCTTCGATGTCCCCACCTTTGATGGAGCGCGCTGAATTGACGTCGACGGAGACCAAAGCCTCGGTGTGATCGATCACGATAGCACCGCCTGAAGGCAAGGTGACGGTGCGGGCATAGGCCGACTCAATTTGGTGCTCGATCTGGAAACGGCTAAACAGCGGCGTTTCGTCGCGGTAGCGTTTGACGCGGGCGGCATGCTCGGGCATGACGTGCGCCATGAACTGTTGCGCTTGGTCGTAGATGTCGTCGGTGTCGATCAGGATGTCGCCGATGTCGTGGTTGAAGTAATCGCGGATCGCGCGAATCACCAAACTCGACTCTTGGTAAATCAAGAACGCGCCTTTGGTGCCACTGGCACCGTCGATCGCGCCCCAGAGTTTGAGCAAGTAATTTAAGTCCCACTGCAGTTCGGGTGCGCTGCGTCCGATGCCTGCGGTGCGGGCAATGATGGACATGCCGTTGGGGTATTCCAACTGGTCCATCGCTTCTTTGAGTTCTGCGCGGTCGTCACCCTCGATGCGACGGCTGACGCCACCGCCACGGGGGTTGTTGGGCATGAGAACCACATAGCGACCCGCCAAGCTTATGAAAGTGGTGAGCGCAGCGCCTTTGTTGCCACGTTCCTCTTTCTCGACCTGCACCAGCATTTCGACGCCTTCTTTGATGACGTCTTGGATGCGCGCTTGGCTCACCGACACGCCAGCGGCGAAATACTGTTTGGAGATTTCTTTGAAGGGCAAAAAGCCGTGGCGGTCTTCACCGTAGTCGACGAAGCAGGCTTCGAGCGATGGCTCGACGCGTGTCACGACTGCTTTGTAAATATTGCCTTTGCGCTGTTCGCGGCCTTCGATTTCGATTTCGTAGTCGAGGAGTTTTTGTCCGTCGACGATGGCCAAGCGGCGTTCTTCTGCCTGGGTGGCGTTAATGAGCATCCGTTTCATGGAGCGTACCTTCACATTTCTTAAACATCACAGGCCCATGACGGGCCAACGATGCCAGAGAGGACGTCAAAAAACGAAGGGAATTGCCGTGGCGACCGTCAAGGCGTGCGCTTGTGTGCACAGCCGACGGAGGGTGGGCACGTGGATGAGAGCGGGTTCGGAGATAAATTTCGCGACAACCATGGGATTGCTAACTCGCTGTAATCCGCTGATGAGGTTATTTCAAGGACCTCACCAACTTTGGGGTATTCCATTTCAGTGTTTTCTGAGCGTCTGCTCAACTTTTGGGGCGTTTGGCCATCCAGCCTCTTTGGTACTGGGTCTGCGAAACGGGCCCAAAAGGGGCATCGACCTCACCGCGGTGCTCTGACCGTGCTCTAATCTTAGTTAAATCAAGCACTTACAAGCAGACGCTGGTGAAACACATTATAGGGGCTATCCATCCAGCTCCAGACCCTTCGGTGAAAACCCTAGCCGTGGACGACGACTCGGCAGGGCAACGACTCGACAATTTTTTGATGCGCTATCTCAAGGGAGTCCCCAAAACCCATGTATACCGCATCATTCGTTCGGGCGAAGTGCGGGTGAACAAGGGGCGCGCCTCGGCGGACCATCGAATTGAGGCGGGTGACTTGATCCGCGTCCCGCCGGTTCGCATCTCCGCCCAAGTGCAAGCCAAAGAAGACGCACCTGCCCCCGCCCGCGAGTTCGAGGTGCTGTTGGAAGACGAGGCGCTGATCGCCATCGACAAACCCGCCGGAGTCGCGGTGCATGGCGGCAGTGGCGTAAGTTTTGGGGTGATTGAGCAACTGCGCCGCGCGCGGCCGGCTAGTTTGAATTTAGAACTTGTGCACCGCTTAGACCGTGAAACCTCGGGCGTACTGCTGATTTCCAAAAAACGCAGTGCGCTTAAACATTTACAAGACCAATTTCGAGACCGCGAGACGGGCAAAACCTATTTGGCTTTGGTCTTGGGCTTGTGGCCCTCGAACAAAAAAGTGATCGATGTACCTCTATTTAAATACACCGTGGCCACCGGTGAAGGGGAAGGGGAAGGGGAGCGTCGCGTCAAAGTGGTGGGCAAGGACGACCCCAATGGCCAGCGCGCCATTACCTTGGTGCGCGTGGCGCGCACGGTAGGGCCTTACACCTTGTTGGAAGTGACGATCAAGACGGGGCGTACGCATCAGATTCGTGTGCACTTGGCCAGCCAAGGGCATCCGATCGCGGGTGACGACAAATACGGCGACTTTGAGCAAAACAAGCAGTTGCAAAAGCTGGGTCTAAAACGCATGTTTTTGCATGCATGGCAATTGAAGTTTCAGCATCCCGTGAGCGCACGACCCGTCAGCGTCAAAGCCCCACTGCCAGCGGTTCTGCAACAATTTATCGATTCCGTCCAACCTCCTGTACCCCTATGAGCACCGCATCAAAGAACCGGCAATTTGATTTGATCGCTTTCGATTGGGATGGCACTTTGTTTGATTCGACGCAAATCATCACGCGGTGTATCCAAGCGGCTGTTCAAGATGTGGGTGGCGCCAAGCCCAGCGATACGGCAGCCGCTTATGTGATCGGTATGGCGCTCATGCCGGCTTTGGCTCACGCCGCACCCGATGTGCCTCAAGAAAAATATCCTTTGTTGGGCGAGCGCTACCGTTTCCATTACCAACAGCATGTCAACGACATCAGTTTGTTCGACGGCATTTTGCCCATGCTCCACGCTTTGCGTGAACGCCAGCATGTTTTGACGGTCGCTACCGGCAAAAGCCGCAAAGGTTTGACCGAGGCTTTAAATACAGTGCAATTGCAAGGCTTGTTTGACGCCTCGCGTACCGCCGATGAAACCGCGGGTAAACCCAACCCATTGATGTTGCACGAGTTGATGGGTGAATTTGGTGTGCCGCCAAAGCGCACCTTGATGGTCGGCGACACCACCCACGATTTAGAAATGGCCAAAAGAGCGGGTTGCCCCAGTTTGGGGGTGAGTTATGGCGCGCATGACCATTCAGAATTTGTAGCTTTGCAACCGCGTTTTGTGGCACACACGGTGCGGGAGTTACACGATTGGTTGTTGGTAAACGGGTAGCGAGGACAAATTGAAACCAGATGACACAAATCAGCGCATAGCCTTTTGCGCAAGTGCAGACTTGCAAGAAGGTGCCAGAGCCGTTCCATTTGATGTGGTGTATGCGGGCCAAACCTGCCGCGCTTTTGCTGTGCGTTTTGAAGGCCAGCCCCATGCGTATGTAAACCGTTGCACCCATGTGGCCATGGAAATGGATTTCCAGCCCGACCAGTTTTTTGACGACACCGGCAGGTGGTTGCTGTGCGCCACGCACGGCGCGGTGTATGCGCCCGATACCGGCGAATGCGCAGGTGGCCCATGCCGTGGTGGCTTGGTGAAGATTGACCTTTCAGAAACAGATGGCGTGGTCCACTGGCATACTGCTTACAACTTAAAACCTTTTGAATTTCCTCTTTAACACCCGACATGTCAGACAACCACCAGCAACCCAATACGCCGTCCGCACCTAGCCATAAAGTGGTGTGGGAACGCGATACCCTAGAACGTTTGGCATTTGCCACTTTGGCGGAACAGCGGGCAAGCCGTCGCTGGCGTATCTTTTTCCGATTTGCTTGGTTAGCGCTATTTGTATTCTTGGTTTGGACAGGATTTCACCGCGCAGGCGTCGGAAGTTCTGGCCCTAGCCAGCCGCATACGGCAGTAGTTGCCATCAAAGGTGAGATTGCCGATGGTTCTGATGCCAGTGCCGAATGGACGGTGAATGCCTTGCGCGCAGCTTTTGAAGACGAAGGATCCCGCGCCGTTGTGTTGTTGATCAACTCACCTGGTGGTAGCCCAGTGCAGGCGGGCATCATCAACGACGAGGTGCGTCGCCTCAAGGCCAAGTATGAAAAACCGGTGTATGCGGTGGTGGAGGAATCTTGTGCCTCCGCGGCGTATTACATCGCGGTGGCCGCGGATGAAATTTATGTCGACAAGGCCAGTATTGTCGGCAGCATTGGCGTATTGATGGACGGTTTTGGTTTTACCGGTTTGAC